>JGI25406J46586_10001216_pt1 | contig 12130 bp, 16 predicted proteins | sample TabmetS4T2R2_FD_46586 | JGI IMG/M metagenome (IMG submission 46586) | reverse complement strand
CGAGCCGGAGCCGCTGCCGTTCTCCGCACGCCACTGGCTCGGGGCGGCGCTGCTCGAGGCCAAACAGTACCGCGACGCCGAAGTGATTTATCGCGCCGAACTCACACACCATCCGCACAACGGCTGGTCATTGCTTGGTTTGCAGCAGTCGCTCGCCGCTCAGGGGAAGGCGGACAAACTGGTCGACGAGGACCTGCGGGCGAGTTGGTCGCGTTCGGACACGTGGATTCGATCGTCGCGATTCTGATCGCTCGTCGCGCTTTCCCTTGAGTCACAAGGTCTCGGTGCTCTCAGCCGGCCGGCCGCTTGTTGCATCGGCACGATGGCAAGCGAACCTGTGACAATTCCGTGGCGCGGTCGGCTGTCCGACAACTCCCTTCCGCACAACACCGTCATACGCCTACCGCCTGCTTTGGGGAGGAGAGTAATGACACGAGTATTCAGCATCGCGTCCCGTCCTTTTGTTGGCCGCGGCACCGGTCCCTGGTGCGCTGGCCGAGACGCCAGGCCACCGTCGCGCAGACAGACGAGATCGGATTGAGGACATCCGCGATCGATTGAGAACCGGGCGGACCGACGCGAGATCTGGCCGACACCGCCCGGCTGGCGTCGGGCGACATCGAACTGCGGCGAACAAACGTTGATGTCGCGCGCCAATTACGCGAGCTGTCGACGGCGTGGGTAGCAGTCGCGGCCGAGCAGCACAAGTCGTTCAGCTGCCGCGTGCCGGAGGCGCCGGTTACCCTTTCGGCCGACGTGGACCGTTTGCAGCAGATCTTCTCGAACCTCGTCGGCAACGCGTTCAAGTACACGCCGCCCGGTGGCGCGGTCGCCGTCAGTCTGCAGGCGGACGATGACTTCGCTGTCGTGATGATCGCCGACGAAGGCGAGGGCATCCCTGCGGAACGCCTGCCGCGCATCCTCGATCTGTTTCAGCGTGAGACGACCACAGGGTCGGGTCTCGGTGTCGGACTGGCGGTGGTGAAGGCGCTCGCCGAAGCACATGGCGGCGATGTGTCCGCGGCCAGTGCGGGACTGGGCCGCGGCGATCACCGTCCGCCTACCGTGCCGATAGAAGTCTTCGCAATGCGCGGGCGACCGGTGCAAGCGAGTCCACGTCGTCGGCACCCATCAGCGTCCCACGTCGACGCAGCGGCCGATTCGGGACGCGAGCTCACGGGGTCGAGCGAAAGGATGCCCCATCAGGTGAGGGGAAACTCGCGTTGCTCACCCGTACTGGGTGGGGCATACGTCGAGATGTACTTCCGGACCTGGATTTTTCGTGCGGTGTTGCTGGAGCTCATGGACCGCACGGTCCCGAAGATGGGTCGCTCCGGCCACGGCCGATCGTACCGGCCGAGGGTCCAGAAGTACCCGCTGTAGGAGTTGGGATCACGGCCGTCCAGCGACCACCGATTCATGATGGTGATCATCCGTGCGAGAGCATCCTGCGGTGTCCTCGACCACTCGAGAATCTTCTTCCCCCAGAGCATGCGCAGGTAGTTGTGAAACCAACCCTCGCGGAGGAGTTGTCCCTGTGCGGCGTTCCAGAGCGGGTCGTGCGTAGCGGCATGCTCGAGGGTTGCGAGATCGTACGCATGTGGCCGCGGATCGCGCCGATGCGCCTGCAGCGTGTCTTGTGCCCAGGTCGGGACGGACTCATAACGGTCGTAGTCGTCGGGGCGCTTCGCGCAGGTATGATACCCAAGCTCCCGCCACACGATGAGCTGATCGAGAAAACGTTCGGTGGCCGGACGTGTACCCCACCATCCCGCGCGCGCGCCGTTCGCCGGTTTGCCAACGATGCGGCGCCTGGACCAGCGTTCTTGACGCATCACACGGTCGAATACCTGATGCACGGCGAGATGTCCGAAGTGCAGGTACGGCGAGAGCCGACTGGTGATATCGGATTCCGGCTCGTTGTGAAGCTCGCCGTAGCGAGCGAGTCGATCGGCGACAAACGTCTCGAGCGCTTTCCGAGCGGCACCCGAACCCCCGTGCGTCGCCACCGGGGCCACGTCGTGATCGATGGGCAACGCCTTTACTGCGGATGCAGCGCGTCCGAGCAGTGCCGGTGATGCCGCAGGCCACCGGCGCGTCACCGCATCGGGCAGGGGCGGCAACCGATCCAGTTCAACGCCGTCGAGCGGTTTCGCCAGCGGCAAGGCATGCAGATGTTCCGGCAACGTGCGCTGAACGAAGCGGCGGAACGCGGCGGCGGTCGTGAACGCGCGGTCTGTCGCGGCCAGGGGAATCAGCCCGTTGCTATCGACAATTTCAACGCGGACGTCGAGCCGGCTGGCTGCAGCGGAGACGATGCGCGGCAGGAAGAAACAGGGGAATTCGTCGGTGATGACCACGCACGCCGATCTCGCCAATGCCTCGAGCAGTCCCCGTCCCGCTCCGGGGCGCGGCTCGACATAGGGAAAGTAAGTCACCGGTGAACCGGCAAAGGCCTCGACGTTGTCGTGCATCCCTTGCAGCACGAAGCAGTGCAGGCGGTCCGACGCCCAGGGATAGTCGACCTCGAGGGCCTCGAACACGACGAGCGGCTTGCGCAGTACCCCGGCATGCTCAACGGCGCGATCGAGCGCGAAGTTCCATGAGGCTCGCCGGGCGGCGATCATCCAGTACAGCACGTACGACCGCTGTGACCGGATCGGCTGCTGGTTGGCGGCACGGACGCGGATGGCAGCTGACCGCGAGTCCGACTGTTCGTTGCCAACGGGACTATCGGTCCTGCGCATGCGAGGTGAGCACGTCACACAGAGTTTCGCAACATCAGTTCGTGTGGGTACGGATTCAGGTATATCTGCTTGCACAAGTATCGGACGTCGTGCAGACGCGCATAGTGTTCCAGCAGACGCAATGGCACGGTGAGGGGTGTCAGTCCGTGCTGGTAGTCGACGATGGCGGCGGCAATGTCGCGGCGTGCTGCAGCGGACAGCACGGGGCGGAAATAGCCGGCGGCATGCTGGAGCACGTTCGCATGGCGGCCCCTCGTGACGATTGTCCTCAACGCTGTGGTGAACGCGCGTGCATAGTCCGCCATCACACGTTGCACATCCGTGGCTCGCGCCTGCGCGACCACACGACCCAATGCCGTGTAATGAGCCGGCGCGTGCGCGAGTAGCTGCAGCTTATGTTGCGTATGGAACTGCACGAGATCGCCGACTCGGGCACCCGCGGTGAGCACACGACGGACGCGGTGAAAGGCATAGATGCGCTCGATGAAGTTCTCGCGGAGGACGGGATCCGAGAGCCGCCCTTCCTCCTCGACCGGCAGCAGCGGCAGCGCGGCGCATAACGCCTCCGCGAAAAAGCCGCGTCCCGTTCGCGCAGGCACACCGTGCGTCGAGTACACCTTGACGCGCATCAGACCGCACGACGGCGAGCCCTTCTTCAGCACGAATCCATCGAGGTTCAGCGCTGCCAGCTGCGGCACACGGGCTGCTGCGAACTCGGTGAGCGTGTCCGTGAGATCGCGGTGGCTGCGCACTCCGACCAGACGCGCAACGTTCCGCTGATTTACGAGCCTCATCGCCTCGCGCGGCGTTCCGAGCCCGGACTCCTCTTCGGGGCAGACGGGGACCCACTCAACGAATGGAGCGAGCGCCTCCGTCAGGAAGCTGTCGCGCTTGTGGCCGGCGTCGAAGCGGACGGGTCTGCCTAGGAGGCAGGCCGACACACCAAGACGCGGGCGGGACTCCTCGGATTGCCGGTCATCGATCATGGCGCTCCACCAGCGACGGGCCGTCGAGGATGTGCTGCAATGCGTCCTGCCGATAGCGGAAGATTCGTTCGACATCGCGGCGCACTACGCTCCCGGTTATCCACGCCGCCCGCGGCACGTACTCGACCTCGTCGATCACACGCGTGCCGCCGGCGGTCGTTTCGAAGCGATGCTCGTGACGCCACCACAAGTAAGGACCCGCAATCTGGCGATCGACAAACCGGCGGCCAGGGTCCCACACGTCGATCCGCGATGTCCATGCGAGCGGTACGCCGTGCAGACAAATGCGGTACTCGATCTCGAGCCCGGCACGCATCACGACTGGAAGCGGCGTCACAATGGAGAACCGCACCCACGTAGGCGTCAGCCGGTCGAGATTGGCGGCATCGGAAAAAAACGCAAAGGCGGTGTCGAGCGGTGCGGCCACCAGCGTTTCGTACTTCACGCGCGTCACGTTTCGAACCGTCGCAGGGAACATCATGGTGCAGACCATCACGGCATCGTTTTGTGTGCCATCCAGACACACTACCCATTAACTACCAGGAACAACCAGTTTCGCTCTGATAAAATTGTCGCCGGATCAAGATCCTGTTCACCCCGTGAAAATCGACCGCGTCCCTTTGACTGCCGTTCAAATGGAGGAGCACGGATGCTGTCGCACACCTTGCGAGACGGCTTGAAGGCGTACGCGATCGGCCCGAAGATCCGGTCGATTCGACTGAAGAAGAAAATGGGGCTCGTCGAGCTGGGACAGCACACGGGGCTGTCACCGGCGATGCTGTCGAAGATCGAACGTGGACAGCTGTTTCCCACGCTGCCGACGCTGCTGCGGATCGCGATGGTATTCAGCGTCGGCCTCGATTACTTCATCGCCGCGGACCGCGACAGGCCGGTGCTCGGCATCTCGCGGCATCGGGACAGGCTGCGACTGCCGGAAACGGCCGACGCCAAGAACCCCGCGTACGAGTTCGAATCCTTGGACTTTCCAGCCGTGCAGCGTCTGCTGAACAGCTATTTCGCGGAGTTTTTCCCGGTCGCAGCGGAGAAGCTGCATCGTCACCAACACCCCGGCGCGGAGTTCATCTACGTCGTGTCGGGAACGCTGGTCCTGCACATCGGCGACGAGCAGCACACGCTCGACGGGCGCGATTCCATTTACTTCGACTCGACGGTGCCGCATGCGTATCGCAGGGCGGGAGCGAAATCGTGCTGCGCGGTTGTGGTCACGGCGGGGTGAGGGAGCGTCACTCCACATTCTTCACGCCAACACCAATCAGTTGCCGGCTCGAAGGGCGCAGCGGCCGCATCGAGTAATCGCCGAACCATGCCTCGACGCCAAACCCGCTGAGCCGGAAGAGCAATTCCACCTCGCGCGGATAGTAGACGTGGCAGTCGAAGTCACTGACGTACCGGTCCACGCTGCTGCTGTCCGGGAACTTGTCATACAGAAACCGAATCTCCGCACGCTGCTCGTGCGCGAGATATCTGGTCGTCTTGAACCGCAGTAGCGGGTGCCAGCGATCGAGGAGCCGCAAATAGAAGGCGACATCCTCGGTGTCGCCCTCGTGCTCCAGGTCGTAGTCGCGCGGTCGTTCGTAGATCGCTTCCATGCTGTGACATCGTTGCGACACTTGCGCCGCGCGGTCCACTTCAACTGAATCCGTTTTCCTGACGTGACGTGTTCCCCCTCTGAGTTTTCCGCACATGAAAACGAATTGCGTACTGGCGATGGCGTGGCGCTGAAGATGAATAGACGAACGGCAGGAGGACATACATGGCACTGTCAACACCATCACGTTTTGACCACGCTGAAGGCAAGGTCGCCCGGACGATTGAACAGCAGACCGCGAAACTTCCTTCGGATACCTTCCTGTGGGCAGCCGGCGTCTCAATCGCGGTATCCGCGGCGCTCCAGGCAATGGGAAACCGGCACGCGAGCGTTTTCGTTGGTCAGTGGGCGCCTACGCTGCTCATCCTCGGCCTCTACAACAAACTGGTGAAACAGTTCGGTTCCGACTCGCTCGACAGCCACGTCGAGCGGTAGTGGCGGCGCGGCGGTCAGTTTCTCGCCGCCGCGCTTCTATTTGCCGAGGAGATGAAATGGCCGCACGGCCCATATCGCGTCCGCCCTGGAAGCGGAAGCACCGTGCACGCGCGGCCGGTCACAGGTATCCGAACCTGGTCGACAACATGGCCGTGGCGAGAAAGCGGAAGACGAAAGCGCCGGGGAGCGCGCTAGATCATCGGCGAAGTCTCAGGGTAAAGGGAGCGCATGAAACACGAACTTGACAGGCTGTACAGCCACATCGATGACGTCGAGATTGCGATGATGACGACGCGGCGAGCGGACGGCCACCTGCAGTCGCGCGCGATGGCGACACAAAAGCGCGCGGAAGGCGCAGACCTGTGGTTCGTGACGCTGGAGGGCACCCAGAAGGTGCGGGACGTCACGGCCGATCCGCACGTGAACGTGTCGTACTACAAGGATCGGACGCGCGAGTGGATCTCGGTCTCAGGCACCGCCATCGTCACGCGAGACCGTGAGAAGATTCATCAGCTGTACGCCGCGGACTGGAAAGTGTGGTTCCCCAAAGAAGGCGATCCGCGCCACGGGACGAAAGACGACCCGCGCATGGTGCTCATCGGCGTGAACATTCATGCGGCGGTGTTCCTCGAAGTGAACAAGCCGCAGCCCTTCGTGCTGTTCGAAGTGGTCAAGGGATGGGTTACGGGATCGACACCGGAGATCGGCGAGATGCACCGGGTGGAGAAGTAGCCGATTGAGCTCCCCAGCGCGCTGCTGCATCATGCTACTCGACGCCTGGCTGCGGCGGCAGGTCGATCGATGGGCGTCGCTCACGTTAGCGTGATCATTTGGAAATCTTGATCGCTGCGGCCACCAACGCCTTGGCCCACTGCGGTGTCTCCGACAACTCGACCATCTTCAGGAGGTTCCCCTTCGCAAGGTGAATAATGAGGATCGGCTGAGGAGCGTGTCCGGCATGTGGGTCGGCATCAAAGCTGTTGTCGAAGACTCGAAGCTCTGTGAGTCGTGGCATCAACTCAATCAGATTGATGCGACTCCTGTCGTAGCGCTCCCGAATTTTTGCTTCTGGGATGTCGTGTCCGCCGCGAGCGACCCTCGATCGAACCCGCGCCATGTGCTGTTCGGGACTACTCAGTCCCACGAACCACATGCGCACGTCGATTCCGGCCGCCAACGCCTCGTGCAAAAGAGCGCTGATGGTGTGTCCGCCAAGCGTCGTTTCGAACGCGAAGTCGAAGCGTTCGGCGATCGCTCGTTCGAGGAGGCGTTTCCCCTCATGCCACCCAACGCTGTTCGCGTCTGCGGTCGAAAGCTCCGGATTGGCGAGCAGAATTCGCGCGGTCGCTTCATCAGGATTGAAGTAGTCCGCGCCGGCCTGTCGAAACATCGCGCCTGCGACGCTGCTCTTGCCCGCACCGTTGGTGCCAGCGAGCACGTAGATGCATGGACGACGCCTCGCACTAGCCACGCGAGCGCAGCGCAGCGACCGCGGCCTTCCCCAAACGCGTTCCGGACGCGGCGAACGCCGCCTTCATTCCGCGACGCGCCCTGGATGTTTGCATTCGCGCAAGGAGCGCGTCGAATTCCTGGCTCAGCGTATCGAGCTTCGTCTCGGCTGCGCCCGATAAGGCGTTAAAGGCCTCGACGGAAATGAGGACGGCCTTCGGCGAGTCGTGCTTCGTGATCACGACGGCGCCGCCTTGAATGGCCATCTCCAAGACGCGCCCAAACTCGTTCTTTGCCTCGCTCGCGCTCACTGAAGGCGGTTCGAGCGTTTCACCGCGGCTGTTTCGGAACGACGCGACGCAATTGTCCCTGCGTCGCGATCGGATAGCAGATGAGCCCGACTCCGGGCCAGCTTTCGCGATCTGCCGCTTCATGCGCCTATTTTGGCCAATATGTACTAAACAGTCAATCGTGAGTGGCGGGAGTCAACTGACGGACACCGATCTCATGAACGTGCTGACAGCGCTCGACTTCTGAATTTATCTCGTTAATCGGCCACGACGAAGTCGCGTGGGGTGGTCGCCTCGGCGGCGCACTCGATTCCTGCTGATGACCCAACGACAACAGAGCGGATCAGTAGCGCACGTTCGAGAACGCGGAGCACGACGTTTAAGGATTTTGAGGGGATTTCGCCGCCCATGGAACGCAATCCTTCGACACGCTCCAACGCTCGGCCACCGCGTCGCCGTGCGCCCAGCCTCAGCGCACGCCAGCGCAGGCAGTATCGCGACGCAATCGTCGCTCATTTCGAAGCCCGCCAGCGTCAGCTGGATGTCGTCGCCACGACTCGGGCTCCTGACGGCCAGATCATCGACTGGGTTCCCATCGAGTCGCAGGTTCGCGGAGGAGCGATCGCCACGCCGCCGCCGACTGACACCCGGATGCTCGAGATCCGCGGACGCCGCCGCGCCCGCACCGCGCAACCGATCCTGGCTTCCCCCAATGCGCGGAGCGGACCCGAAGGGACCGTTCCGATCGCCCGTCCCTTTTTGAGGCAGCTGCCGGCGGTCGGCTTGTCGCAGTTCCTGTCGAAACACGGCCATGACGTGGTGACCGCCACGCTGGACAACGATCTCAGCATCGAGCTGCCGGCCGAGGGTGATTCCGCGCATCTCTATGCGGCAAGCGCCGAGTTCGACATTTCGTTTGGATGTGCGGGGTGGTTCAGCCTGAACCCTGTGTGGGTGGAGTGGTCGAACGAGTTCTCGCTGATGCAGACGTCGCTGTCCAACGACGAGAGCGGCGTGAAGCAGACGGTGGAAGTCGGGTGGCAGGTCTATAAGCAGAAGTACGGCGACTGGATTCCGCACCTGTTCGTCTTCTACACGACCAACGGCTACAAGACCCAGGGCAACTGGAAGGGTGGGTACAACACCGACGTGCTCGGGTGGGTGCAATTCGACAACGTGATCTTCCCGCGAACGACGTTCGCGCCACTCAGTACACCCGGCGGCGCGCAGCATATGCTCCACATCACCGTCCAGCTGTGGCAGGGCAACTGGTGGGTTCGAGTGTTGGACCGATGGATTGGTTACTACCCGGGCGCGTTGTTCCAGGGCGGGGGAAGCACGTTTTCAAGTCTTGGCGATCATGCAAACCGCGTGTCGTTCTTCGGTGAAGTGACCGATCAGCCGAAGGACGAGCGTCCCACCTCGACGGACATGGGCAGTGGACGCTTCGCGAACACACGGTGGCCATGGTCCGCATTCCAGCGGAATCTCCTGCGGCAGTCGACCCGTCAGGGGACCTTCGTGCAGTACGACGGAGTCGCGTGGGCGACCGATCCCAAGAAGTATTCGATCGAGGCGCATTTCAAGAGCGACACCGACTGGGAGAGCTACATGTGGCTGGGAGGGCCCGGCGGCGGTTAGTGCGTCGACGCCGACTCCGCGCGCGAATCACGCGCGTGGGGCTGCGATGGCGACCAGCGATGAAAGCCGGTCGATCATATCCAGCAGATCGAGGGTCGCGATCGGCTTCGGCGGCGAGGTGAAGCGCTTCCTTGATGTCGGCGCTCTCGAGGTCAGGATACGCGCGCACGATCTCCGTCTCGCTCATGCCGTCAGCGACCATGTCGATCACGGTCGCAACGGGGATGCGAAGGTTACGGATGCACGGCACCCACCGAACACACACCGATGCTGCGAGCGTTCGCGCCGCGGTTCTTGGATGGTTACGTCAACGCGAACCGCCTGAAGCCGAGGGGCATCGCCGCGAAGAAGACGGTGCTCAACGTGCACCTGGTCCCGCACCTTGGCGACAAGGCGCTGGATCAGATCGCGACCGAAGACGTGCAACGTCTGAAGTCAGCACTCGAGCATCGAGCCGCGAAGCCGGTCAATAACATCCTGACTGCACTAAGCGTGCTACTTCGGACCGCAGTCGAGTGGGACGTGATCGCGCGCGTTCCCTGCGCGATCAAGTTGCTTCAGACCTCGAAATCGAACGCGAGCTTCTATTGCCGGTCAGCTTCAGCTCGTCGTTTATCGGATGGCCGCCAATTCTGCTTCACTCAGTGCCGTTCAGCGGATACAGCGCCCTAGCGCCAGAGGTCGGGGACGCGCGCGGAAGCCGATCGTTGTCGCCCTCAATCTCAGGACGTGCTCTGCGTCGTTGTTGCCGCCGCGACGACTGAGCTCGCGATTCACGGCAGTCTCGTGCAAGAGGTCCAGGAACGATCGAAACCGCGCGACTGGTGTGGAACCGAGGTTCATCATGTGCAGCGCGGCTTCGGACACGCCCTGCGTTCATAGGTATTCATCGCGAGTAACGCGGTCGTACTTCGTGAGCGACTCCGGCATCCATGCGGGTGAGAACGCGTCAGTGATCTGGTCGGTCAGTATTACACTGTCATGGCGATTCAGCACCGGAGGGAGTTCACATGACGAAGCGCTCCCAGCGCATCCGAAGAAATCCGAATACGGCGACGACTCCGCCCGCTGACGCGCCTCCGACTGCCGTGCTGGAGGAACGAGTGCTGGCATTTGCCGAGCAGCTCGGTCGAATCGCGGGGACCGTTCAAGCGAAAACGGCAGGCTGGATGGACGGCGACACGCTGAAGCAGAACCTCGCCCGTGTGCGTGACGGCGCAGCGGACCTACTTGAGCAGCTCGCGGGAGACGCGCCGCCCGTTACGAAGAAGAGAAAGACTGCCGGGGCAGTGTCCGGAAGACGCCAAGGACGCAGCGGCGGCGTGGTCGACGCGCCGGGTAAGAAACATCGCCCGCGCATGCCTAGCGATCCTGCCGCGAACCGTGCGGACAGCCAAGCGGCCAAAATGCGCGCGGCAAAGACCATGGTCAAAACGAACCGACGCCGTGGACGCGGCTAGGGTTCCGCTCAGACGGAATTCCAACCTCCGGCTACTGCGGCGGCGCGGTAGGTTGGAGTGCCCTGAATGTTAGCTCCGAGTGCCGGAAACATTGGCGAATGCCGACGCACCTTTGTCAGGCGTGAACCACCTTGTCCGCGTTGAACGGCGGCCGATTCTCAGGCCGTCATCCCCGCGCGAAGACGCCGAGACCTTGAACCGCCGTCGCCTGCTGATGTCGAGGGTTCCTCCGGTCGCAGACAGGCCGTGAGGCGACACCTCGTATTCCGTTCGGCTGTGAGCGCGCACCGTCCACTTCCGGCGGACGGCGCGCATCAGGTCTACGGGGCGATCTCTGCCCACAACTCGGGTCCCACGGTCGCCTCGATCCACGCCTGCACGTCCACCGTATCGACTCGATACGCGAAATCGGTTCCGCGGCACAGCGTATTCATACCAAACGAGGTGACACCCACTACGAGGTTGGATCTGTAGTCGCCCAAGAACACGGGCCCGCCAGAATCACCGTTGCACGTACCTCCTCGCCCAGTACCATTTCCCTGAGTCTGAAGATTGAATCCGTAGTTGAGGGCGCTGGTGAGATTGACCAGCGTCGATTCGGCCATGAGCCTTGAGCGGTAGGAGGTGGCCGCCATCGGGGCATTCGCGTTCGGCTTGTACGTCAGCCCGTAGCCACTCACCGTAAACACCGCATCGTTCAGGCCGCGGCTCGTCGCCAAGATGTCGAGCGTCCCCGGCGCGGCCAACTGACCATATTCAGACAGGTAAATCGGCTGGTCGAGAATGAGCAAGCCGACATCGTGCGTGTTCGGCACCGTCAGGTGGCCGGTGAAATCGTAGTTGTACATCTGGTCCGAGGTGGCACAGGTCACGCCCTCCGTCCCAGCCGCGCAGGTTTCAGGGTATCCGGAGACCGGGTCGAGCTGAGTGATGGGGTCGTAATTCGCCCCGGCATCCTGCTGGAAATACACTCGAGCACTGACTGCCCCACCCTCAATGTCCGCACAGTGACCGGCAGTCAAAAAGACCGTCGGACTTAACAGCGTACCGCTACAGCGCCACAGGAACTCACCCTCAGCGTCATAGAACACCGCAAGACCAACGAACGGATGTTCGAAGTCCTCCACCCAATTGCCGGTGATTGCGTTGAGCGGCGCGACCGTTAGCGTCAAGACGCACACGAGCGTCGAAGCGAGAATGGATTTCCGCATGCCTACACCTCCTCGAGGCGTTGAATTTCATGGTTGAACTGCACACTCGGCATGTTGCAAAACGCGCCAGGACCGTGGTCCCGGGCAGTGCGAGCACGAGCACCTGAACAAATCCAAGGGCCGTCCTCGTGTGTCCGCGCATCTGCGACGGTATCACTGAACCCAGGCTGTTGGCGAACGCACCGAAGGCGACCCAAACGAGCGACGCACGTCGACTGTGCGCCTGCCGGGATGAACGAACATCCGCGTCATCTGGAACTGGCGCACACGTCTTGGAGCACCCCAGGTTGTCGTCGCTTCCG
>JGI25406J46586_10001214_pt1 | contig 12132 bp, 9 predicted proteins | sample TabmetS4T2R2_FD_46586 | JGI IMG/M metagenome (IMG submission 46586) | reverse complement strand
TTTCATGTCGGCGTGGACGCGACGGGTGCTGCGCGAGGACTTCGCGGCCCTGCGCCGGCTCGTGATCGCGGAGGTCGGCCGGTTCCCGCAGCTGGGTCGTTTCTGGTACCGCATCACGCACGACATGATGGACAGCAATCTCGTCGAGGCGTTCGCCGAACTGCACGAGCGGGGCGTGCTCGACGTGCCGGACCCGAAGCGGGCCATGCGGCAGCTGATCGGTCTCACGCTCTCCGGTCCGCAGCTGCTCCAGACCTTCATGCCGGACTTCGAGATCGTCGACGCCGAAATCGAGGCGACGATCGCCGACGGCGTCGACGTCTTCCTCAGCCACTACGCGCGGCCCCGACAAACCGGTTGACCGCAAAGCCGTCCGGAGGCGCCGTCCGGCGAACGGTAGTTGAACTCTTTTGCAAAACCTCTTACATTGACCTTTACAGCCGGAGGCGGGTTTGCAATCCCACTTCTAATACACCATCTGAGTGGTGGTTGGGTCACCATCTCGGAAAGTAGTGTGGTGCTCCGCGCACCTAGCCAGACCCCGGGTTGTCGAGCAAGGTGGAAGTTGCAATTTCACCATGTCGACCGAGATGGGAATGGTATGCCTTACCTGGGAGAAATGCGTAGGCCGAAACCTGCCGTGGTGCCGGCGAGGGCGGACAACGTCGTTCTCAGTGAGGTGGCTTCGGCGTTGTTCTGGTCACTGCCGCGCAGCGACCAGCGACTGAAGGGGGTTCAGTACCTGCGCGGTCTGTTAGGCGTGCCCGGTCGCAAGACCGTGCGCAACATCGCCACGCTGCTCGGCGGTCAGGCGACGGAACAGAGTCTCCAGCACTTCATCGGCGAATCGACGTGGGACTGGGTGCCGGTGCGCCAGGCGCTGGCGCGGTACGTCGTGGGCTCCGCGCCGCCGCAGGCGTGGGTCGTCCGCCCCATGGTCATCCCCAAGGCGGGGGAGCGTTCCGTCGGCGTCTACAAGGACTTCTTCCCCGCCTTCGGCCGCGTGCTGAACGCGCAGCAGGCGGTGGGGGTCTGGGCCGCGTCGGAAGAGGTCAGCAACCCGATCAACTGGCGGCTGCGGCTGCCGGAGTCCTGGCTGGCGGACGACTTCCGCCGGCGCCGTGCGCTGATTCCCGACGACGTCCGCGCGGAGTCGTCCGGGGACTGCGCGTTCGAGGCGTTCCTGGAGACGGCGGTGCGCGACGAGCTGCCCCACCTGCCCGTGGTGCTCGACGCCCGCGACATCGACGCCGCGGAGGCCATCGAGCGCTTTCGCGCCGCCAGGGTGCCGCTGCTGGCCCGGTGCTGCCACTCGGCCCGCATCACGGTCGCGGATCGCGGGTTACCCGGCCACACCGGGGGTCTGTTACCGACCCACCAGATCATGGCGGCGGCGAAGGACACGCGGCGTCCGGTGCTGTCGGCCGGCCACGGCTCGCTCTCGCGCGCCACCCTCGCCGCGACCGTGCGGGTGCGAACTCCCTACCAGCCGAAGGAAACCGAGGACCTGACGCTGCTCGGCACCGGCGAGATAGGGCAGAACTGGCCCGCGCAGATCTGGCTCACCAACCTGACCGCCGCCGAGCCGTCGACCCTGGTGCGGCTCGCCCAGCTCACCGACCGGGTCGACCGGGACTTCCTCGAGGTGTCCGACCAGGTCGGCATCCGCGACTACACCGGCCGCACCTTCCCCGGCTGGCACCGGCACGTCACGATCGCCTCCGCCGCCCACGTCGTGATCACCCAGCAGCACCTGAAGACCCAGCGGCGCGGCAGCTACGTGTCCTGACCGGTGGGCGCCGGCACGCGCCGGTCGCGCAGCACGTGCCTGATCCGCGACACCCGCAGCGCCACCTGGATGTCCAGTGCCCGTTCGGGTTTCTGCCAGTCCGGGCCGAGCAGNTCGCTGATCCGGTCGAGCCGCCGGGTCACGGTGTTGGGGTGCACGTGGAGCTGCTCGGCCGCGTAGGTGGGNCTGCTGCCGGTGTTGAAGTAGGCCTCGAGGGTGCGGACGAGCTCGGTGTTGCGCTCGCGGTCGTAGTCGAGGACGGGGCCGATCGTGGCGCGGACGAAACCGTCGACGTCGTGGTTGTCGGAGAGGAGAACGCCGAGGAAACCCAGCTCACGTGCGGAGGCCGCGCTCCCGGTGACGCCGAGCGCGGCCATCGCGTCGAGGTAGCGGGCCGCCTCGGCGTACGCGTGGGCGATCGCGCCGGCGTTCGTCACGGGTTGCGAGATCGCGACGGTCACCGGGTGGCCCAGCAGCCGGGACAGCTCCGCGAGCACCTCGTCGGCGACCGCCGTCGGGTCCGTGCCCGGCACCAGGAGCGCGACATGGCTGTCGCGGATGCTCCGCAACCCGTTCTTGCGGTAGGTGTAGGAGGACGACCAGTACGCCGCCCGGCCGCGGCCGATCTCGTCGGCGCGGACCATGACGACGATGTGCGGGGTGTCCAGGTGGATGCCGAGCCGGCTGGCCCGCCGCTCGAGCAGGTGCGGCGAGCGCGCCGGGTCGCTCAGGAACTCGTCGAACAGCGCCTCGCGCGCCCGGTTGTCGATCCCCGTGATCCGGTTGCTCCGCAACAGGACCGCCGCCGTCTGGGCGACGGCGCGCAGACGGGCCTCGTCGTGCTCGGTGAACCCCTGGCGGGGTCGCAGCGTCAACGTGCCGAGGTCCTCGTCACCGGCGAGGATCGGCACGGCCCACACGTCGCCGTCGAGCAGCACCGGCGCCCCGGTGGCATGTGCGTCCACTGTGGTCAGTGGTGACGGGCCGTCCGCGGCCGTCTTCCCGGCGGCCGCCAGTACCGTGTCGTCCACGGCGATGATCCGCACCGCCCCGTCGAGCAGGTGGCTCGCCTCCTCGGCCAGCGTGTGCAGGTCGCCGCCCGCAAGCACCAGGTCGACCAGCCGGCCGCGGGTGTCGGCCAGTTCCCGCGACACGGTCAGCCCGGTTTCCGCGTGGGCGAGGCGGGTGCGCAGCGTGGCGGCCGCGTCGTCGGCCCGTTCCAGCAGCCGGGTCTTCTCGACGGCCGTGCCCGCGAGGTCGCCGAGGGTGCTTGCCAGCGCGATCTCGTCCGCGGTGAAGCGGCGGACGTCGCGGTCGGCGAGGTACAGGGTGCCGACGGCCTGCGCCCCGTGCGTCAGCGGCGTCGCCAGCACGGCACGGAGATCCTCGTTGCGGACCACGTCGTCGATGATCGTGCTGTGCGCGAACCACTCCGCCACCGGGTGGTCGGGCGTCCAGACCGGGCCGAGGTTGGCCCCGCCGAGCGCGGCGTCGTGCGCCAGCCGGAGCCCGACGCTCTGCTTCGAGATGTTCCCGTCGGCGGCGCGGACGTGGGCGTCGCCCTGCTCGTCGAACAGCGCGACGAAGGACATCTCCGCGCCGAGCAGCAGCCGGGCCCGCCGGGTAAGGGCTTTCAGCAGGGTGTCGAGGTCCGTGGACATCGACAGCTCCCGCACGATGTCCAGCAGGGCGGACAGTCCCGACTCACGTTGCCGGTGCCGCTCCAACCGTGTCTCGAACTCGCTCACACGTCTCCCATCCCCAGGCATGCATGACGTTCACGTGAGTCCATAGTGGAATGACCAGTCCGGCCCGGGTCTGTCGGGTCCCCGGGTATTCAATTCCGGACCGTATCGGATTATAATTGCTGCCGGACGCGGGTGCAACGAGGTACCCGGCCCGGTTGTTGGTGACCGTCGACAGAGGACGCGTGCGTATGCTGTCCGGCATGGCTACGAAGGGTTCGGCGCGCTCGGCTGGCCGGCCCAGGGACCCGGCGATCGACCGGGCGATACTGGAGGCCACCCTCGCGGTGCTGCGCGACCACGGCTACCGGGGGTTCAGCCTGGAGGCCGTCGCCACCCGGGCCGGCACGACCAAGCCGTCCATCGCGCGCCGCTGGCCGCGGCGGCAGGAGCTGATCATCGCCGCGCTGGTGACCGTGCTGGTCACCCCGCCGGTGCCGGACACCGGGTGCACGCGGTGCGACCTCATCGTCGGGGTCGAGCTGCTGGCCGACGCGCTGCTCCACCGCGTCCCCGGCGGCGTGCTGGCCCCGTTGGTCGCCGAGTGCGCGACCGACCCGGAGTTACACGGCCACCTGATCGGGACACTGGTCCAACCCGTCCGCGACGCGGTCGCCGTCACCGTGACCCGTGCGGTCGGCCGGGGGCATCTGCGGCCGGGGCTCGACGTCGAGCACGTCGTGGACCTGCTGGCGTCCCTGGTGTTCCAGGCCAGCCTGTTCGGCGAGTCCCGGTTCACCGCGAACCAGGCCGCCGAGTTCGTCGACGTGCTGCTGGCCGGCATCGCGGTCGACTTCGAGGAGCTGGTCGCGATCAGCAAAGCCACGCCCCGCAAGCACCGGCATCGCTAGAACTCGGCAACTTCGTTGTGATACAAGGGAATTATGGTAGACCTCCAGTTCGGTTTCTCGCTGACCCCCTCGACCGACCTCGCCGCGCACGAGGATCTGGTGCGCGCGGCCGAGGAAGGTGGACTCGATCTGGTCGGCGTCCAGGACCACCCGTACGTACCGACCTTTGTGGACACCTTCAGTCTCATCGCCACGCTGCTGGCGCGGACGACCCGGCTGCGCTTCTTCCCCGACGTGCTCACCCTGCCGCTGCGGCCGCCCGCGATGCTCGCCAAGACCGCGACGAGCCTGGACCTGCTCTCCGGCGGCCGGCTGGAGCTCGGCATCGGCGCCGGCGGGGTGTGGGACGCCATCAGCTCCATGGGCGTCGAGCGCCTCACCACCGGCACCGCCCTCGACGCGCTCGAGGAGGCCATCCAGGTCCTGCGTGCCCTGTGGCAGCCCGACCGGTCCGTTCGCCTGCGGGGCAAGCACTACACGCTCGACGGCGCCCCCTCCGGGCCGGCGCCCGCGCACCCGATCAGCATCTGGGTGGGTGCGCAGGGACCGCGTTCGCTGCGGCTGACCGGCCGGATCGCGGACGGCTGGGCCGCGCCGATCCCGTCGTACCTGCACTACGAGAAGTGGGCCGAGGCGAACGCCATCATCGACNAGGCGGCGCGGGCCACCGGCCGGCGGCCCGAGGACGTGCTGCGCATGTCCCAGCTGGTCGGCACGGTCACCGACACCGAGGGCGACGCGGAGGCCCGCCACGGCGCGGCACCGGTGCGCGGCACGCCGGACCAGTGGGCGCGGCTGATCGCGCGCCTCGCCACCGAAGCGCCCTACCGCTGTTTTGTGTTCTGGCCGGAACGGCAGGACGTCAAGCAGGTCGAGCGCTTCGCCCGTGAGGTCGTGCCCGCAGCCCGCGCCCTGGTGAACCCGTAACGACAATTTCCGAACCCACCAGCTCCGGCGCCATTCACGACGCCGGAGCATTCTTTTGTGGACAGTCTCGCGGCCATGGTGTTTACTGTGCTCGCGAGCGAGTTCGTCAGGTGTGTGCGAATTCACATTCTCGTTTTCCGCAACATGACGAAGTTTTCCCCACCTGACTGACTGACGCGCCGGTGTTCGAAACCACGCCTGTTCTGTCACAAGAATGTGTCCCGAGAGAAGGGGAACATTCTTATGCAGAGACGCACATTTCTCGCCGGCACGGCCGCCGCGGTTTCCGCCGCCGCTCTTCCCGGCGTGGCAATGGCGCGCTCCGGTGAATCCGAAACAGTGGTGGTGCGCACCGGCGCGGGCCTCGTCGCCGGCGAGCGCGCCGGGCGGTTGGCCGTGTTCCGGGGCGTGCCCTACGCCCAGCCACCGGCGGGCGAACTGCGGTTCGCCTCGCCACGGCCGGCCGTGCCGTGGGACGGCGTGCGCGAGGCCACGACGTTCGCGCCGCCTTCGTACCAGACGGTCCTCCCCGGCAGCAGCGAGGACGGGTTGTACGCCAACGTGTGGACGCCCGACACCCGCGGCGCCCGCCCGGTGCTGGTGTACATCCACGGCGGCGGCTGGCGGTTGGGNGCGGGCAGCGACCCGAACTACGACGGNGCCCGGCTCGCCGACCGCGGCGACCTGGTGGTGGTGAACTTCAACTACCGCCTCGGCCCGTTCGGCTGGGGACAGCACGAGGACCTGACCGACGAGCGGACCGGGTCGTGCGGCAACTGGGGCCTGCAGGACCAGGTGGCGCTTCTCCACTGGGTCAAGGAGAACGCCGCCGCCTTCGGTGGCGATCCCGGCAACATCACCCTCGCCGGCACCTCCGCGGGCGGCGCCAGCACCTGGCAGCTCGGCCTGCTGCCCGAGCTGCGTGGCGTCGTCGCGCGGATCGTGCCGATCAGCGCGTGCCACGTGTGGCGCCCCGCCACCTCGCTGACCCCGGCCGACTCCCGCGCCGTCTACGCCACCATCGCGGCACGCCTCGGCACGACCGTGCGGGGCCTGCGCGAGGTGCCGGCGGTCACGCTGCAGAACGCCTGGGACACCGTCTTCGCCGGCAGCCCGACCCAGCGCGTCGTGGCGAGCGGCCGGGAGTACCGCGGACCGATCCGGGACGGGCGGTGGCTGCCCGCCTTCGACTACGAGAACCACACGCAACGCGTGCCGGTGCTGAGCATCCACACCAGCACCGAGGGCGCGTTCTACACCGCCCCGGACTCCCCGCAGCCCGACCCGAGGCCGGTGCCGGCCACCGACGCCGAGCTGAAGGTGCGGATCCGGGAGTTCCTGGAGAAGGGCGCGGCGCGGGTCACCGACGGGCAGGTGGACGCGTGCGTCGCGGCCTACCGCGCCGCCGCCGTGGCCGACGGCCTGCCCGCCGACCCGCTGTCCCTCTGGACCGAGGTGTGGGGCGACGGGCTGTTCCGCTACCAGATCGTGCGGCTCGCCGAGCGCCACGCGCGGCTGGGACACACCCCGCTCTACCTCATGGAGTTCGCGCACCCGACCCGCCCGCCGTTCGTCGGCACCCCGCACGAGGCCACCTCGAAGTTCCTGTTCGGGACCCACGGACTGCCGCAGAACGCGGCGAAGTTCGGCGACGGCCCACTCGAGCGCGAGGTGTCCGAGACGTTCATCGACTTCGTCGCCGCGTTCGCCCGCACCGGCGTGCCACACGCCGAGGGGGCACCCGCCTGGCCGGTCTTCGACCCCGGCCGGCCCAGCACGATGATCCTCGGCGGCGACGCGGTGACCCGCGTCGCCGGCACGCCGAAGGTTCGTCAGCTCGGGTTCTGGGACAGCGCGGGATGGGTCCCCCAACCCTGACACACGCTCTGCTGACCCTTTGGAGACCTCAGTGGACAACGCCCTGCTCGACATCCAGCAGCGACCGGCCCGGCAGCAACCGTCGTGGGAGGACCAGGCGGCGGTCCGGCGCGTACGAGAGAAACTGGCCGCCAACCCCGCCCTGGTCGCCGCCGACGACGTGCACACCCTGCGTGCCCTGCTGGCCAGGGTCGCCGCGGGGGAGGCCAATGTGGTGCAGGCCGGCGACTGCGCCGAGGACCCCGCCGAGTGCACGCCGAGCTACGTCGCCCGCAAGGCGGGTCTCGTCGACATGCTCGCCGGCGCCCTGACGATGGTCACGCACCGGCCGGTGGTGCGGGTCGGCCGGCTGGCCGGCCAGTTCGGCAAGCCCCGGTCCAAGCCCACCGAACGGGTCGGCGGCGTCGAGCTGCCGGTCTACCGGGGCCACATGGTCAACAGCCCCGAGCCCGATCCGGAGCTCCGGCGGCCGGACCCCGAGCGGATGCTGATGGGTTACGAGGCGTCCCGCGACGTCCTGGACCACCTCGGCTGGCGCTCGGGTGCCACCCGGTCCGGGTTGGTCACCCCGGTCTGGACCAGTCACGAGGCACTGCTGCTCGACTACGAGATCCCCATGGTGCGCCGGGACGGGCAGGGAAGGCTGCTGCTCACCTCCACCCACTGGCCGTGGATCGGCGACCGGACCAGGCAGGTGGACGGCGCCCACGTCGCGCTGCTCGCCGCGGTCGCCAACCCGGTGGCGTGCAAGGTCGGCCCCAGTACGGGGCGCGACGAACTCCTGGCCCTGTGCGAGAAGCTCGACCCGGAACGTGACCCGGGCCGGCTGACCCTCATCGCGCGGATGGGCGCCGAGCGGGTCGCCGACCTGCTGCCGCCGCTCGTCGCCGCCGTCCGCGCGGCGGGGCACCCGGTCGTCTGGCTCAGCGATCCCATGCACGGCAACACGGTCACGACCACCGAGGGCCTCAAGACCCGCTGCCTGCACACGATCTCGAGCGAGGTGCGCCAGTTCCAGCACGCGGTCCGGTCCGCCGGCGCCGTCGCGGGCGGGCTGCACCTGGAGACCACGCCCGACGACGTCACCGAGTGCGTCCGGAACGCGGCGCACCTCGACCACGCGGGCGACAAGTACACCAGCCTGTGCGACCCGCGGCTCAACCCGCACCAGGCGCTGACCGTGGTCTCGGCCTGGCTGGGCTGAGGGGAGGTTCGACGAGATGGACAACAAGGTCGCCATCGTCACCGGCGCGGCCGGCGGCATCGGCGCCGCGGTGGTGCACGCGCTGCGCGAGCGGGGTGCCGTCGTCGCCGCGGTGGACCGGAACGCGGCCGTGCCGCGGGAGACCGCGGGACAGCCGGGTGTCGAGTTCTTCCCGGCCGACGTCACCGACGCCGAGTCCGTGGAGTCCACAGTGGACGCCGTGGAGCACCGGCTCGGGCCGGTGGACTACCTGGTCAACGCCGCCGGCGTGCTGCGGCTCGGGGAGGCACGCAAGCTCACCGACGCCGACTGGCACGACACCTTCGCGGTCAACACGACCGGCGTGTTCCACTTCTCCCGCGCGGTGGTCAACCGCATGACGCAACGCCAGCGCGGGGCGATCGTCACCGTGGCGTCCAACGCCGCGAGCACCCCGCGCACGGACATGTCCGCCTACGCTGCGTCCAAGGCCGCGGCGACGATGTTCACCAGGTGCCTCGGTCTCGAGGTCGCCCGCCACGGGATCCGCTGCAACGTCGTGGCGCCCGGCTCGACCGACACGCCGATGCTCAGCTCGATGTGGCACGACGAGACCGGGCGCAGGACCACCATCGAGGGCAACCTCGACGCCTACCGGCTGGGCATCCCGCTCGGCCGGATCGCCCGGCCCGAGGACGTCGCCGACGCGGTGGTCTTCCTGCTCTCCGACCGGGCGGCGCACATCACGATGCACGCCCTGACGGTCGACGGCGGCGCGACCCTCGGCAGCTGACCCCACGATCCACAAAGGACGATCGATCATGACGGGCATTCCCGAAATCGAGCCGTACCCGATGCCGACGGTGGGTGACCTGCCGGCGAACACCGCCCACTGGCACGCCGAACCGGACCGCGCGGTGCTGCTGATCCACGACATGCAGCGGTTCTTCGTCCGGCCGTTCCCCGGGACCATGCGGGCGGAGCTGGTCGCCAACATCGTGTCACTGCGGGAACGCTGTGTGGCGCTGGGCATCCCGGTCGCCTACACCGCGCAGCCCGGCGGCATGACCGGCGAACAGCGCGGCCTGCTCCGGGACTTCTGGGGGCCGGGCATGAAGGTCGAGCCCGCCGACCGCCAGGTGGTCGACGAGCTCGCGCCCGGCCGGGACGACTGGCTACTCACCAAGTGGCGCTACAGCGCGTTCTTCCGCTCCGACCTGCTCGAGCGGATGCGTGCGCACAAGCGCGACCAGCTCGTCGTCTGCGGCGTGTACGCACACGTCGGCGTGCTGATGACCGCGGTCGACGCGTTCACCAACGACCTCCAGACCTTCCTGGTGGCCGACGCCGTCGCGGACTTCTCCGCGCGGTACCACCGGCTCGCCGTCGACTACGCCGCGGAGCGCTGCGCGGTCGTCACCACCACCAAGGAGGTGTTGTCATGACGGACCTGCTCGACACGGTGCTGGCGCCGGACCCGCCCGCCTTCGCGCTGCTCCACCGCCCGGAGGCGACCGGCGGGGCGGTGCTGGAGGTCCTCGTCGGCGACGTGGCCACAGTGGACGGCACGGCGGACATCCCCTTGCCGGAGCACGGTTGCGGCGCCCGGCACGACGTGCTGGCGATCGTGCCGTACCGGCAGATCAGCGAGCGCGGCTACGCGTGCGCCGACGACGGGGAGCCGCTGATCACGCTGACCGTGCGCGACCAGGACACGTTCCCGCTCGGGAGCGCGCTCAACCGGCTCCCGGACGAGCCGATCACGTTGGCCGGCGGCGACTTCGACGTCGACGACGACACCTACGCCGGCATCGTGCGCCGGATCATCGAGGACGAGATCGGCACCGGCGAGGGCGCCAACTTCGTCATCAAACGCTCCTACACCGCCGAGATCACCGGCTACACACCGCAGCGCGCGCTGTCGTTCTTCCGCCGGCTGGTGACGGGGGAGTCGAACGCCTACTGGACGTTCATCGTCCACACCGGCACCCGCACGTTCGTCGGCGCCACGCCGGAGCGGCACGTCAGCCTGCGGGGCGGCACGGCCGTCATGAACCCCATCAGCGGCACGTACCGCTACCCGCCGTCCGGGCCCGCCCTGCCGGAGGTGCTGGACTTCCTCGCCGACCGCAAGGAGTCCGACGAGCTGTACATGGTCGTGGACGAGGAGCTGAAGATGATGGCCCGGATCTGCGACCGCGGCGGCGGCCGGGTCGTCGGCCCGTACCTGAAGGAGATGGCCCGCCTCGCGCACACCGAGTACTTCATCGAGGGGCACAGCGACCGCGACCCGCGCGAGATCCTGCACGAGACCATGTTCGCGCCCACGGTCACCGGCAGCCCGCTGGAAAGCGCCTGCCGCGTGATCGCCCGGTACGAGCCGAAGGGCCGTGGCTACTACAGCGGGGTCATCGCGGTCATCGGCCACGACGAGCACGGCGAGGTCACCCTCGACTCCTCGATCCTCATCCGCACCGCGGACATCGACGCCGCCGGCCACACGCGGATCGGCGTCGGCGCCACGCTCGTCCGCCACTCCGACCCGGTCTCCGAGGTGGCCGAGACGCGGGCGAAGGCCGCCGGCCTGCTCGCGGCCCTCCAGCACGACGGGCCGCCGCGGTTCGCCGACCACCCGAGCGTGCGGGCCGCGCTGGCGGAGCGCAACGCGACCATCGCGCGGTTCTGGCAGGCCGGGGACGGCTGGCAGAACCAGCCGATGCCGGACCTGGCCGGCCGCGAGGTGCTGGTCATCGACGCCGAGGACACGTTCACCTCGATGCTCGACCACCAGCTCCGGTCCATGGGCCTCTCGGTCACCGTGCGGCGGTTCGACGAGCCCCACTCCTTCGACGGCTACGACCTCGTCGTGATGGGGCCGGGGCCGGGTGACCCGCGGGACGCCGAGCACCCGAAGATCGTCCGCCTGCGCAAGGACATCGGCACGCTGCTCGCGCGGCGCCAGCCGTTCCTCGCGGTCTGCCTGAGCCACCAGGTGCTCAGCCTGCGGCTGGGCTTCGGGGTGTGGCGCAGGGACGTGCCGAACCAGGGCCTGCAGAAGGAGATCGAGCTGTTCGGCCGGCGCGAGCTCGTCGGGTTCTACAACACCTTCGCCGCCCACAGCGCCGAGGACAAGGTCGAGTGCGCCGGNATCGGCGTGGTGGAGGTGAGCCGGGACGTCGAGTCCGGCGAGGTGCACGCGCTGCGCGGGCCGTTCTTCGCCTCGCAGCAGTTCCACGCGGAGTCGGTGCTCACGCAGGACGGCGTCCGCATCGTGCGCGACAGAATCGCGGAGGTGCTGANCCGGTGACCTCGGCCGGTACCGGTACCCACTGCCCGTACTGCGCGTTGCAGTGCCGCATGACGCTCCACCNCACCGGTGACGGCNTCGCCGTGCGGCCGGGTGGNCGCGGGGGCCTGTGCGTGAAGGGCTGGACGTCGGCCGCGCTGCTGGACTCGCCGCACCGGTTGACCACCCCGCTGCTGCGGGTGGGCGGCGAGCTGTGCCCGGTCGACTGGGACACCGCGCTCGACACCGTCGCGCGCCGGCTCGTCGAGATCCGCGCCGCGCACGGGCCGGACGGGAACGCGGTCTTCGGCGGCGGCGGGCTGACCAACGAGAAGGCCTACCTGCTCGGCAAGTTCGCGCGGGTCGCGCTCGGCACGTCCCAGGTGGACTACAACGGGCGGTTCTGCATGTCGTCGGCGTCGGCGGCGGCCCGGCAGGCGTTCGGCGTCGACCGCGGCCTGCCGTTCCCACTG
>JGI25406J46586_10001210_pt1 | contig 12137 bp, 4 predicted proteins | sample TabmetS4T2R2_FD_46586 | JGI IMG/M metagenome (IMG submission 46586) | reverse complement strand
CTCGAGCCATTATTGTTTTGCGGGAAGGGGAAGTTTCGCGCCACGTGAAATCCGACTGGCGGCAACGGCGTGGCTTGCAGAGCGCGGTGAGCGTTGATTCGACCCTTGCCGAGCTTGCCCGCAAAACCCGGATTCTTCGCGTCAATGTTGTCACCCGTAGTTTCAATGATGTTGCGAACCTGATGATTGGTCAGAGTAGGATTGCGTGACCAGATCAAACCAGCCAGTCCGGCAACATGCGGCGATGCCATCGACGTTCCGTCAAGGAACCGAAATGTATCGTTCGGAAATGACGAAAAGATATTCACGCCGGGAGCAGAAACATCCGCAGCGGCTCCAAAGTTTGAAAACGAAGCTCGCTTGTCGTTCTGATCCGTAGCCACAACGGAGATCACTTCGGGATAGATCGCCGGATACTGCGGCGTCGGGCCTCCAATATCAACATTGAAATTGCCGGCAGCGAATACGACCACTACATTGTGATTCACCGCGTTGATGATCGCATTGTGCACACCCGCGTGGTCACCGTTCATCTTCCAACTGCAATTGATGACGTAGCGACGGCCCGGATTAGCGACTGCCTGCGCGGCAACATAATTGATCGCGTCGGCGCGGTTCTGGTTCATGCCCGCGGTCAGGTTCANACGCAACGGCATGATCCGGCATTTCGGTGCTACACCGATGACGCCCGTTGCATTATCAACAGCGGCCGTTGTCCCTGCGACGTGAGTGCCATGGCCGTCGGCATCGTCTGGGATGCTGTCGCCAACGTCTGCAAAGTCCCAATCTTCAGCGCCGATGGGTAACAAGTTTGCGGCTAGATCCGGATGGTTGAGGTCCATGCCAGTGTCAATCACGGCCATGATAACGTTGGGGTCGCCCCTCGTTATGTCCCACGCTTCCGCCGCATCGATGTCGGCATCCGCAGTTCCCGCGACTCCGTTCACAATCTGGCCGGTATTGTGTAAGCCCCAGAGTTTTGAGAAATCGGGATCGTCAGGGACGTAAAGCAGCGCGTCGTTGAAACCCGCTTCGCTCGGCTCGGCGAAAGCCACTTCATTCAATGCCGAAAGTTCCCGCAACGTTTCAAAGAGTCCTTTGCCTTCGGGCACGGCGATCGTGTAGTAGCCGGGGGTTCTCTGTTGGACCACAACGCGGCTGCGGTGGTCTTTGATGATCTTCTCAGCCTGTTCCTTGCTGACTCCCTCGCGAAACTGCACTGTTAATTCGTCCGGAAGGAAGTATCGCGTTTTGCCTTCATCGTCGATCATGGCCGGCATGGCATTGGCGATGTCGGGCTGAGCGCCGAGTGTTGCAGCCGCCGCGGTCGCTTCCTGTTCCGGCGCCGCCTGGAAAACGCCGAAGCCGCGCTGGTAATTGACTCCCTGACTCACAGCCAGTGAGGTGGCTTCCATCGTGTTAAGGACTGTTTCCTCGTTTGGCTGTGGCTGGAAAGTCGCGACCACTTCATCGGGCTTCGCGGCAAACTTGATCTGTTTTTTGTTGAACTTGTTGGTGTAGGTATAGTTGGTTTCGTTCTTTACTTTGTTCTTTTGCGTACTCATGATGATCTCCTGTGGGGAGTGGCCGGTTCAGCAGGAGTCGTGCTGCTGATCTCGGGAGGCAGAGTTAGGAACCTGCGAGGTTCAGTTCGTGAACGGGAAATTCTTCATGCGAAGGCTTGTCAGTGGGCTAACCTGCGTTGTCTGGGAAGTTTGCACACACATCTATTGTTCAGTTGGGCTGAGCCCAACCCTTTCAAAGGGAGCTTTCTCTCATCTCTAATGATCAGAAACGGAAAAAAGTTTCTCCTTTTGTTTGCCCACCTTCGCAGAGATCTACACTCACACCGAGGGGCGCGTTATCAACGGCGGGATCAAGATCAGGCTCTAGGTGGGCCGAACTTGGACACAGTCAGTACCACCTGCGATAGCGGGTGGGTGCGCAGCCCTTACGCGCTGCACGGCTACGCACCCACCCGCTATCGCAGGTGGTACTGACTGTATCCAACAGGAGTCCGTGACTTTGAGGCAAAGCGGCAGGGTGACAACTTTTTACAATTCCGGTACGAGCGGTTGCAACTTTCGGTAGAATCCCGAGGTATGCTCTCGCTTCGTGTGTACCGAGATGCAATCAGCAAACTGTCGCTGCGAAAAAAGCTGACGATACTGGTGTCAGTAGGCGTGTTCCTGCCGCTCCTCGTGTTGACGTATTTGCAGTACCGGTCGCTCACAGAGCTCCAGAACAAAACCAAGGGCGCATTCAAGGACAACATTCGCCAGGGATTAACGATCGTCCAGCACCAGATGAGGCAACGACTGCAGGAGATCGCCGCGCAAACGCTCGACCCGATCGACAGCATGCACGTTTCGTCTGCTGAAGAAGTCGAAAAATATTTCGTAGACGTGAAGCGTTCGCATGTTGAGATTGAAGAGATTTTTGTGTTCGGTTTCATCGGTCTTCAGCCACCGGCAAATCCTTATGCGTACATATACTCAGACAAGTTTCTGAACACCGTTGCAACCCCTTTGCAGTCCAACATTCTGCTTCAATTTGAAAAAGCGCAGATAGCCCAGAGTTTTGTTGACGGCAATCATAAGTATCTATTCGTACATCATTCCTGTCCCACCTGTCCGCCGAGCATTCGTCAGGGAGCATACCTGTTTCATCCGTTGCAGAACGGTGTTGCCGGCGTCTTATTAACGGAAGGGTTTGTCAGGAATGACTTGCTGGCTGGCAGTATTAACAAGACGATAAGCCGGTTTCATGGGACCGCTGCTTCATCATCATCAGATTTAGCGATTACGATCAGTGACGAAAACGGGCAAGCACTACTTTCAAGCGCGGTGGCTCAAAAAGGATATCTTCTCGAAAGCAACCTCGATCGTCCGTTCTCCAATTGGAAAACGGCGGTTGGACTGAAGAATACAAACCTTGACGATCTCGCGCGCGACAGTTTTCTGCATAGTGCCGGGGCCACTCTCCTCGTTCTCGTGTTTTTGCTGGGCGGGATCGTTCTCGCTATACGAGCAACTGATCGCGAAGCACGTCTGGCGCAAGCGAAGTCAAATTTCGTCTCAAATGTCTCGCACGAGCTGAAGACACCGCTTTCGTTGCTCAGCCTGTTTTCTGAAATCCTCGAGCTGGGTCGCGTTAATAGTGAGGAGAAGAAGACGGAGTATTACCGGATCATCCGGCATGAGAGTCTGCGTCTGAACAAGATGATCGATAACATCCTCGACTTTTCAAAAATCGAGGCGGGGAGGAAAACGTATAATTTTGCGCAGAGCGATATGGCGGCGGTGATTGAGGACGTGCTTTCCAGCTATCGTTATCAGTTCATCAATGCCGGCTTTGACGTTCAAAGAACAATACAATCTGACGTGCCGCCGGTCTTTATTGATCGTGATGCGATGGCGCAGGCTATCTCGAATCTGATTGATAACGCCATTAAATATTCGCGCGACGTGAAGCAGCTTTCGATCAAAACGGAAACACGCGGATCAGATCTGTCTATCGAGATAGCAGATCAGGGCATTGGCATTCCTCGCGCCGAGCAAGCGAAAGTGTTCGAGAAGTTCTACCGGGTCGGCAATGGACTGGTCCATGACGTGAAGGGTAGTGGTCTCGGCTTGTCGCTCGTGAAGCACATTGTTGAAGCTCATAACGGGACGATCTCGGTCGAAAGCGACGTCGGGAAGGGAAGTCGTTTTACGATTCTGCTGCCGCTGGCTCGGAGGAGTACATAGAGTTGGTCAAAGTTCTGATCATCGAAGACGAACCCAACATGATCCTCGGGCTGAAGGATAGCTGTGTGTACGAAGGCTATGAGGTCGCTGTGGCGCGCGATGGGAAAGAAGGATTAGAGAAGGCATCGACTGAGAAGCCTGACATCATTCTGCTCGATGTGATGCTGCCTTTGATGAGTGGAATAGATGTGTGTCGCACGTTGCGCACGCGCGGGATCGAAACTCCGATCGTGATGCTGACGGCACGGGGTCAGGAGACTGAGAAGGTGGTTGGGCTGGAGGTTGGCGCAGATGATTACGTGACGAAGCCATTCAGCATTGCGGAGCTGCTCGCGCGCATCAGGGCTCATTTGCGCAGGGCTGCGAAACAAGTCGTCGACGTCGAGAGTTTTACGTTTGGCGATGTGGAGTTGAATTTTAAGAAATACGTAGCGCACAAAGGTGGGCAGGTTTTGGATCTTTCAGCGCGCGAGTTTGAGATCCTCCGTTACCTGATTCGNCACCGAGGTGAGATCGTCACCCGCGATCAACTGCTCGACGAGGTTTGGGGTTATGACAGCAACCCGGTGACGCGCACCGTTGATAATCATATCGCCAGATTGCGACAGAAGATCGAGCCTGACCCGTCTGAGCCACAGCACATCATCACGGTCCACCGGCTCGGCTATCGCTTCATCGAATAGCTTCCGGTACAACTTTTTACAATCTAATTACAGTGTGTGGAGACTTTGAAGCTCAACAACTATANGCTTTCAAGGATGAAACAGAACCTTACGTTAACCATCACGTCTCTGCTTTCGATCCTCCTTGCTGTTTGTCANCTGTCGGACGACATCGTTCGCGGATTCGAGCCGGGCGGGTTCAAGCACATCTCCGGGATATTGATGATGGTCGTCTGGCTGTACGGAACGCTGGTGCTGTCCGGGCGCCGCTCGGGCTTCATCATCATCCTCCTCGGCTCTTTGCTCGGCTCGGTCATGCCCCTCGCGCACATGAGAGGCGCAGGCCTCGTGGGCGGCCGCGTCGCGGGCTCGAGCGGAATGCTCTTCTGGGTCTGGACGCTTCTCACGCTCGGCGTCACCTCGATCTTTTCTCTCGTCCTCTCGATACGCGGGCTGTCGAGATTGAGACGGGATAAACAGCGAGAGTAATGCGAGTACCGATATGGTCATTCATATTTGGACGGCGTAACTCCTCCTCGAATTGTTTTATTCTCGACTAGGGCTGTTTAGTCCCGAGATGCAGTAACCGCGAAATATCGCTCTGGTGTTCCATGATGAAATCTCGAATCCAGTTAGCGGCAGTACCGGTTCGGGCTTCTTCAGCAACGAGAGAAAACACCAATCCTGCTTCAACTTCTCCCTTTTGTTCGTCTTTCCATTTTACGAGGGCCAGCAGAATGCGCGAGGTAGCGATTTCGTCTTCGCTTGCCTTTAAAGTGCCGGACTTGGCATAGATTTTTATCCCGGCATTCCTTAAGAATGTAAGGGCATTGCCCTCGTGTAGCGCGCGGTAGGCAGTACCGCCCGAGCTTTCAGCCACGGCGTTCAATCCAGGCCGCAGTTTTGCGGCTATGTCCGGATCAAGAAGCTTACGTTCTGAAAACGGTTTAACCGGTGCCTCGTTAATGACGATATGAGCGACGACTGGTCGCCCGAGCAAACAAGTGCCAAACGCTGCGGCGACATCAACNTTAGACCACAGATTGTTGCTGCCACCGAGCAACATCGAGATAAAATCGCGTGGATTCGTAAGTTGATCAAAGGCAAAGTCGGGTGCCTGTGGTGATATTGCATCGAACACTGACAAATCAGTGTTTGCGGTTGCTACATAATCATTAGCCTCATCCTTGGTCCAGAAAGAGCGCCGCGGTCCAAACTCGCTGACTCGCTTGGACTGGCCCGGCCCGCGAGACACGCCGATGGAAAACATGCCGCGTAAGTTCTTAGCCAGCTCGGAATTGGCGAGACCGCTGTTAGGTGGTTTGCCCAGAGAATTAATTTCGAGTTGACCGGACTTGGTGATTACCTCAATGGGCGAGATAAAGTCGGGATACATTCCCCATGGTGTTGACCCTCCCGAGAGGGATTCATCCACGGAAGGTGACTTACCGCCTGACTTGATCTGACCTTGATCCGAAGAGGCAAGACCCAGCAACCCGAGTCTGATGTGGAAGCGATTATCAGAAGTCTTCAAATACTCGTCGAGATCGATCCAATTAGTACTATGCGAGTTGAGTTCCCAAGCCTTGTTCGCAAGGACGATGCCAAAGGCTGAATTTTCCTCACCGCCGGATCCACGCACTCGCAGATCCTTGCTCAAATTTGGATGCGTTTTAAGGACAGCAGCAGCCCAGATCGGTTTAGTGCTCGATCCCATCACCAGCACGCGTTCAAAATTTCGCTCGCCCGCATAACGATTGCGCAAACCGCGAGGCGCTTCCCGATCAAGCCATTGACTGGTTGGCAGCCAGAACATCATTTCGGAATCGCCAACAGTTACTGACGATTGCACCCACTGTCGGCGCGAAGACATCCTGGGCCATCCACCGAGTGCGAGGGTTCGACCATTTGTTAGATCAATGACCGAGAGCGCGACACGTTTTGGTAGACGATCCAAGTACGCCGGTTCATTCGGTTTGACCGGACGCATTGATGACAGGCTCGTGTTATGCAGTTGGAGTCCCTTGGCGGTAACAAAATCGATTGCTGCTTCGTGGAGCGCGGGGTCAAGACTCAGAGTCAAGCCGCGTCCATTGTTCCACGCCATTTCCGCAGCTTCGTCCGAAAGGATCGCATCACGGAGTTGCCTTATCCACGGAAGCTTTGCCTCGGGACTTACAATGGCCTGGACTCGACCTCTAATCCAAGCCGGGCCGATAATTGCCTGTCCTCCATAAGCAACCTTCGGAACATTTCGTCCAGAGTCGTCCTGGAAATTGAAATCGATCTTATAGTCGTCACTTGGTGCGACGGTTTTTTGAATGATATTACCGTCTTCGTCGGACTTCACTTTTAGTTCAAAGATATTACGACGTTGGGGAGGAGGTTTTTTGTTGCCGAGCTCGTGCAGGGCAGCATTGTATTCCCCGACGGTTTTCACGCCGCGCAATCTATCGTTGAGTTCGGTGATGTACTCTTTCCGGAAGCGTTCTTCCTTCTCGACCGGGTCCTGAAGGTTGAAGCGAATGATCTCACGTTGGAAGAAACTCTTCGCATCCGGATCGTCCAGTTTTTCCGTATGCGGTTCCAGCCGGTCGTTCTTAAATTCAATGATGTTGTGTGCAAAGTAGTAATCAAGAGCATCAGTCATTTGCTTGTAGTTGTAACTCTTAAGCTCTTGATTGCCATCGACCAGGACTCCAAGGCTACTGTAGAGAACGGCAGTGGCAAAGAAAACCGGCACTACAAAAAACACTAACGCATATTTCCAGGTCGGCTCTCCTCCACTGAAAAATCCAGGCGTGCTTACAGTGCTCAAAGAGCCGGTTTTCGAGTCGTCGATCAGCGATGGGGATTCAGCCGCTAATGCACCACCTCCTTTGTATCGCCAAAAAATGACCGTGACAGCAAAGGCAAAAAGGATGGTCCAATGAATCAGATCGGTAGGCGAGTTTACGCTCAACAACGGCAGGTTTCTTCCCGTCATCGGAAAAGATCCGACGTTCATTCCCATGTGGTAAACCGCTTCCAGGAAGAACATGGACGCGATGATGAAGGCGAGGGCGTAACCGCCGTCGAATCGTTGTTTGCCGCCGACGAAGATCAGAATGAGGGGAATTGCATACAGCAGCATGACGAGCAGGCCACCGACGAATCCATACTCGCTGACTACGAAGAAGCTAAACACGCTGTCGTACTGAAGCGTGTCCTGCCGAATGTTAGACACGCGGTTGGGAGCTCTACCGTAGCCAAGTCCCGTCCAACCACCACGGTGCGCGATGGCGCGGTTTTCCCAGGTGTGCTGGTTACCATTCAAAAGTTCCTGGTAACCAAGTCCCTCACCGCCGGCGATGCTGTTGGCGGTAATAGCAAAAGCTTGAGCTTTGGTCCCTTTTTTGTAGTTCAAGAGACGAGCAAAGAGACGGCCGGGACTACCGGATACTGCTTCCCTTTGCGCGATGGAGTCAGGTAAGAGAGAGACTATCTGCTTGTGAAAGGGAATTAGTCCTTCGATATTTTGATAGAGCGAGTAACCTGCGAAGAAAATCAGAATTCCGGCAAGCAGCACGCTGATGCGGGCCTGGTTTGGCAACACCCATAGCAGGAGCGAGCACAGTGGCAACACGATTGCCAGCACCGGAACAATACTGCCGAAATCTCCGATCGCGACCGGCACGAGAATCGACGGCACTGTAATCGTGCCGATGGCGGCAATCGCCAGAACCAGAATACCCTTCCAACCGATAGAACTCTTCGCTCGGCGTGATCCAAAGAACAGACGTAGTCCCAACCAAACCACAGCAAGCCAGATGAAAAGAATGGGCACCGACATCTCCTGCGCAGTTTTGTCGCCGGCAGGAAACAGACGTAACAACGTAAAACCTGCGGCAAAGAGTACTAAGAAAATAAATCCGCCGCGCAAAAAGTACAGTTGTTTTTTTACTCCTCCGGTCAGTTGTGCTTCCCAGAAATTTTTACCAGCCGCAAAGTAGCTCTCAATCCGATACCACGAGGAGACAAATATTCTCGCGAGATTGCCTTTAGTTTCGCTCTTCGGACTATCCGGCAAATAAAGAAAGCGCGCGTGTAGCGCGATCAGAAATATCGCTATCAGAATGATCAGTGAGAATGCCAGACGCGAGAAAAAGAGATCGAGAACGCCGATATAGTATTTATCAGGTAGCCCGGTCCAGAGTCTTGGTGCAACATACCCTGCGACTAGCCCGGTCGCGATCAGTAATAGCAGATAGCCAAGAGCCTGGCGCATCGCTCCTTTTTTGTCGGCCTGGTCCACTGGCCCATCGAAACGATCGGCGCGCAAACGGGCCATCAGCAAAACCAACCCTGGCGTTACAGTCAGTCCGACGAAGGCAAGTGTCACACCTTTGATCGCATGGGGATCGAGAGCCGCCGGATCAAGCGCGTACCGGAAGGAAAGCAATAGCCTCAGACAAAGAAGATTCCAAACCAGCAACGACAAACCGTAAACCAGTCGCAAGTTAGCCGTGAGCATCCGTGGCAGGGCCAGGAACACGCCTAAGGAGAAAACTCCGAGAGTCATGAAGAGCAAAACAAAAATCTTCAGTCGACTCGGCAAGTTTTTTACCGTGGCGAAGTCAAAAGAATATGGACCCTGCTCACGACTGATTTGAGAGGTGCCGATCGTGCCTTGTTCCTCGCGTACGTGTGGCGGGCGTTCCGGTTGATTCTCGTTGTCAATCGCGTCGGAAGTATTGAACTTGGCAGAATCCGGCGACAAGGTTACCGCCTGCCTAAACGCGCTGGCGTCTCCTCCCAGCGGCAATACAAACGCGATATCACAAGGTTGAGCCATCCCCGTTAGCACCAGGTTTCGGTTGGCAGTGTTCATTCCGGGCGGTAGTTCGCAGCCCGGTATCTGCTCTGGAGGAAGCGGTGACGTAAGCCGCCACGGAGCTCCAAAGATGACTTGTTGTTGTATTGACGAGTCTCGTAGTCGTCGTGCACCCGCTTCAAAAGTGAGGCTCACCGTGGGCCACTTGACTGATAGGACCGTACCGCTTTTGAGGTTGTGCGTCACTGAGGAATTGCGAGTTAGCACCTGGACAGAATCGTTATCGTTCCGGTAGAGCCAGATATCCGCCGCCCACTCCTCCAACTTTTGGCGTGCCGCGACTACTTGTTCTTGAGCTGTTTCGTCCTTTATCTCGTCGAGATCTTCCATTGGAGTAGCCGAGACCGAGTGGAGCAATGAACGCGTTCGTTCCTCACGCAATGAAAATCCCGCCAGCGAGCGTCCATCGGCATCGAGTACCTCAACTTCGGGTCTCCAGAACGCGAAGCTAAATCCCAGTCTGTTTACGCGAATCTTGTACTCGCCGAAATCGCGAGTCTGTCCGACCGGAATAGGATCGCCGTTAAGTGGTTGCTTGCCGGGGTCGTCAAAAACAAACGCGCCGCCCTCTTTGATCTCAAGTGTGATTTGATCGATTTGATCGCCCACGGAACTGAAGATAAGTTGCGGTTCTTCCTGGTTGGTGGGCCAACCGACGATTGACTGTTCAGCTTTTCCACCCAGTGAGAGAGGAACGCCGGAAGCTTTCACACCTGTCCAGGCGATCTGTGTGCTCTCATGCCAGTAAGGTGATGAGAAGATAACTGCCCATAGCGTGTATGCCGGCACCACTGCGAGAAGACTGGTCAGTAATGCCAGGTGTATAGACCGAAGCCTTACAAACCACGGCACTACGACCAGCGCCAGGACTGGTAGCACAAATCCTATCAATAGCCATAACCAACTGAACGCCGTCATTGGTCATCGCCCTCCTGAGAGCTCTCAGTTTTTTTAACTTCACTTCCATTGAAAAGTTCTTTGACCGATGCACGAGCAAACCCAAAAACAGAGGCCACGATACCCTTCTTTGATTTGTTATTCCCGGTGTCTTCGATCGGCTCGTCGTCTTCCTCAGCATCGGTCATGTAAGCAGCGAGATCGTCGTCTATCGAGCCTGCTTTATCACTGCCGAGCTCCAGATGTGCAAACCGCTTTCGGAACTCCTTATTGTTTGCCAGAAAGTCGATAAAGGCCTCGTCGAAGAAATTCAAATACTTTACCTTTTGGTCTTTCACCTTGTGATAGACCTCGCGGGTGGGAGCAATGAGAGGGTTTGTCCTCTTATCTTTGCCGTAGTGTACCCAGAGCTTTCGCAGAAACGTGCGCCGGATTGGTGGCTCGAGGTATCTAAATAAATGATCGAGTCCATCGTCCCGCTTTATTTTGTGCGACTCGTCGCCGGAGACAACGGTGTGAGCCATTGGGATGAAACGACGAATCAGAGTTTGCACTGACGCGTCAGTGGCGAGCGCCCGCTTGACTGCGGAGTTGAGACCATTGATCGTGAGAGGTTTGACTTTGTGCTCGTTTTTAAGAAGGCTATCGATTGAGCTTCGGTATTCAATGTCCCGCTCCGGACCACCTTCCATCACATACCGATTGATCTTAACAATATGCTCGCGGTCGTTCCTTTGACCTTCAAGAGTGGTGATAACGTTCTTTCGGTCGGGGTTCGGCCCGAGCTGCGTTCTTATGAAATTGCAGCATTCACCCTTGCTGGCATCGGCGGATATGAAGGCTTGCTGTAGCTCCGCACTCTTCGACAGTTTATCCACGGCACACACCAGCGCCTTCTTGAAAATATCGTCCCCAACTTTTTGAGCATTGGCCTTTACTTTTCCAAGGCGGCTAAAAGCGGGCTCTCCGTCGTCAGACGAAAAGATTGCAAGTAGTTCGTCTGTCACCCGGTCAATTTCGTCACGGCTCTTTTTTACGAATAGGTTTTGGCATTCGGCTTTTTGCTCTTTAGTTAAACGGCTCTGGATTCTGGTTAGATCCTTTTGCTGGCCTACGAACCGCCCCGTCAAGGTTGCTTGCTGAGTCGTATCAGACAGAATCTCGTCAAANACTTCCCGAATTGCCTTGTTGAGGTTCTTCGGTCCGGGAGTAGGTTCGAGCACCTCGGCGAGACGCTGACGTAGGAACGCATCATCTCCGTTTCCCACCAGCAAGCATTTGAAAAGATAGGTAAAGTCGTCGTGTTGTAGTTCCTTCAATAGTTCGCTTTTTTCCAGAGGCGTGCTGGTTTCGAGGATCAGACGCACTAACTGCGAGCGATGCTTTGATGAACACTGTGGCGAAAGTTCTGCGTCCAGCACCGGTTTCTTTTGTGCCAGGTGCAGCCAACCGTCCACCCACTGCAAACCACCCTCGGATGTGAGATCAGGCTCAATAGGAAGAAGGGCGTTAACCATGGAAGCCAGGTAATCCGGCTCGAGTAGTTTTGACAACCGGTCCAGATCCGGTATGAAGCCGGGTTCGTGAGATGTGCGATCCTCGGTTGCGGCCGTCAATTCGTCTGCCAGGAATAATCTCTCTTGCTCGTCAGGATTCGGTACGCCGGACGGGCGAGCTTCACCTTTAAAGGCGCGTCTCATCGCCTGGTAGTTCAGCCAGGCTTTGTTGTTGAGAACGGAAGCAATCGCATCTTTTTGTTTGAGGGAGGCGTTAAGACGTAACTCCTTTTGGGCAAGCTGAGTCAGCCATGATTTTGCAGACTGCTTCAGTTCAGGCTCATCGGAACTTCTGGCCTGCTCAGTCATGAACTGTAGAAATGTCTCCAGCGTTTCTTTCTCGGTGAATTCCGGCTTGATGGTGATCAGTTGATCACCACCCGCATCTTCGCCAAGGATC
>JGI25406J46586_10001192_pt1 | contig 12233 bp, 8 predicted proteins | sample TabmetS4T2R2_FD_46586 | JGI IMG/M metagenome (IMG submission 46586) | reverse complement strand
CTGACGGACGGGATCGTACGTGCTCGTTATCGAGAGAGTACAAAACAGGCATCCCTGCTTACGCCNGGNAAGATTTATCAGTACACGATNGACCTGTGGGCAACGGCAAACGTGTTCAAGGCTGGTCACCGGATACGGTTGTANATTTCAAGCAGTAACTTCCCGCGCTTCAACCGAAATTTGAACACCGGAGAAGACATACTCGGTTCGTCGCGGTCAGTGCGGGCACACCAGATGATCTATCACGATCGCGATCACGCTTCAGCGTTGATCTTTCCAGTAATTCCGCGCCGCTAAAGAAACCTCTGGCATGCGTCAGTATGGAACTTAAAACGTTTACGCCGAAGGCGTTCGCTAATTTCAGCCCAGGGTTGGAGCGAAACGCCTTCGGCGTAGTTCAGGGTCGTAATAAGAAACCAACTTCCTCAAGCAAATGTTTGTTCTTGCATTTCGTTTGGCGAGGGTGGTATAAGCTGGGTTAGTTTCAAACGCAAACTAACCACAAGCAAAACAGGTTCTGCGGGATTTGCACAGAGTTCGTCAAGAACGTGAACTAACCACCCGTGTTGCTCTAACGTGCAGCAGCTTTTCTCCCGTCGGTCGCGGCCGTCAGTTTCAGTTTAAGGAGTGGCATATGAGAATCGTACGGACAATCACCAGCAGTGCACTCGCTCTGGGAGTCATCTTTTGCGTTAGTGTCACAATCTATTCCCAGGGTACTCACCTGGGCACCATTCGCGGATCAGTCTCCGATGAAAAAGGCGCTGCTATACCAAACGCCTCTGTTCAGATAACGGATCTGGCAACGAACATTTCCCAGAACCTGACCACAAACGGCGAAGGCGATTACGAAGCGCCGAATTTAAAATCCGGAAATTACAAAGTGACTGTCACGGCTCCCGGCTTTAAGACGACCGTAATCAACGCGGTCTTAACCGGTAGTGATACAGTGCGCGCTGATGCGAGGCTGGAAGTAGGACAGGCAACAGCGATGGTGGATATCAGCGCAGAAGCCGGCTTGATTCAGACTGAAGCGCCGACGATAAGCGGTTCAATCAATAATCGACAACTGGTTGAATTGCCTCGGGACAGTCGCGACATTTACCAGTTCTTATATCTCAACCCAAACATCACAACGTCTGCCGANGGCCTCGATTTTAAGTTCATTGGGGCGCAGAGCTACGGCGCNGCGTTCTCACTCGACGGACAGCGTTCCAACGGCGGAATCTTCGGTGGCGCAACTGCTAGTCAACCATCGTTGGAAGCGATAAGCGATTTGACTGTGCTGTCGAATAACTTCACTGCGGAGTACGCTGGTATCGCGAATATTCGGGTTGATACGAAGCGCGGCGAGAAGGATTTTCATGGTTCTTTGTTCTACAACAACAAGAATTCAGCCTTAGCGGCATGGACGATCCAGGACAAAAATAATCTAGCTGNCTTTGTACCCAACCCCGCACGCCCAGACTATCCAAAGCCCTATTTCAACCTGAACGAAGTGGGTGGGTCTATCAGTGGCCCCGTGCGCTTGTTTGGCAACAACAAAACGTTTTTCCTGGGAGCATACGAACGACGTTGGAACCTGGATACCTTCCGGTTTGCCGCTCGAAATTTGCTGCCTGGCCAGCGCCTCCTGAATGCCGACTTTAGCCAACTCAGCAATAGTAATAAGCCAGCCGTGCCGGCGGCGGTTCTTCCGTTATTGACTCCCGCAGAGTTGGCTGCAAACACCATCGTCGTCGGATCTACTCGGCGCTTTATCAACATTCCTTCACGATTATTGAATCCAACGGTCGCCAGACTATTGCAGACCTACTATCCGAAGTCGAGCCTGAATGCGGCTGTCGATTCTCGTGGCAGGTTGGTGGATTTTGCACAGAACGTCGCTACCGACAACACACGCGATCTGGCTACAGCACGAATCGATCACGACTTCACTTCGAATGATAAGCTGTACGCCGTTTACAATTATCAAAGGAATCCCAGCACCTCCGGGGCAGTAGCCGGCGCAAGCTACCCCGCGTTTGGTCTGCGCTCGAACGAGCAAACCAACCACACTCTGTCACTCTCTTACTCGAAGTTGTTTTCATCGAATTTTGTTAACGAAGCTCGAGGCGGGTTTAATTCGCAAAGTGCGTTTAGAAGAGCCCCGCACACACTGCGCGAGTTTCTGACCTCAATCGGTTTCAGCGATGCTGACATCACGGCTTATGGTGCAGTAGTTGGCCCATCCGCTCTCGACACGCCTGGGCAAACAGAAATCCGAGTTGCAAATTTTGCAACGATCACGAACGGTGGTCGAAGCGTTAACCGCAGGCTCGATCAAAAACTCATCACCTTCGGAGACACTCTGACATGGATCAAAGGTCTTCATACTTTTAAGGGTGGTGTAGACGTTGTTCGCAACCACGGCACGGATGGTTTTGTTGCCAACCGGCAAAATCCGCGCGGTCGCATCAACTATACAGGCACGGCCGCCACTGATGCGTGGGCCCGTTATTTACTTGGCCTGCCACCAAACTCAGTCAGTTTTGTCGANAAGCTTCGTACTGAACTCGATGCTACCAACTTCGAGTACGGATTCTTTTTCCAGGACGAGTACAAGATTCACCCGCGTGTGACTCTCAATCTCGGTTTACGCTATGAACTGATCACTCCGTTCAAAGATCGCGAGAACCTCCTGGTGAATTTCGATCCGGACTTCGTCAACCCGACCACACATCGAAAGGGTCGCTTTATTGTTCCGACCGCGGACGTATTACCGCAGATCGATCCACGGATAATTAACTACGGCGTTGTGACGGCTGATGAAGCTGGTGTCGGTCCTGGTCTCGTTAATACTGACCGAAACAACTTTGCACCCCGTTTGGGAATAGCCTGGCGGTTCAACGATCGGAGCGTCCTGCGCGGCGGCTATGGGATTTTCTATCCAACCGCGTCCGCACAGGGAATACGTGATGCTCTAGGCTCGTCGCCGTTTAATCACCCACTGACGAGAACAAATACTCCGGCGCTGCCGTTGGGCGGGTTTCCGGGTGGGTTGACTGCGCCGGGTGTCACGCCGTTCACAGGTGGACGCCTGAATGGATTCGACTCGTTCCCCGACGCTAATAGCATCCCGTTTGACATACAACAGCCGCGGATCGAACAGTTCAATGCTACCTATGAGCGCGAGTTGCCTTCGCAAACAGCGGTTCGGGTTTCCTACCTTGGCACTCGCATGCATGGATTGATTGGTGGCATTGATCTCAACATGCTGCCTCCCAGCGACACACCGTTCGGCACTCATGGATTTGACGATGACGGAAACATCATCATCTGCGATCCGAACGAGGGTAACTGTGATGGCTCTATTGACACCGGCCGCCGTCCGTTCCCTGAACTCGGAACCTTTATGGCGCGCTACGGGAATTTTGGCAGCGGCCGTTCACACGCGTTGCAGATTGAGGTTAATCGACGGTTTGCCAGGGGATTAACATTCAACGCGAGCTATACATTGCTGGATCAAAAGGGCGATGGGTTTGACACCGGCAACGCCAGTCTCGGTGGCACGTTCTACAACCAATTCATTCCCGGGAACGACTTTGCGCGTGACGCATTTGTGTCTCGTCACCGATTCGTGTCGTACGGCATTTACGAACTTCCTTTTGGCAAAGGTCGATCATACGGAAACAACCTTCCTGGCTGGGCCGAGGCGGCTTTTGGCGGTTTCTCCCTTTCCTGGAATATGTTTGCCAAGAGCGGTACAGGGTTTACTCCGTTCTGGTTCTGCGACAATTGCGACCCCGTTTTCCCAGGAAACGTGGCGAGCGAGTTTATTGACGCGGTGGGAGGATTTGGTGGCACTTCGTTCCGACCAGTCGTGCTCAGCGGCAACCAATACCTCAGACAGGGCGATCGATTCTTCAACCCGGCAGCGTTTGCNCCACCATCCGTTGGAGCTGACGCGCTCGACAATCCAAACGTCGCGAAACGAAATACTTTGACGGGACCGGGGACTTGGGGCGTGAATCTCGGTGTGCGCAAGTTTTTCAAGTTCAGCGAGACTACGCGACTTGAAGTGGGCGCTGACTTCAACAATGTATTCAACCACCCGCTTCGCTCACCCCTCGATATGTATTTCGCGGAGCTAGGCAGCTTTAGTCTCGACGTGGATCAAACTACAGGCCGACTCCTCCCAATCACCAACGTTACGCGCAATGAAGACTTTGGACGAATCAACACGAGCTTCAATCAGGAGGGCATCGACAACCGCCGTCTGATTCGTCTCAGGTTGCGCTTGACCTTCTAATGGTGATCGACCGGAAAGACGAAGCGGAATGCCAAAAGGAGAGCTCATCCAATTCTTCTTTTGGCATTCCATCTTCGCTAATGCAACTTCTGTTTTGTTTCTGAGTTCCGGGTCCGGCCCATCATGAAGTCGAGTCCACGTCAAACGTTTTCCAGAAAACCAAACCTTGCCAACATCAAGGCGGCCGGTCATGACATGCTTCGCTTAGTGAACCGTCGCATCCTGCTCAGCATCCTTTCAGATCGCCAGCCAATCTCGCGAGCGGAAATCGCGAAAATCAGCGGTCTGAACAAAGCGACCATCTCTACTATTACGGGGGAACTACTGAAAGATTCCTGCATTGTCGAGGAAGGCTCTGGACGGACCACTCCGATCGGTGGCAAGCCACCGACACCGCTGCGACTAAACGCAAATCGTTTCGGGTTATTNGGAGTTGATATCCGTGCGGACGAAACGATTTTGGCTCTCAGTGACTTCAACAATCGAATCGTCGCTCGCTTTAGTTACGAAACAGGTCCTGACGCGACTGTATTCCTGAACAAGATCGGCAAGGAAATTCGCAAGCTTTGCACCAAGCACGATTCGTTTATCGAGTTTCCCGGTATCGGCGTCAGCTTGCCGGGTCTGGTCGACAACCAGAGTGGAAAGTTTCTGCTTTCGGTGGTCCTGCCGTGGCGAGATGTGCCGGTGGTGAACATGTTGGAGAAGGCCACCAGTCTGCCGGTGATAATCGATAACTCCGCGCGCTGTTCGGCACTCGCTGAGATCTGGCACGGCAAAACGCAGTACGCGCACGTTCGCAATCTGCTCTATATCAGTGTCAGCACCGGTCTCGCCTGCGGCGTCGTGATCGACGGCGGACTTTATCGCGGCGGCACCAATACCGCCGGTCAATTCGGACACATTCCCATCGACGTGAATGGACCAGATTGCCGCTGCGGGCAAAGAGGTTGCTGGGATCTCTATGCCTCAGACAAAGCGACGCTCAAGCGTTATGCCGAGTTACGAGGCGTGAGCGGCAAACGAGTTTCGACGATGCGAAAACTGATCGAGCTCGTTGAAGCTGGAGACGTCGCGGCCANCGAAGCCGTGCGCGAAACAGCGCGCTATCTCGGNATNGGAATCACCGGGCTCATCAACGGACTCGATCCGGAAGTCATTGTGATCGGTGGTGAGATCACGAAGGCATGGGGCGTGATCGAACNGATCATCGTTGAAGAAACGAAGCGAAACTTGCTGGCCCCCCGTTCGCACAGCGTNTCGATTAGACCATCAGCATTCGAAGTGCGGCCGAGTCTTAAAGGCGCGTTGACNTTAGTTCAAAATAGTTTGTTGTCAGTTCCACACATGGGCTAGCAATAGGGCAAGCGCCAAAGGCGCGGGATATGAAAGCCAGGGGCAAGCGCGAAGCGAAGCGGAGCGCGTCGCCCCTGGTAATAAAATAAAGAGTCCCGGTAGCCCTGCAGGGGCGAAATATTTCGGCCTTTCAGGCCTTATCTGCTCGCGCGTATCGCAACCAGGGGCGACGCGCTCGCTTCGCTTCGCGCTTGCCCCTGGCTTTCATATACCGCGCCTTTGGCGCTTGCCCCTGGCTTTCATATACCGCGCCTTTGGCGCTTGCCCCTGGCTTTCATATACCGCGCCTTTGGCGCTCGATTTCCACTTTGAGACAGCATGTCCGACGGGCGCTACAGTTTGGCTGAACTCAACGCGACGCTGGCGGGTGGTTTGATTCCCGCGGTACCAGTCACGTTCGATCGTGAACACCGTTTTCACGAACGCGCGCATGAAGCGTACGTGTCGTTCATGAGCTCGCAACCGATCGCTGGGGTTGCCGTTTGGGCGCATACGGGAAGAGGACTGTTGCTTGATGACGATACGGCCCAACTTGTGATGCGACAGTGGCGTCAGGCCGTCGCTAAGCCGTTGATTGCAGGTGTTGGTGCTCGGAGCAAAGACGCAAATCCTCAAGCCGCGACAACCGCGACGCTTGCGATGGCTTCACGTGCAGCCGATTACGGCGCGGACGCCTTACTCGTTTATCCACCTTCCTGGTTGAGGCATCACGAGCAAAGAGACTCATTGATTGTTGCGCACCACGAACAGCTTTCGAAACTCGGCTTGCCACTCGTGCTGTTCTATCTGTACGAAGCGGCCGGCGGAGTTCGTTATACCAAGACTATTTTGGACGAGCTCTTGAGTTTGCCGAATGTGATCGGGCTCAAAATGGCCACACTCGACAGTGTGATGACCTATCAGGATGTCGTGAGTCACATCCAATCGNGCCACCCGAGCANGCTGCTCATAACCGGTGAGGATCGGTTCCTTGGCTACAGCTTACGTCGCGGCGCGAATGCAGCGCTGATCGGAATGGGGGCCGTCTGTTCCGATCTTCAGGCTGAGCTGATCGAAGCGCATTTCGCCGGTAAAGCCGAGCGCTTTCTCGAACTATCGGATCAGGTTGATCGGCTGGCGGAGGTTCTCTTTATCGATCCGATGGAGGGTTATATCGGACGCATTCTGTATGCGCTCGCAAGATTGGGCGTCATTTCCGCAGACGCAGCCAACGATCCGTGGGGCCCGGCATTGAGTGCGCCCGAGCTCGAAAACATCGACGCGTTGCTGAACACGCTGAACGTGCAAGTTTGACCGATGCTTTCTTTCATGAATGGACATCTGGAAGTTGANTCCCGCGATCGTGCAGCGCTGGTCCGCGACTACGAGCGTTTCCGGACTGGCTTACCCGANAATCTGGAAGAGCATGTTCGCGAGCAGTACCAGATCGATTTAAGCAGCGAGTACGGCGGCCACGTAATCAAAAATCCTTTTGGCAAAGCATCGGGTCAACTCTCGCTGAACCTCTCGCAGGTGCGGCGCGATTGTGAAGAGCAGTTAGGTTTCATTGTGCTCAAGTCGATCATTGCTGAGGACGCTTCGGGTTCGCAGTCGATGAGCGAATGGGCCATCGAAGAAACGCGGATGGTAGTGGAACGAATCACCGCTGGGGACAACACGGAGGGTTGGACCGTTTCGTGGAAGGGACGCGGGTGGTACGACACGTTTGCAAAGTATCTCGAGTTTTTTGACGAAGCCTTGGCTTTGGCGCATCCGGCATCCGTGCTGGTGGTTCCTTCGTGCAAGTATCACTTGCCGAGTGCGGCTGAGAGTGCGTGGAAGATCGGGGAGTATGAGTACACCACGCGTTGTTTGATCGACGTTTGGCGCCGTCATCATGCTGACGTGCCGATGTTGATTGAGAAAGACTTCAGCCCCACTCTGGCCGGCTCCGATCGGGCTGCTCAGGCCGAAATGATTATTGAGTGGCTGACGCACGTTACCTCCTTGATCAGACAGGGTGCAGCGTCAGAAACCGTCAGCATCGGACTGAAGGTTTTTAACGCGATTCTTGACGATGCGTTCCAGCTCGAGATGTTGCGCGCGATCAACGAGCGATGTTCGGGCGAAGCGGTTCCGGATTTTTTAGTTTATGCGAATCGGCTATTCGATCCGGATCGCGAATTCGACGGTGTTCGCGGGATTGCTTACGGTGGTCCGGATCTGAGTGCGCGCAATCTGAATGTACTGGCTCAGTTGCGTCTACAAGAACGACAGGGCGCAATTCCTGTTTGCAGGTTGCCGATCAGCGCGACGGGCAACATCGTTTCGGGACGCATCGCGGCTGAGTACCTGTTGCGCGGCGCCAGTAGTTTTCAGATGCACACCTTTTTTCAACTCCCGAGCGGCGAGTACAGCATGAAGACAGGTGGCAAGACAGCCCGAGCGCTGCTCGAGCTTTACTTTCATCCCGAAGAGGGTTTACTCGCGTGGCTCTTGCATCTGCGTCGTTTGCTGGATTGGCCTGTTGATTGGAACGTGAAGCAGATGGCTGAGTTTTTCATGGAACCGGCTAACAACGTTTGGTTGGAATACGCATCGGCCGTGAATTGAGCGATGTCTACATTTTGGAGCGCCAAAGGCGCGGAAATATGACAGCCAGGGGCAAGCGCGAAGCGAAGCGGAGCGCGTCGCCCCTGGTGTGATGAGTGCGAGGAGATAAGGCCTGAAAGGCCGGAATATTTATTACGCCCTTTCAGGGCTCAGCGGCCTTTGATTTTGTTATCCAGGGGCGACGCGCTCCGCTTCGCTTCGCGCTTGCCCCTGGCTCTTATATATCGCGCCTTTGGCGCTCCGTTTCGACTTTCGTGCAACCAACGTCTGCAATCGAAATTCGCTTGTTGTTTGAATCCGACATTTCTGCAGCTATGCGACTGAAGGAAGCGGCAGGTTGGAACCAGACCGAAGCTGATTGGCGACGGTTGTTGTTGCTGCAACCGAACGGTTGTTTTGCTGCAGTTAAAGACGGCCGCGTAGTTGGTACGACAACGACGACGATTTACGACGAGCTCGCGTGGATCGGAATGGTACTCGTCGACCCGCAACATCGCCGCCAGGGAATTGCTGCTAAGTTGATGAACGTAGCGCTCGAATACCTGAACGGCAAGGTCGGAACGATTAAGCTCGATGCGACGGCGTCAGGCCAACCCGTTTACAAGAAGTTTGGTTTCGCAGTTGAGTCAGCAGTTGAACGATGGGCTGGAACCGCCAACTCGATGGATCGCGAAACGCAGGCTGTTATGGATCACGAAACTGTTCGAGAGTTATTGAATCTGGATCGACTCGCGTTCAATGCCGATCGTTCTGAGTTGGTCCAGGCAATGCTGGACGACGCGTGCTTTTCGCCCGTTTTGATCCGAGCCGCGGATGGCGCATTGAGTGGATATGCGTTGGCGAGGAGCGGAACGAGAAAGACTTATATCGGGCCGGTAATCGCGAATGACCCGCATGTTATTGAGATCTTGCTGGATCGAATTTTGAGTCAACTGTCGCGTCGCGATGTCTACATCGACATCAATAGAGAATGCGTCGTCGATACCAGTTTTTTGTCGGATCGCGGCTTCGTCAAAGAACGCGACTTCATTCGAATGGCTAAAGGCCGGGGTCAGAAAACGTCGCCGCTGGTCGTCGCAATCGCAGGTCCCGAAGTTGGCTGAGGAAATCATCAACGAGGTTCTCTTATATGGAAACAACTGCTCCGGTACACGATGGCTTGCAAAGAAACTTTCGCGCTGACGAGCTCAATGTTTACGTCTATGAGTCGCGGCCGAAGATGGGCGAAGCCGCTGCGTCCGTGATAGCGGCGGAGATCAGACGCGCGATTCAGGACCGCGGCAAAGCCGTGGTGATACTCGCGTCCGCGCCATCACAGAACGAGTTTCTCGCGAATCTGGGGCAAGCGCCGGACATTGATTGGTCGCGTGTCACGGCTTTTCATCTCGACGAATATTGGGGAATGGACGATCGGGCGCCGCAATCGTTTCGCCGGTTTTTGATCGATCGCCTCGTCAACAAGGTGCCGTTGGGCCAGTTTCATGGGTTGCGTGGCGACGCGCCGGACGGCACAGCCGAAGCGAAGCGTTACGCCGAACTACTACAGCAGAATCCGCCTGACTTCGCCGTCCTGGGAATCGGCGAGAACGGCCACCTGGCATTCATCGATCCGCCATTCTGTGACTTCAACGATCCAGAAGCTGTGAAGGTGGTCCAACTTGACGAGGTCTGTCGAAACCAGCAGGTTAACGACGGCGCCTTTACTTCGCTTAACGAAGTTCCAAAAGACGCGTTGTCACTGACTATTCCGACGCTGATGGCGCGACCGAAGCTATTCGCCATCGCACCTGGTCCAGCGAAGCGCCTGGCGATCAAGAAAACTATCGAAGGGCCGATCGGCACCAGTTGCCCGGCGTCGATTCTGCGCACGCATCCGAACGCGCATTTATTCATCGACGTCGTCGCGGCTGAATACCTGGACCATTGAGAACGATCGACTGCATACACTCCCCCACGTTCACTAACTCGCCGGAAAGGAGGACAGCATGAACAGTTCAGTTCACGTAATCGATTACGTTGTGCTTGCCTGTTACTTGCTGCTGATGGCCGGCATCGGCGCTTATTTCATGAGATTCATGCGTGTCGGCGCCGACTTTTTGAAAGGCGGTAATCGCGTCGAATGGTGGGTTGCGGGCATGGCTTCGTTCATGTCTGGTTTTTCAGTCTGGACCTTCACTGGCGGAGCGGGCTTCGCGTATCGACAAGGCATAATCGGCGTGTTCCTCATGTTTCTCGCGGTGCCGGCGTTTTTCTTCGGCTACATCTTCTTTGCGCAAGCGTGGCGCCGCTCACGTGTCACCACGGTCGTTGAATACATTCGCAGCCGCTTCGGCGAAGGCACTCACAAGATGTTCTCGTGGTTGACTGGTCCAAGCCAGTTGATGTTTGGCTCAGTGCGACTATTTGCCTTGTCAAGCTTCATGTCGGTCGCGCTCGGCGTGCCTGTTGAGTACCTGGTGGTCATCTGTGGTTTGGTGGTCCTGGCGTATACGGTGCTTGGTGGTTACTGGGCGGTCTGCTTCACGGACATGTTTCAGTTCATGTTTCTGTTTCCAATTGCCTGCGTGTTGATGGTTCTTTCCCTCGCGAATGTCGGAGGGTTCAGTAACTTTGTCGCGCACGCGCCAGTGGGATACTTCAATCCGTTTGCCGGGGAATACGGTTGGTTGTTTCTGATCGTTTATACGGTCTCACAGACTACGGGCTACAACAACTTCGGCAACGCGCAGCGATATTTCTGTGCCGATACCGAACAGTCAGCAAAGCGAATCGCGGTTCTTTGTATGATTCTATTCACGATCGGCAGCGTGATCTTCTATCTGCCACCGCTGATCGCGCGCGTCGCGTTGCCGGACCTGGGAACAGCCGCGAACGGTCTCAAGCAACCTTCGGAAGCCGCATACATCGCGATGGGTTTGCGCGTCCTCCCGCCGGGAATGATCGGAGTTTTGCTCGCCGCAATGCTCGCTTCGTCGATGGCTTCACTGTCGGCCCATAACCACATCATCACCGGAATTTTTGCGAAGGATTTGTATCAGGGTTATTTGCGACCGGACGCCTCAGATCGTCACATGCTGTTCGCCAGCCGTCTGACTTCGCTGGGCGTCGGCCTCGTGATGATCTGTGTCGCGCTTCTTTTTGCACAAGGCGCGACTGGCATCTTCACGCTGTTATTCATTCTCGAGTCGATGTTTCTTATTCCACTCGGACTGCCACTGCTCTACGGGTTCATCGCAAAGACTGGACCGTGGTGGTCGGCCGTTTGTGCTTACGTGGCCGGCGCGATGACTTCATTATTTGTGAACCTGTATCTGAATCGTTATCTGGGCATGGGCCTTAACGAGACGTACCTGATCGGGATTCCGGCGATCACGACAACGATCGCGTTTTTCATTCCGGCGCTTTTGATCGCGCCCGACGGAGAATTCGCACGGAAGGTCGATGCATTTTTTGAAAAGTTGAGAACGCCGATTGACACAGCGACCGAGTTGGGTGCGACCGGTGTGTCGGGCCGAGGACAACTCGCACTCGTTGGCAAAGTCACNACTGGAATGGGCGTAGCTTGTTTTCTACTCGTGGCGGCGAGTGCCGCCGGTCGCGATCGTTTGATTATCGGAATCTATGCGGTGGTAACGACACTGATCGGACTCGCGTTCATCGGCGCGGGCCGCGTGCCAACTGAATCGGACAAGACAAGGGCAGAAGCGATAACCGTTGAACCAGTTTCACTAACCGACAAATGAGAACCACGTTTTTACTCTTGTGCTGCCTGCTTTGCGTTCCCGTTGCAATGGGTTCGGTCCGCACGATCTGGGCCGTAAACGACGGCGAGAAAGTTGAACGAGACGATTTAAACAATGCAAACAAGCGTGAGAACTCAGCGTGGGACGGACACAAAGTAAAGATCTTCGGCGCCCGCAACGAGATCATAGCGTTTCAGTTGATCATTGAAGCTGACCAAAGTGGCATTGAGCGTTTGACGGTTGCGCTGCCG
>JGI25406J46586_10001186_pt1 | contig 12265 bp, 10 predicted proteins | sample TabmetS4T2R2_FD_46586 | JGI IMG/M metagenome (IMG submission 46586) | reverse complement strand
GTGGAGGGCACCGACACCGCCACGCTGGCCAGCAGCCGGGACTCCACCCCCGGTGCGGTCGCCGCGCAGCTCAGCCGGGCGCGGGCCAAGCTCCGGGTGGAATACCTCGTCGAACTGGAACAAGCTGAACCGCCGACCGCCCGTTGTCGCCCGGTGCTGCTCGCGCTGTCGGCCGGGGACCGACGCCGCCAGCGGGACCTGGACGCCGGTGGTCACCTGCTCGCCTGCCGCTGGTGCGCCCGGCTCAGCGAGCCCCTGCTGGACCGGAGGAGGACGGCGTCGGTGGCCGGTGAGGTTCGGATCCCCATCCAGACCGACGCTGACGTGGTGGGCGCCCGAAGGCAGGGCCGCGAGCTGGCCGCCCGAGCGGGCTTCTCGGCGACCGAGCTGACCATCATCGCCACCGCCATCTCCGAGATCGCCCGCAACATCGTGATGTTCGCCGAACGCGGCGAGGTCGTCGTCAGCCTGGTCGGGGAGGACAGTCGTCAGGGAGTGACCGTGGTCGCCCGTGACTCCGGGCCGGGCATCCCGGACCTCGAGCGCGCCCTCAAGGACGGCTACAGCGGCTACGGCGGGATGGGGCTGGGCCTGCCCGGCTCGCGGCGGTTGATGGACGAGTTCGAGATCACCTCGGAGGTCGACACGGGAACGACCGTCACGATGACGAAATGGCGACGAGACGCGTGATGGTCGCGTGAGAAGGGAGTCGGGAATGGAGACACGCACTCCGGACGAGGTCCCGGTGGTCCAGGAAGCCCGGGAGGAGGACCTCGAGTTGCTGCCTGAGCTGGTGACCCATCTGCGGGATCGCCGCACCGAGCTCCGCGAGCAGTGGGCGAACCGGATCACCAACGCGCACGTGCTGTCGGCCATGACCGACGAGGAGATCTTCTCCATGGCCACCTCGGTCTACGACAACTACGTGGAGGTGCTGGAGACCGGCAGCGTCGAGGCCCTCCAGGCTTACGCCCGCGACCTGTCGGAGCGGATCATCCCCCGGGGCGTGGAGACCTACGAGGTCGTCGGCATCGTCCTGCTGCTCCGCGACGTCCTGGCCCGGTCGCTGTTCGAGAAGTACCAGAAGGACTTCGAGCTGCTGAGCCGGGTCCTGGACGCCTACGAGCCGGCCGCCAACCGCATCGCCAACACCGTGGCCGTGAGCTTCGTCCAGGAACGCGAGCGCGTCATCCGCCAGCAGCAGGACGCCATCCGGGAGCTGTCCACCCCCGTGCTCCAGATCCGTGAGCGCATCCTCATCCTGCCCATCATCGGCGTCCTCGACGAGCAGCGCGCCAACCAGTTCACCGAGCAGCTCCTGGCCGGCATCCGCGGCAACCGGGCCAAGGTGGTGGTGATCGACATCACCGGTGTGCCCGACATCGACTCCGAGGTCGCCAACCATCTCCTCCAGGCGGTGGATGCCTCACGGCTCATGGGGGCCAGCGTGATCCTCACCGGCCTGTCACCAGAGATCGCCCAGACCCTGGTGACCATCGGGGTCGACCTTGGCAAGATGAACACCGTCGGCGACCTCCAGGGCGGCGTCGAGGAGGCAGAGCGCCTGCTCGGGTTCAAGGTCACCAAGTCCGACCCGGTCGAGAACCATCAGCACTGACGGATGGTCGCGATGCTGGTTTCGATCCTGCGGCACGGCAGCTACCTGATCGCCTCGATCCACGAGGCGCTGAACGACCGCGAGATCGTCCAGTTCCAGCGGGATGTCGTGGAGCAGATCGGCACCCACCGCGCCCGCGGGATCATCATCGACGTCGCCGCCCTCGACGTCATGGACTCCTTCGGCTCCCGCACCCTGCTCAACCTGGCCCATGCGGCCCGGCTGCGCGGCGCCGAGACGGTGATCGTCGGCATCCAGCCGTCGGTCGCCTTCGCGATGGTCCGACTGGGCATGGGGCTCGACAACGTCCACACCGCACTCGACCTCGAAGAGGGCCTGGCATACCTCCAGCGACTGCTCCAGAACGGTGCTCCNTGACCGGANATGCCTACGAGCGGTTCCGGCGCGACTATGCTCCCGCCTTCCTCCAGTACCTTTCCGAGCGTGGCGAGCGGGGCCGCCGGGCGGCCTACGAGCTCGGCCGGCGGGCGATCGCCGAGCAGCTGAGCGTCCTCGACCTGGCCCGCATCCATCACGGCATGCTCCTGGATGTCCTGAAGACCCACCGGAGCCCCCAGGAGCTGGAGCAGATCGCCGAGGCGGCATCGGAGTTTCTCGTGGAGGCCCTGGCGGTGTTCGAGATGACCCAGCGGGGGTTCACCGAGCTGCTGTCGACCCTGCGGTCCGACGAGGAGCAGCCTTCGGCGGAGGACCAGCGCCGATCCAGACAATAGCCCCCACGCCGATCAGGTTCGGTCCCACCCGTCGGTGGCTGGGGGAACGTCGGCGGCCGCGGCGAGCCGGCGGGTTGCTGCCGGCACGAACGGGCTGTTGACGGTCAACCGTCGTGCCTGGGTCGGGGAGAACAGATAGCTGGTCTCGCCTCCGCAGATGCCGTCCGACTCGCCGGGGAGCTTGACCCAGAGCAGCGCGGCCAGCCCGGGCATGCCCGACCTGGTGGTGGGGGCCTGGCCCAGCGCCTGGCGTCGCGGGTTGCACCACTCGTCGTCCCGGTCCGGCTGGTCCGGGGGAGGGCCGAGGCCGTTGCGGGAGGTGTCGACAACGAACTCGCGCCCGCCGAGGAGGTCGGAGAGCTCCCGCCCCCATTGATAGCTCTGCCTGGTCGTCTGGCGGTTGGCGACGTTGACCGAGAACCCTTGGGCGTACTGGATGCCGGCGCGGAGGAGGCGCTGGGCCATCTCCCCGGTGCTCCGCCAGCGGGCGTGCCCGGCATCCAGGTAGACATACTGGCCGGCGCCGGCGAGCCGCCTGACCGTGTGCTTGAGCAGGATGGCCCGCCTGGCGTCGAAGCAGTCGGCGGCGACAGCGTCGGGTTCGACCACGACGGCGGCCCGTGTCGAGCCCAGCTGGCCGACGAGCCGGTCGATCCAGCGACGATAGTCCCGGCTCGTGGGGGCACCCTGGCCGGATGAGGAGCTGCAGCCGCGGTTGGGGAGGTAGTAGGCGACCAGTACCAGCAGGGCTCGCTGCCGGCGGGCCCGGGCGGCCAGTGCCGGGAGTTTGGCCAGGTCCTGCGGGCCGTTCAGCCAGCGTGCCTGGGGGCGGGTGGTGATCGGGTCCAGCCAGCCGGCGCCGTGCAGGCGTTGCCAGCGGGCGCCCGCCGACTGGTCGTCCACGAACAGCCGGGCACCGCGGAACGGATGCTGCAGCGGCGCGTAGGTGACCGCCGGCCGGTCGGGACGCAGGGTGGTGTCGGGGGTGTTGGTGCAGGCCCCGGCCAGCGCCACCATGACGGCGACGGCCAGGACGCCACAGCGCAGTCTGCGCATCGCTTCGCGGCCCGTCATCCCCATGGCTACCTGGGCCGCCAGTACCGGCTGACGCGGTAGACCTGGACGCCGTCGTCGCCAGAACCGAACCGCGCCACCGCCACCGCGTGCTTGCGTGCCTCGGTCACCGTGGGGTACTTGGCCACGCCCGTCGGGGTGGCGTAGTACCAGTTCGGCAGGACCAGGTAGTCGATGCGACGCAAGGATTCGCGGACCGCCGGGTCGGTGTCGAGCTTGTAGACGATGATGGGCTGGGGGTCGAAGCCGTAGTGGTGGACCAGGTCGGTCCAGATGCTGTCGTGGACGACCAGGACCCGGTCCCGGGGGACGTTGTCGGCCAGCCACTGGGTGGCGGACCAGAGCGGCGGCTCCTGCCGCGCCTGCAGCATGGGCCGCAGCGCCGGGATCCAGGATCCGGCCAGGACCGCGGCCAGGCAGATCGCGGCCAGGCCGGTCGTCACGGCCCGCGGGCGCGGGAGCGGTCGCCCGGCCCTCGGTCGACCGGCCAGGGGCCGGAAGGTGGCCAGCCGGCGGTTGCCGGCAACGATCTCGACGGCCCCCACGACGGCCAGCGCGCTCCAGGGCATCAGGTTCACCACGTGCATGAACGGCACGTAGCCGCCGCGGACCAGGACCAGCCACTGGAGGACCAGGACGAGGGCCGCCGGCCGGAGCCGGCGGGCCAGGAGGGCGACGGGGATGGCGGCCAGCCCGGCCAGCAGGAGCCAGCGGTCGATGCCGAGCCACTGGCCGACGCTGTGCGCGGTCGAGCTGGCCGGGTCGAGCAGCGACCCGCTGGACTCGCGCTCGACCAGCTGCCACTTGGCGGTGCCGAGCAGGCTGTTCTGGCCCGGACGCTCCAGCAGCTCACCCTTGTAGAGGGCGTACAGCGGGTACATCGCCATCAGCAGCAGCCCGCTGAACCCGGCCACCGCGATCAGCTGCGGGCGGTTGCGGCGATCCAGGTTCTGGGCCATCGCCCAGACCAGCGCCGGGAGCACCACCAGGGCGGTCTCCTTGGTCAGGGCGGCCATGGCGAACGACAGGGCGGCGCCGGTCGCCGCCAGGATGCTGCGCCGGGGCGAGGCGGCCAGCACGAACGCCAGCAGCAGCCAGGGCGTGACCAGGTTGTCGAGGAAGGTCCAGCGGCTGTACATGAGCTCGAGCGGGCAGAGCCCGAACAGCACGACGGCTCCGGCGGCGCCCAACCGGCTGAAGTGGAGGCGGCGACCCAGGGCGAACAGGAGCGCGCAGCTGGCCAGCTTGGCGAGCAGCATGCATTCGTTGCCGAAGCCGATTGCCGAGTTGTGTCGGTTGAACCCGTCGGTGAGCATCGACCACAGCGAGAGCTGGATCCAGCCCGCCGGCGCATGGTCGTAGATGTAGGAGTAGGGCGAGAGGGCCTGCTGATACTGGAAGGACCAGGCCTGCGAGAGGTAGGTCCCGGGGTCGTCGACCCATCGCGGGAAGCTCCACATCCCGGTGGCGTGGACCGCCCCGACCAGGGCCAGCAGCGGGACCAGCAGGCNGGCGCTGGCCGCGTGCCGCCGGACCCACTCCCCGGCGGCGATCCGCACCTGGCGGCGCAGCGCCAGCCCTTCGCGGATGTCGGTGAGGTCGGGCAGCTGGACCGAGGTCATGAGGGCCGCTCGGCCANTGCCGGCCGCCTGGCCTGGGCCGTCGTCGGACCGAGGTGGACGCCCTCGTGGTGGGTCTTGACCCAGTCGTTCCGGCCGAGCGCGAACCGGGCTGTCGCCCACACCGCGGCCACCGACAGCACCACCTGGAACGGATAGGCGCCCAGCAGCAGACCGGCATAGTCCCGCAGCCGGACCCGGTCGCCGAAGGTCTGCCCGAACTGGGCGAGCAGCACGACGTCGAGGAGAATCGTGAGCCCGCTGAGGGCGAGCGGGACCGTGGCCAGGAGCGCGACCAGGACCGGCGCCTTGTGGAACAGGGCCAGGCCGAGGGCGACCGGCGCCAGCAGCCCGGCCATCGCCTGAAAGAACTGGAAGCCGAGGACGTACACGGCCAGCACCCGCTGACCGATGGTGGGCAGCCGAAGCCAGTCCCCCTCGGCGAAGACGTGGATGAAGCCCTGCATCCACCGCACCCGCTGGCGGACGAAGCCAGCCAGGGTGGCCGGGGTCTCCTCCCTGGTGACCAGCTCCTCGATGTAGACGACGTCGACCTTGAAGCCCAGGACGGAGGCGAGGATGCCGATCTTGCAGTCCTCGGTCAGGCAGTCCTCGTCCCAGTAGCTGCCGTGTCGCCGGTGCAGGGCCTCGAGGAACTCGCGGCGGAAGAACACGGTGTTGCCGCCGAGCGGCATGACCCTGACCGCCGCCTGGAGCTTGAGGCGGGACTGGAACCACTTGAAATACTCCAGCACGTTGGCGACCCGCCACCAGGCGCTGGCGTGGGCCTTCCACCACCGGCGAGCCCTGGCCAGCCGCCCGGAGGGGAGGGGCACGGTGTGGGGGTCAGAGGCGAAGTTCATCAGCTGCACGCCGCATTGGACGATCCCCGCGCCGGTGGTGCGGAACCGGTAGTCGACCAGCTTGAGCAGGTCGGGGTGGAACAGGTCCTCGGCGTCGGCCACGCCGACCCAGGCGTAGGGGACCTGGAGCTCGTGCAGCATCTCCACCGCGGCGTTGAGGCCGATCGGTTTGTTGTGGACCCCGGTCTCCTCCGGATACGGGCACACCAGGACCTTGCCGGGGTGCTCGCGCGCCTTGTCGTGGGCGATCGCCGCCGTGCCCGGATCGTCGGGGTGATCGACGATCGGCACCACCCAGTAGTCGGGGTGGTCCAGCTGCGCCAACCGCTCCAGCGTCTGGCCGGCGACCGCCTCCTCGTGACGCATCGGGACCAGGATCACCCCGGGGAGACGGGGCGCATCCGGCTCACCGTAGCGGTGGGGGTCGTTGTGCTCGGGCCGCCACCACTTGTAGAGCTGGAACGCCAGGGTGGTCGCGGCGACCAGGACCATGAACACCGAGACGACGAGGATGAACGCGTCGGTGAACAGCACCGCCGACAGCCCGGCCAGCACCGCACCCAGGATCAGCCGCCGCAAGCGGCGGGAGGTGTGGCCGCGGCCCGCCACATGCCGTGGACGCGATCGCGATCGGGCGGCGAACGACCAGTATTTGTCCGAGCAGAAGTTCACCACGCCGCCGACGACCAGCAGGCTCCAGTAGGCGACGGATGCGCCCGCCGACGGTGCCACGACCGGGAACAGGGCGATGCAGAGCAGCAGGCTCCCACCTCGGGCGAGTTGGAACCGGCCCCACCGGTGCCACAGGCCCACCCCGGAGTCGGCGACATGCTGCCGCCAGGTGAGGCGGCCGTTCGCGACGAAGTTGAGCTGCAGGGTCGTGACCGCCTGGACCGCGTTGGCGACCCCGGCGGCACACCCGAACGCGATCAGCAGCTTCAGCAATCCATGGCCGGCGAGCGCGACGGAGCCACCGATCACGGCGAACAGCCACGTCTCCCGGCACCAGAGTCTCGCAAGGATTCCGTCGGACAGCGTGCAACCCTCCGTGCTCGGACCGCCGGCGCGGCGGTCACCGCATCCAGTCCACGGTGGCGGCCCGTGAGCACTGCTCCGGCGCGAGCGGCGGCGCTACCGGAAGACACGGAGGGTGAAGCCGTCTGGGCACCGGCTACCCGGCGTCGTCGAGCCTTAACGTCATGTCCGGGTCCCTGTGCGCTCAGAGGAGATGGCAGGCGGCCTAGGGTGGGTCGCCTGCCAGCGGCCGCTGCCCGGTGAGGGCAACCGATCCGGGCGGCGCGCCGCGCCCGCAGGGAACAGCCGGGCGCGTCATCCTCGCCACCGATCGCCGTCATAGAAGGTGACGGACGCAGAGGGTCGCGATCCTTGGCTCCGCCAGCGCCCTGCACGGGCCGAACTACCAGGACCCCCCGGGTTCCGTGTCCTCCTCGGGGGGTCCTGGCCATGCTGGCTCATCGCTCGGACCCCCGCTCCTTGGTGGTCGGGATCCGCGTCATGCGCGATCCACCAACGAGTCAGTACCAGCAGGCAGCCAGATGGTGTGGTCGCCCAGGGCCGTGGGTAGTCGGCTAGGAAGGCGAACCAGGCATCACCGGGCCTTGGCCTGGCCCATCTGCCGTAAGGGACGGGATTGGTGAGCGAACGCGATCCGGAGGAGGGGGACTACGTCGGCTGGCTGGAGGACCAGTCGATGCTGGCCGACGCGGGGAGGATCTCCGGGCAGTTCTCGGGCGTCGCGGATGTGTGGCGGAGCCCGTTCGCCACCCCTAATCCGAGTGCGGCCATGGACAGGTCCTCGGTCTGGTTCACCGCCTATCCGCTCTCGATGATCCCCAGGCCCGGCCACTCCTTCCTGGGCACCCTGGCCGACCATGGGCTGTGGGATGCGTTGGAGGCGATCGGCATCACGGCTGTGCACACCGGCCCCCTGAAGCGGGCCGGGGGGATCTTCGGCCGGGAGCTGACGCCGAGTGTTGACGGGCATTTCGACCGGATCAGCACCCAGATCGACGAGGGGTTCGGCACCGAGGGGGAGTTCCGCCACCTGTGCGAGGTGGCGGCGGCCCACGGCGGGATCGTCATCGACGACATCGTGCCCGGGCATACCGGCAAGGGCCCGGACTTCCGGCTGGCCGAGATGAAGGTCGGGGACTATCCCGGGATCTACCACATGGTGGAGATCCCCCCCACCGACTGGCAGCTGCTGCCCGAGGTGCCTCCCGGCAGGGATTCGGTCAACCTCGACGCCGAGGCCGAGGATCGGCTGCAGCGGGCCGGTTACATCGTGGGGCGGCTGCAGCGGGTGATCTTCCAGGACCCGGGTGTCAAGGACACCAACTGGAGCGCCACCGCCGCGGTCACCGGTGCCGATGGGGTCCAGCGGCGCTGGGTGTATCTGCATTACTTCAAGGACGGGCAGCCGTCGATCAACTGGCTGGATCCGACCTTCGCCGGGATGCGGCTGGTGATCGGGGACGCGCTGCACTCGCTGGGCCACCTCGGTGCTGGCGCGCTGCGGCTGGACGCCAACGGCTTCCTCGGCGTGGAGCCGAGCGCTGACGGCCCGGCGTGGTCGGAGGGCCACCCGTTGTCCGAGGCCGTCAACCAGCTGATCGCCAGCATGGTCCGCAAGGTCGGGGGGTTCACCTTCCAGGAGCTGAACCTGTCCATCGACGACATCCACCGGACCTTGGAACGTGGCGCCGATCTTTCCTATGACTTCGTCAACCGCCCGGCCTACGCCCATGCCCTGGCCACTGGCGATACCGAATTCCTGCGGCTGACGATGAATGCCGCGCTGGCACATGGGCTGCAGCCGGTCCGCCTGGTGCATGGGCTGCAGAACCACGACGAGATGACCTACGAGCTGGTGCACTTCGCCAGCGCGCACACCGACGACCGCTTCTGGTTCCGCGGTTCGGAGCTGACCGGCGGCGAGCTCGCCGTCACGATCCGCACCGAGCTGATCGGACGGCTCACCGGCGAGGCCGCCCCGTACAACGCCGTCTTCACCACCAACGGCATCGCGTCCACGACCGCAACGATCATCGCCGCGGCGCTCGGCTACCGCGACCTCACGGAGCTGTCCGACGCGCAGATCGAGCGGATCAAGCGGGCCCATCTGCTGCTGGCCATGTTCAACGCCTGGCAGCCGGGTGTGGTCGCGCTGTCCGGCTGGGACCTGTGCGGGATGCTGACCCTGGAGCGGTCTCAGGTGTCGCGGCTGCTGGCATCTGGCGACACCCGCTGGATCCACCGGGCCGCCTACGACCTGATGGACCACCAGCCGCAGGCGACCCAGTCGCCATCCACGCTGCCCCGCGGCACCAGCCTGTATGGACCCCTGCCCGGGCAGCTCCAGGACCCGACCTCGTTCGCCGCCCAGCTGCGCGACATCCTGGCGGTCCGCAGCCGCTACCGCATCGCCACCAGCCTGCAGCTGGAGGTGCCCGAGGTCCCCGACAAGGCCATGCTGGTGATGGTCCATCTGCTCGACACCGGACAGCTCCAGCTCACCATGCTGAACTTCTCCAACCGGTTCATTGCCGGCAGGGTCACGTCGGAGCATCTGCCGCCGGGCGCCGCGGTGCTCGACATGTGCACCGATCAGGTGCTCGCCGAGGTCGACCAGGACCACGGCATCGCCGTCTCGCTGCAGCCACACCAGGGAACCGCCCTTCTGACGGTCCCGGTCGACGCCTCAGGCCCGCCAGCTCGCCGCCCGCTCATCGACCACGAACGGGCATCGGGCACCGAAGCGCCTGGCTGAGTGGGCGCCGACCCAGCGGGTGCGAGCGTGGGCCCGGAGCCGTCACCGCGCCGGTCCCTCAGCTCCGCCCAACAGCCCGCAGCAGCGCCGCGCGCACCCAGGCTTCGGCTGGTTGGGCGGCGAAGCGGTGCTCGAGCCGATACAGCCGGCACCCAACCCCGATCTCCGAGGGCGGCTCGCTGCCGGGCTCCACATCATGGCCGTCGACCCGGACGGTGGGCGAGCCGGCAAAGCGTGCCTGGTCGGCCGCGGCCTGGTCGGGGACCGGGGTGGTGCGCAGCTCGGCGTCGATGCTGAGCCCGGCCAGGACCCGCTGGATCAGCGCCAGCGTCGCCGGGATGTGGGGACAGTCCTGGACATAGAGGACCTCGACGACCGGCCGATGCCCAGGCCCGCCTTTCGTGTCCAAGCGTCTGTCACCTCATCCCCGCGCCGGCCCAGCCTGCGCAGCGGGCCGGTGCCCGCGGCGGTGCTCCCAGTCGTCGATCGGCCAGAAGACGGCACAGCCGACCTGGTCGTCGCGGCTCAGCAGCCAGTTGGACACCGCCAGCACCTCACAGCCGGCGTACCCGCGCGCCGCCGCCAGCAACATCGAGGCCCCATAGAACAACAGGGCGGGGTCGCTGGTCGGCTCCAGCAGGTACAGGACCAGGAACACGGCCACATTGAGCGCGTGGGCGATTGGGCCGGTGGCCCGCAAGGGCGTGGGGGTGCGGCGGGTGCGCAGCCACTGGCCGGCCACCACCAGGGCCGGGAAGCCGACCAGGCCGAGCAGCCATGCGGACAGGTGGAAGCCGCGAACGAGGTGGCCCCAGGTCACGCTGGCCAGCAGCAGGCCGCCGACGACAACCCGGGCGGTGGTCCCCAGTGGTCCGATGCCGCGCCGACGGCCGCCGGTCCGGGCCGCGGACGGGGTGGACGGGTCAATGGGCATGGGCTCGCTCCCGAGCTGGTGCGGTGTCGCGTCGGTGTCGTCTGTGGCACCGTAGACCTTCCAGTGCCCTGGAAGGTCAAGCGGGGAGATGCGCATGCGGATTGGTGAGCTGGCCGAGCAGGCGGGGATCTCCGCCAAGGCCATCCGCTACTACGAGCAGATCGGCATCCTGACCCCACCGGCCCGCACCCCATCCGGCTACCGCGCCTACGACCAGGCGGCCCTGGGGCGGCTTGGGTTCGTCCGCGCCGCCCAGGCGGTCGGGCTCACCCTGGGCGAGATCCGCCAGGTGATCGCCTTCCGCGACAACGGCCAGGCCCCCTGCGCCCATGTCAGCGACCTGCTCCAGCGCCACGCCGCCGACCTGGAGCTGCGCATCCGGGAGCTCCAGCAGCTCCGCGGCGAGCTCGGGCAGCTGGCCGAGCGGGCCGCGACCTTGGATCCCGAGGACTGCCCACCCGAACGGGTCTGCCACCTCATCACCTGATGCGAACTGCCGGTACAGGGGATCTCAGCAGTCACGCTCCACCCTTGCTCTGCAGCACCACGATGGACTGGGGCCCGAGCGTGATGGCGTCGCCGGCGCGCAGGCGCTCCGGGCCTGTGGCTCGCGCGGGGTCATGGGTGTCCAGTTCGACGCGCCAGGCCCGCGCCGCGCCGATGTCGGGCACCCGGAACTCGAGCTTCCCCCACCAGCCGTTGACCAGCACCAGGAATTCGTCGTCCAGCAGCAGCGTGCCGTCGGCGGCGAGGTCGGGCTGGTCATCGCCATCGAGGTAGATCGTCAGGGCTCGAGCGTTGACATCGGCCCAGTTCTCCAAGGTCATCGGCGTGGCCGCGGGGGTGAACCAGGCGAGCTCGGCCGCCTCGATCCCGACGAGGAAGCGCCGCCGGCGGAAGACCGGGTGGGCGCGCCGGAACGCCACCAGCCGCCGAGTGAAGGCCAGCAGGTCCTGGTCGGCCTGCGACCAGTCGATCCAGGAGAGCTCGTTGTCCTGGCAGTAGGCGTTGTTGTTGCCACCCTGGCTGCGGCCGAGCTCGTCGCCGCCGAGCAGCAGCGGCACCCCGAACGACAGCAACAGGGTGGTGAGCAGCGCCCGAGACTGCCGGGCGCGGAGCTCGGCCACCTCCGGGTCGTCGCTCGGACCCTCCACCCCGCAGTTCCACGAGCGGTTGTCGTCGGTNCCGTCCCGGTTGTCCTCGCCGTTGGCCTCGTTGTGCTTGCGGTCGTAGGAGACCAGGTCGCGCAGGGTGAAGCCGTCGTGGACGGTGATGAGGTTCACCGAGGCGGTGGGCCGCCGGCGGGACCCGCCGTACAGGTCCGAGGAGCCGCTGAAGCGGGTCGCGAACTCCCCGACGAGCCCACCCTGGCGGCGCCAGAAGTCCCGCATGGTGTCGCGATAGCGGCCGTTCCACTCGCTCCAACCGGGTGGGAACCGGCCAACGTCGTAGCTGTCGGGCTGGCCCACGTCCCAGGGCTCGGCGATCAGCTTGGCCTGGGACACCACCGGGTCCTGGGCGACGAGGTCGAAGAACGCCGACATGCGGTCGAAGCCGCCGTCCTCCCGGGCCAGCGTCGGGGCCAGGTCGAAGCGGAACCCGTCCACGCCCATCTCGGTGATCCAGTAGCGCA
>JGI25406J46586_10001179_pt1 | contig 12300 bp, 10 predicted proteins | sample TabmetS4T2R2_FD_46586 | JGI IMG/M metagenome (IMG submission 46586) | reverse complement strand
TGTTCAGTCCGTAGAACAGGGCGCCAAGCACAACGGCAATGGCGACCGCGAACATCGCGACCTTGGTGCCGCTCGGTCCGCCTTCGTCAAGCATCGGATCGGGCTGGATTTCGTTGTCGAGACTGTTGAGCCGCATCTGACGGGCGATCTCCTCTTCCGACAGAGGCGCACGATGGGGATCGGTGGGTTGGTAAGCCATGATCGGTTCCTCCAAATTGCCGGAAGACAACCTCTGGCGGCGGCGGATGTTCCGGGAACCGCGGTGCGTTCATTGCAGGCTGTTCATGGTGGAACTGGCGGCCTAAGTTCCGCGGACCAACCGGAGCGAATCGATGTGGGGCCTGCCGACCAGCGATTTCGTGCTGCATTGGCTGTCGCTGGTGGCGATTTCCGCGCAGGCGATGACTGCGGCGCTCGCGGCCGGCCGGCGCAGCATGGATTGGGCGGGTGTCTGCATGCTGAGTTGCATCACCGCGCTCGGCGGCGGCACGATCCGCGATGTCTTGCTCGGGCATTATCCGCTGGCATGGGTCGAGCGACCCTGGCTGCTGGGGCTGATCTGTTTCGCCGCGCTGCTCACCATCCCGATCGCGCGGCTGGTGCACCGGCTCAATGCCGCGTTCCTCGTGCTCGATGCGATTGGCCTCGTCGTCTTCACCATGGCTGGCTGCGACGTGGCTTGGCAGATGAATGCCTCGCTGCCGATCGTGATCGTCGCCGGCATGATCACGGGATGCGCCGGCGGCGTGCTGCGCGACATCCTCTGCAACGACGTGCCGCTGTTGTTCCGCTCCGAGCTCTACGCCAGCGTCTCCGTGGTCACCGGGCTGTTCTATGCCACGGCCTTCGGGCTGAAGCTGAATGACGAGGTCTGGACCGCGCTCACTTTCGTGCTCGGGATTTCGTTTCGCCTGCTGGCGATCCGCTATAAATGGGAGATGCCCAAATTCGTGTTCGGCGAGGACAAGAATTAGTGCCGTCGCGCGATGCCGACTTCTGCTGCCGTCACTACCGGCGCAGCATTGCCCCAGGCATTGCGGATGTAGGTGATGACGTCGGCGATCTCCTGGTCGGAGAGTTTTGCAGCATAGGCCGGCATCGATCCCTTGTTCGGCGCCCGCGGCGTCGTGATGGATTCCGCACCATCAAGGGTGATTCGGATCGTGCTCAGGGGATCGGCGGATTGCAGGTTCGCGTTGCCCGGCAGCGGCGGATAGATGCGCGGCGCGCTGGAGCCGTCGGCCTCATGGCAGGCGATACAGGCGCTGCGATAGACTTTTTCGCCGTTGGCCATCTGCGCCGCCGCCGGCGCGACGACGGCCGGCTCTGGCGCGCCGGCGGGCAGGGATTTCAGGTAGACGGCAATGGCTTTGACATCGCTGTCGCTCATCTTCGAGGTCGAGTGCAGGACCACTTCGGACATCAGTTCCCCGGCGTGGCTCCTGGCGTTGCGGCCGCTCTGCAGATATTCGGCGATGTCCTCCGCGCTCCACGACTTCAGCCCGCTGCGCGCGGCGCCATCCAGTCGCGGCGCGAACATGCGGTCGACGCGGCCGCCGCCAAAGGCCTGGTCGCGCTTGTCGGCGCCAAAGATGTTCTTCGGCGTATGGCAGGCGCCGCAATGGCCGAGCCCCTCGACAAGATAGCGGCCGCGATTCCATTCGGTGCCTTTGGCCTGGTCCGGAATGATGATGCCGGGTTCGAAGAACAGCCAGTTCCACAGCCGCATCAGGAAACGGAAGTTGAAGGGAAACAGCAGCTCCGGCGGCGGCGTCACCTTCCGGACGGGTTCGAGGGTACCGAGATAGGCGCGGATCGCCAAAATGTCGTCGCGGGTCAGCTTGGTGAGGTAGGGATACGGGAAAGCCGGGTAGTAGCGCGAGCCGTCGGGCGCGATGCCATGGCGGAGCGCGCGCAGAAAATCCTCGTCGCGCCAGTTGCCGATGCCGGTCTCGCGGTCCGGCGTCAGATTGGGCGCGTAGACGCCGCCGAAGGGCGTGGGGATACGCCGTCCGCCGGCGAAGGGTTTTGCGGGGTCGGCGGTATGGCAGCTCGCACAATCGCCGGCCACCGCCAGCGCGTTGCCGCGGGCGATGGTCTCCTCCGACGGCTGGGCCGCCTCGCAGCGGAATGCACCGCACAAAACGAGGGCCACCAGAATCGTTGCGAGGCTGCGACCGGTTTGCTGCATCGTTTCCCCTGTCCGGCGCATTATAGATACCTCACGCCGTTTCGCGCCAAGCCCTTTGCACGACACAAAGTGAAATGGTTGCCGATCCCACAGGCACGAAATTGCGATTTTCGCGAAGGCGGCTTCCCTGCCGAGATTTGTGCTGCGAAGGATGAAAAATCCGACATAGACTGGTTCTAACAAGCTCGAACAACTAACTAAAATCGGTCGACGCGACCAAGACTTACGAGGGCTGCAATGGGAATCAACCAGGGTCCGATCAGTCTCGACCAGAAATACACCCAAGGGACCGGCCACGTCTTTTTGACCGGCATTCAGGCGCTGGTCCGCCTGCCGATGGCCCAGATCCGGCGCGACCGCGCCATGGGACTGAATACCGCAGGGTTCATCTCCGGCTACCGCGGCTCGCCGCTTGGCGGCTACGACCAGCAGCTCTTCGCAGCGCGAAAGCATCTCGAGCAGTACAACATCAAGTTCCAGCCCGGCGTGAACGAGGACCTGGCGGCCACCGCGATCTGGGGCTCGCAGCAGCTCAGCCTGTCGCCCGGCGCGCAATATGATGGCGTGGTCGGCATCTGGTACGGCAAGGGCCCCGGCGTCGACCGCTGCGGCGACGTGTTCCGCCACGCCAACACGGCGGGCTCCGCCAAGAACGGCGGCGTGCTGGTGCTCGCCGGCGACGACCATGGCGCAAAGTCCTCCACGGTGCCGCATCAGTCCGACCACGCCTTCATCTCCGCGCTGATGCCGTATCTCTATCCCTCCAGCATCCATGAAATGATCGAGATGGGCCTTCTGGGTATCGCGATGTCGCGCTACTCCGGCTGCTGGGTCGGCATGAAGGTGATCACCGAGACCGTGGAGACCACGGCCGAGATTGACCTCACCGACGAGATGAAGCCCTTTATTATCCCGTCCGATTTCGAGATGCCGGCTGGCGGCCTCAACATGCGCTGGCCCGACGATCGCTATCTGCAGGACCTGCGGCTGCAGGACCACAAGGGCTATGCGGCGATCGCCTTTGCCCGCGCCAACAAGATCAACCGCATCACCATGGATTCGCCGAATGCGCGTTACGGCATCATGGCATCCGGCAAGAGTTATGAGGACATCCGTCAAGCGCTGCGCGAGCTCGGCATTACCGACGACATCGCCGCCAAGATCGGGCTGCGTCTCTACAAGATCGGCATGCCCTGGCCGCTGGAGCCGGAAGGCGTGCGGCAATTCGCGGTGGGACTCGAGGAGATCTTCATCATCGAGGAACGGCGCGAGATCGTCGAGAACCAGGTCAAGCAGGAGCTGTTCAACTGGCGCGACGACGTGCGTCCGCGCATCGTCGGCAAGATGGACGACCACGACAAGCGCTTCCTTACCTTTGCCGCCGAGCTTAGCGTCGCTTCGCTTGCAAGCTCGCTGACCGAACGCCTGCTTCGACTTAATCTCAATCCCGAAATCGCCGAAATGCTCCGCGCCAAGGCCGACTGGTTCAACGGCCGGCAGGCGAGCCAAATGCAGGCCGTAGCCCCCGTCACCCGCACGCCGTATTTCTGCTCCGGCTGCCCCCACAACACGTCGACCAAGGTGCCGGAAGGCAGCCGCGCCTTTGCCGGCATCGGCTGCCACTTCATGGCGCTGTGGATGGACCGCAACACCGAGACCTACACCCACATGGGAGGCGAGGGCGTGCCGTGGGTGGGCGTGGCGCCGTTCACCAAGGAAAAGCACGTCTTCGCCAATCTCGGCGACGGCACGTACTTTCACTCCGGCTCGCTGGCGATCCGCCAGGCGGTCGCCTCTGGAGCCAACATCACCTACAAGATCCTCTATAACGATGCGACCGCGATGACCGGCGGCCAGCACGTCGATGGCGAATTGTCGCCGCAGCAGATCACCTTCCAGCTGCACAGCGAGGGCATCCGCGAAATCTATCTGGTCTCCGAGAATCCGCATCTTTATCCGCCGTCCGACATCGCGCCGGGCGTCAAGGTCGCACATCGCGACGATCTCGACGCGGTCATGAAAACCTGCCGCGAGCTCAAGGGCACCTCGGCCATCGTGTTCGTGCAGACTTGCGCGGCCGAAAAGCGCCGCCGCCGCAAGCGCGGCCTGATGGAAGACCCGGCGCGCCGCGTGCTGATCAACCCGGCCGTCTGCGAAGGCTGCGGCGATTGCTCGGTGCAGTCGAACTGCATCTCGGTCGAGCCGCTGGAGACGGAGCTCGGGCGCAAGCGCACCATCAACCAGTCGACCTGCAACAAGGACTATTCCTGCCTGAAAGGATTCTGCCCATCCTTCGTCACCGTCGACGGCGCGAAACTGCGCCATCGCGCGCCGCCGGACCTCGGCAGCATCGGCGAGTTGCCCGAGCCCGCGTCGAGTCCGTCGCTGGATCGGCCCTACAACATCGCCGTCGGCGGCGTCGGCGGCACCGGCGTGCTGACCATCGGCGCGCTGCTCGGCATGGCCGCCCATATCGAGGGCAAGGCGAGCATGATCCTCGACATGTCGGGCCTCGCCCAGAAGGGCGGCGCGGTGCTGAGCCATGTCCGGCTCTCCGAGCACACCGCCGACGTCACTTGTTCGCGCATCGTGACCGGCACGGCGGATCTCGTGCTCGCCGCCGACGAAGTCGTGGCGGTGTCGAAGGACATGGTGACGCTGTGTGAATCCGCCCGCACCACAGGGATCATCAACAGCCACGTCATTCCGACCGCGGATTTCATTCTCAACCGCGACTTCAATTTCCAGACGCGCAAGCTCAATTCCGTGCTCGAGACCGAGCTGAAGAAGGACTCCTCCTTCTTCGATTTCACTACGCCTGCCGAAGCGCTGTTAGGGGACTCCATCGCCACCAACATCATGATGCTCGGCTACGCCTATCAGCGCGGCCTGCTGCCGCTGTCCGCGAAAGCCATCGAGCAGGCGATCGAGGTCAACGGCGTCTCCATCAAGATGAACACGCAGGCTTTCCAGCTCGGCCGGCTCGCCGCCGCTGATCCGGCGCGGTTCAAGGAGATGATGAAGGATCACGATGCCGTCGTTCCGGCGAAGACGCTGGACTCGCGATGCCGTCGTTCCGGCGAAGACGCTGGACTCGATGACGCTGGACGAGATCATCACCCATCGCGTGGGCCTGCTGACCGACTACCAGAGCTCGCGTCTTGCAAAACGCTACCGCAAGCTGGTCGATCAGGTGCGCGACGCTGCCGACCGTGGCGGTTACGGCGATGCGCTGCCGCGTGCGGTCGCGACCAACTACGCAAAATTGCTCGCCTACAAGGACGAGTATGAAGTCGCGCGACTCTACACCGACGGCAACTTCGAGAAGCAGCTGCGCGACCAGTTCGAGGGCGAGTTCAAGTTCACCTTCAATCTCGCCCCGCCGATCCTCTCAAGCGGCGTCGACGCGCTGGGCCGTCCGAAGAAGCGCGCCTTCGGCTCCTGGATGATGAGCGTATTCCGCGTGCTGGCGAAATTCCGCTTCCTGCGCGGCACGGCGCTCGACGTGTTCGGCTACAGCGCCGACCGCAAGCTGGAGCGCCAGCTGATCGCCGATTATGAGAAAGACGTCGCCAAGGTGCTCGACCTGTTGTCGCAGGCCACGTACGACACCGCGGTCGAACTGCTGTCGCTGCCCGACCGCATCCGCGGCTACGGCCCGGTCAAGGAGAAGGCAGTGAAGGACGCGAAAGCGCGACACGAGCAGCTGAGCGCCGACCTCGCCAACCCACCGCCAGCGCCACGGCAGATGGCGGCGGAGTAGGGCGGTCGACCAACTCTCGAATCCGGCGGTCCATTCAGGTGCGTAAGATATTCACGGCTCTCGATGCTGCGCCGGAGCGGCTCGATAAGCATGAGCAGAATTTCGTCGACAATATTCGCCAACATGGATGGTTCGGGACGCATGTTGCCCCCGACGCGGAAGGCCCAGGCTTCTCGTATACGACTGGCTTCTGGCTGAAGTTTGAGGCTCCAGAGCTGATAGTCTTTTCGCTGCGGCGGGATATCGCGCACGATACGTTCTGGCACGTCTATCTTGAGCTTGAAGCGGGCAAGCGCTTTCCGGTCGGCGAGCCCAGCGATAACTTCTTCAGCAATGGCGTGGCTGTGCTTCTTCCGGTCTTATCGCAGCACTATCGAGCTCATCTTGGATGGAGCAGGTGGTTTTACGGAAACGATGATTTCCAGTGCCTTCAATTGGTGTGGCCCGACCGGGACGGGACCTTTCCGTGGTCACCCGAAGCGTCCGATGACCTCCGCAGAGACCAGCCCGATTTGACCGGGGGCAACTGGTCAGGCCTGCGAGGTCGGCCGTCCTAGCGTTACCTACCAGCGCATAGCCGTCTCGTCTGGCGGAATATCTCGGCGCTTGCCAAGGCCGCCGGTACAGGCCAAGAAATTCGCTGGAAAAAGAAACGCCAGCGGAGAAACAGTGACCATCAAGGGCAAGGCCTACATTGCCGGGATTTTTGAGCATCCCACCCGGCATGCACCCGACAAATCCACCGCCCAGCTCCATGCCGAAGTCGCCAGGGGCGCTATCGAGGATGCGGGGCTCAGCAAGGACGACATCGACGGCTATTTCCTTGCCGGAGACGCGCCTGGCGGCGCCTGGCCGATGGTCGATTATCTCGGCCTCAACACGAAAAAGCTGCGCCATATCGATTCCACCGAGACTGGCGGCTGCTCCTACCTGATCCATCTCGGCCACGCCGCCGAAGCGATCGCGGCAGGCAAATGCTCGGTCGCGCTGGTGACGCTGGCGGGCAAGCCGCGTACCGGACCGATGCCGCCGCGCGCCGCGGGCGCCGAGGTCGATTTCGAGTCAGCGTACGGGGCTACCACGCACAATGCCTACGGCATGTGTGCCATGCGCCATATGCACGACTATGGCACCACCAGCGAGCAGCTCGCCTGGATCAAGGTCGCTGCATCCCACCACGCGCAATATAATCCGCATGCGATGCTGAAGGACGTCGTGACGGTCGAGGACGTGCTGAACTCGCCGATGATCTCCGATCCCCTGCATCGCATGGATTGCTGCGTCATCACCGATGGCGGCGGCGCGATGATCGTCACCACGCCGGAAATCGCAAAGAGCCTGAAGAAGCCGCTGGTGCGGCTGATCGGCCATGGCGAAGCCATGAAAGGTCCGCGCGGCGGTAGGGATCTCGATCTCACTTATTCCGCCGGCGTATGGTCCGGCCCGCGCGCCTTCGAGGAAGCGGGCGTCACGCCAAAGGACATCAAATACGCCTCGATCTACGACAGCTTCACCATCACGGTGCTGATGCAGATCGAAGACCTCGGCTTCTGCAAGAAGGGCGAGGGCGGCAAGTTCGTCGCCGATGGGAATCTGATCTCCGGCGTCGGCAAGCTGCCGTTCAACACCGACGGCGGCGGGCTGTGCAGCAATCATCCTGTCAACCGCGGCGGCATGACCAAGATACTCGAGGCCGTGCGGCAGCTGCGCGGCGAAGCCCATCCCAAGGTGCAGGTGAAGAACTGCGATCTCGCGGTCGCGCACGGCACCGGCGGCCTTCTCGGCGTGCGTCACGCCGCCTCGACTGCAATTCTGGAGCGCGTGTGATGGCTGAGACCAAGAAGTACAATGCCCCGGTGACGAACGCGGAAACCGCGCCGTTCTGGGAGGCGGCGAAGACCGGCAAGTTCATGATCAAGCGCTGCACCGCCTGCGGCGAGCCGCATTATTTTCCGCGCTCGATCTGCCCGTTCTGCTTCTCCGACAAGACGGTGTGGGAAGAGAGTTCGGGTGAGGGCACGATCTACACGTTCAGCCTGATGCGGAAGTCGCCTACAGGGCCGTATGCGATCGGCTATGTCACGCTGAAGGAGGGGCCGTCGCTGCAGACCAATTTCGTCGACTGCGACATCGACAAGCTGAAGATCGGCCAGAAGGTGAAGGTGGTGTTCAAGCCGACCGACGGCGCGCCGCTGCCGTTCTTCACGCCGGCATAAGCTTGGCGTGCTTACCTTCTCCCCTTATGGGAGAAGGTGCCTTCGCGGAGCGAAGGCGGATGAGGGGTTTCTATCCGCGACTGCGGTGCTTGTGGGACCAACCCCTCACCCAAGCGAGTTCGCGGTGGCTGCTGTTCTTGCCCTCTCCCACATCCGCCTTCGAAGGCTACGGCGGACAAGAGGGGAGAGGGCGCAGCAACGGGCAGTGTCGCTGAAGAGAAAATATTCGGGGAGGAAATCCGCAAGATGGCAATTGTCTACGAAGAGCTGATGGCCCTGAAGAACCTCGGCCAGAAATACAGCTACGGCGACCGTGAGGTGATGCTCTATGCCTATGGCATTGGGCTGGGCGCCGATCCCATGGACGAGAAAGAACTCGCTTTCGTGAACGAGGGCACGCTGACGCCGCGTCCGCTGAAGGTGGTGCCGACCTTTGCGTCGGTCGCGGCCTGGGGCGCCGGCCCCGGCGACATGAAGATCAACCGGTTGATGGTGGTCGACGGCGAGCGCGACATCACCTTCCACAAGCCGCTGCCGACGGCCGCGAACATCATCGCCGACTCCACTGTGCTCGACGCCTTCGACAAGGGCAAGGATAAGGGCGCGGTGATCCGGCACCAGACGGTGCTGAAGGATACCAACGGCGAGAAGCTCGCAACGCTGGTTGCCTCGCGCTTCGCCCGCGGCGATGGCGGGTTTGGCGGTCCCTCGGACGGCCAGCCCGAGCCGCACAAGGTGCCGAGCCGTGCGCCCGACAAGGTCGTCGACATCACGACGCGGCCGGACCAGGCGCTGGTCTATCGCCTGTGCGGCGACCGCAACCCGCTGCATTCCGATCCGGAATTCGCGCAGAAGGCCGGTTTTCCCCGGCCGATCCTGCACGGCATGTGCACCTACGGCATCACCTGCCGCGGCGTGTTGCAGACCTATGCCGACTACGATCCGTCCGCCTTCAAGCAGCATGTCGCGCGGTTCTCCGCGCCGGTCTATCCCGGCGAGACGGTCACCATGGAGATGTGGAAGGACGGCAACGTGATCTCCTTCGAGGCCAAGGTAAAGTCGAGGGACGTCACCGTCATCAAGAGCGGCAAGACGGTGCTGGCGTAAGAAAATTCGGAGGAACGGCGATGGGATTACTCGACGGCAAGGTGGCGCTGATCACCGGCGCGGGCGGCGGACTCGGTGAGGCCTACGCAAAACTGTTCGCGCGCGAGGGTGCGGCGGTCGTGGTCAATGACCTCGGCGGCCCGCGCGATGGCTCCGGTTCCGACAAGTCGATGGCGCAGAAGGTGGTGGATGCGATCAAGGCCGAGGGCGGGCGCGCGGTGGCCAACGGCGCCGACATCTCGACCATCGCGGGCGGACAGTCCGTCTTCGAGGACGCCATCAAGAATTTCGGCCGCGCCGATATCCTCGTCAACAACGCCGGCATCCTGCTCGACGAGACGTTTGCAAAAGCCAAGGAGGCGAACTGGGACAAGGTGATCCGGGTGCATCTGAAGGGCACGTTCTGCTGCACCCAGCCGGTGTTCAAATGGATGCGCGAGAACGGCGGCGGCGTCATCGTCAACACGTCGTCGACCTCAGGCCTGATCGGCAATTTCGGCCAGACCAATTACGGCGCCGCCAAGGGCGGCATCTGGGGCCTGTCCAACGTGCTGGCCATCGAAGGCCGCAAATACAATATCCGGGTCTGGACGCTCGCGCCGGGCGCCTTGACCCGCATGACCGCAGACCTGCCCCGCTACAAGGAGAACCCAGGCGCAGCGCTCGGGCCGGACGGAATCGCGCCGGCCGTGCTATACATGGTTTCCGACCTCTCCGGCGACCAGACCGGCAAGGTGCTCGGCGTCTCCGGCCCCCGCGGCGTGCGCGAGTTGCGGATGATGGAGATGGAAGGCTGGACGCCGCCCTTCACGGGGTGGAAGGCCGAGGATATCGTCACCCACGCCAAGGAAATCTTCTTCTCCGAAGAGGACATCAAGAAGTCGGCGCGGAGATTTAAGTGAACTGTCATTCCGGGGCGCGACGAAGTCGCGAGCCCGGAATCCATAACCACCACCGGGAGTATGGATTCCGGGCTCGCGCCAAGTGGCGCGCCCCGGAATGACGAAGGACAGATTGGAGAACCACATGAAGCTCACCGCCAAGGCCGCAGGCACATTCGCCATTGCGCCAACGCCGTTCCATGACGACGGCCGCATCGACGAGAAATCGATCGACAAGCTGACCGATTTCTACGCCTCGGTCGGCTGCGACGGCGTCACCGTGCTCGGCATCCTCGGCGAGGCCCCGAAGCTGGACGCCGCCGAGGCCGAGCAGGTGGCGATTCGCTTCGTCAAGCGCGCCAAGAACCTGCAGGTGATCGTCGGCGTTTCCGCGCCGGGCTTTGCCTCGATGCGCTCGCTCGCGAAGGCTTCGATGGATGCGGGCGCGGCCGGCGTGATGATCGCTCCGCCGCCGTCGCTGCGCACCGACGACCAGATCACCGGCTACTTCAAGCAGGCACAGGAAGCGATCGGCGAGGACATTCCCTGGGTGCTGCAGGACTATCCGCTGACGCTGTCGGTGATCTTCACGCCGGCGGTGATCCGCAAGATCGTGATGGAGAATCCGTCCTGCGTGATGCTCAAGCACGAGGACTGGCCGGGGCTGGAGAAGATTTCGACGCTGCGCAACTTCCAGAAAGACGGCTCGCTGCGCGAACTGTCGATCCTGGTCGGCAATGGCGGCCTGTTCCTCGACTTCGAGATGGAGCGCGGCGCCGACGGCGCGATGACGGGCTACGCCTTCCCCGAGCTTCTGATCGACGTGGTAAACCTCTCGAAGGAGGGCAAGCGCGACGCCGCGCACGATCTGTTCGACGCGCATCTGCCACTGATCCGCTACGAGCAGCAGCCGGGCGCCGGGCTTTCGGTACGCAAGTATGTGCTGCAGAAGCGCGGCATCATCGCTTCCAGCGCCCAGCGCAAGCCGGGCGCGAGCATCACGGCGGCCGCCAAGGCGGAAGTCGACTACCTGCTGTCGCGGGTCGCGCGCTACGATCGCCGCGCCAATCTGCAACCGCAATCGAGCGCAGCGGGCTAGCTATGGCTGAGACCGTAAAACCGCGTCCCGCGTCCACCATTCTGCTGCTGCGCGACGCTACGGCACGCAAGGAAATCGAAGTGTTCATGATGGTCCGCCATTATGAGATCGACTTCAATTCCGGCGCGCTGGTGTTTCCCGGCGGCAGCGTCGACAACGGCGACAACGAGATCATTGCCGACCCGTCGCTGTATTCTGGCGGCGAGGGGATGGAGGCGGGCGAGCTCAGCTTCCGCATCGCCGCGATCCGCGAGACCTTTGAGGAAAGCGGCATTCTATTGGCGCGGCCGAAGGGATCGAAGGCGCTGGTCGATGCCAAGCACGCCAGCGAGATCGAGGCGGCACATCGCGCCGACCTCTGCGAGGGCAAGACCAGCTTCCTGAAGGTGCTGACGGACAACGGCATGCTGCTCGCGCTCGACGAGCTCGTGCCCTATGCGCACTGGGTCACGCCGGAGGGCATGCCAAAGCGTTTCGACACCTGGTTCTTCCTCGCCGCCGCGCCGCCGGATCAGCTCGGCGCCCACGATGGCAAGGAATCCACCGACTCGATCTGGGTGTCGCCGCGCGAGGCGCTGGAGGGCGGCGAGACCGGCCGCTTCAAGCTGCCGTTCCCGACCACGCGCAATCTGATCAAGCTCGGCAAGCAGGCCACCGTGAAGGCCGCGCTCGACGACAGCCGCGGCAAGAGCATCGTCACCGTCACACCGGTGATGACTAAGACCGCCACCGGCCGGCAGCTGCGCATCCCTCTGGAGGCGGGCTACGACGGCGACGTCTTCGAGGTCGGGTCGGTCGGCTGACACACTTCGGTCTGTGGCGAAGTATCCCTGCCAGGTACCGGTGTAGCTTCCGGTCTCAATCGAGACCGGATCCCTCCGCATGGACAGCGCGCGCCAACCCAACATCGCCTTCGAACTGACGCTGCTGCTGGCGCTGGCGACGCTCTGGGGCGGTTCCTACACCTTCATCAAGCTTGGCGTCGCCACCATCCCGCCAATCACGCTGATCGCGGCGCGCGCCGCGATTGCCGGCGCGCTGCT
>JGI25406J46586_10001178_pt1 | contig 12302 bp, 16 predicted proteins | sample TabmetS4T2R2_FD_46586 | JGI IMG/M metagenome (IMG submission 46586) | reverse complement strand
GCGAGGGCAGGGGCCGACCCACGCCACTCGGCTGCGGCGTTGAGCAGGATGAGCACCACAAGCACGCCGGCAAAGATCATTGCGGGTGCGTGGGGGTGGGTGCGATAGGCGCGGAGGTCGATTGTTTTCATTGGTGCATGCCCTCTCTGAGCAGCTGCTCAACTTCTTTCAACGCTGTCTGATACCGGCGTCCGCCCTCAGAACTCTTGACACCGCGCAGCTGCAGCACGATCTCGGGAAGTGACGTTCCGGCCTGAAACAGGCCTGCGACCCGCGCCGCCTCGGGTGAGATGAGTTTTGCTGTTGGTGCTGCGCTGGAAGTCAACGGCGCTGTGACTTCCACGTGACTTCCATCTGGCTTCCGCGAGACGTCCGCGGCGATCGCGGCCTTGGGTGCAGGTGTAAAGCCAAACGGCTGGCCGACGGCCGCGACGGGGCGGTCGATGAGTACCCCCAGGCGGGCGATATCGTCCCCTCGCATCAGCGGGATCTGCACCTTCTGCAGATCGCCGCGAACGCTCAACAGATACGCCTGGCCAGGCGGCAGGGTCAGTGTGTCGGCGGGTGCCGCCCCAGTCAGCCCGGTTTGATACCGAAACTGATTGCCGCGCGTCCGCAGCACGTAATGGCTGGCCAGCCGATCGCGCACCTCGCCGGCCGCCGCGACCTGCCAGGCCTGCGCGGCAAGAATCGCAAACACGCCGAACTTGCGGCCCTCCTCGGCGATGTCGAGCGCCGTACTTGTCAGCAGCGATTCTAACTTGCCGCGCAGCAGGCTCGTCCACTCATCACAGATGAGGAGTAGCGGCCAATTTCCGCCGCGGCCCGTGCGGCGCTTCTCTAACTTGTCAGCCGCCAGTTTGAGTGCGTTCTCAATCTCGCCTGGTGTGCTCGCCACATCGCACACAAACGACGGCGCCAGGCCCGCCAGACGGTTCGACAGGCTCTCCCCATCGCCCGCATGCGGGTCGATCAGGATGATCCGCGCGCCGGCCGCCGCACTCTGCCCGGCCAGGAACGCGATCAGCCAGGACTTACCACTGCCGGTCATGCCGCCCACACCGCACGAGTATAGGTCATTCCAGGAGCCCGTCAGCGCCTGCCCGCTGGCGTCGTAGCCTAAGCACAGCGGCTGGCCTGGTCCGATCTTGCCGGCGTCAAGCAGCTGCGCGAAGGTCGGCACGGTCGGCGGCGGTAGCTCAGGCAGTGTGCGGATCTGGAGATCGGGCGCGGGCAATGCCTTGTGGCTGTCGTGGTAATTGAGCGACAGACTCGTGAGCGCATCGGGCAGTGCGCGCTGCGCGCGGGCCAACGCAATGTCTTTGTCACGATCGATCATCTGCTTGTCGGCGTATCTGCGCCAAGCGATCGTGAGTGCGACATAGACAGCGGCCGCGGCTGCCGCGATCGGAATGCCGAACACGAGTACCCGCAACGTCGATTGCACGAGCGGCGCGAGACTCTGCCACTGCCAGGCCAGCCAGGCCAGCACAGCGATAAGCGTGATACCAAGGGCAATCAGCACGATGCGCAGCAGCGCCGCACTGATACCGGGCGTGTCTTTCATACGCACATCCTTTCTCGCCTGCGGATGTGCGATAATCGCATCGTCCGCATTGCTCACTCCAATGTGGATCACCGGGCTATCGGCCGGCCTGCCGCCTTGAACGGCAGTCGCCGGCCGCTGGTGTTTACAGCAGATCGTCGTCGAGGCCGGATGGCGGCGGCTCGCTCGGCGGCGGATCATCAAACAACGATTGCTGCCCAGCCGGCGGCGCGAGGAGCGCGGCCGCGGCCGCTTTCACATCCTGATCGCGTCCTTCCCTGGCCAGCCATTCGACGTAGCCCGGATCGTGGCGCCACACGTCGGCCAGCTTCTGATCGCGGTACTTGCCAAATGTCAGAATGAGGTCGGCGGCGGGCGGCGGCTCGGGCAACTCCTTGGCGCCGACGGCCACATCGAGCAGCTCGGCCAGGCGCGCGACCAGCACATACAGATTATGGCCGGTCGCGCCGTGGTTGAACTGGCGAATATACAGCTCGCTAAACGCGAGTTCCTTCTGCTGGCGGTCGTTCAGCTGCGCTGTGCGCCAGTCGTGATTGACGGTCATACACTCCTCACTCTGCGATGTATTCCGTGCTCGGATCGCCGTTCGTTCGGCGCCGGGCGGTCTTGCGGTTGCGAATCCAGCCGTCGGGTTCATTCCCCGGCCCGGTCCTGCCGGGCGCGGGCTCCCAACTTAGAAAAGCGCGCACGGCGCTCCAGAAGTCGGTGTATCACCACTGATCGTCAAACGACGGCGCATCCGACGGGCCGATGATGATCGCGATATTGAATAGCTGCGGCCGGAGCCAGATGGATCTGCCGTCGGGCAGATCGCGGCGCAGCGCGCCGGGTTCGAGATTGTCGTCACGTTGGATCATGGGGTGGCTCCTCGTCTAATCCCAGCGGTCGAGTGTGTAGAGCGCGCTGCCGTTGACACGGAGCGTGAGACCGCCGGTACTGGTGTTGCTGATGCCGATCCCGCAGGCGCTCGCCGCATCCGCCCCTGCGATGGGCGCCGTCGCGTTGTAGGCTTCGATCACCGAGCGCACAGGCCTGAGATCGCTCAGCAGCGTCTCGACAAAAAAGCCGCGCCCAACGCCTTCCTGTGTGTCGCGGCAGCCCTCGACGAGGAAGAACGCATGTTGTCCATGCTGCGCGAGTGGCGGGTCACTCCAGAGGTTGGGCGAGCGCACGATCGCCGTGACCGGGGCATACGCGCCCGGCGTGACGTTCCAGGCATTGGCGGGCGTGGTAGCTTTCTGGACTTCTGGCGAATCACTCATTTCTACGGCCTTGCCGCGCTCGTACATGAATGCCGCCACCCGAACCATCGCACCCATCCCGTTTGATGGGTTTTCATGTCGGGTGACACCCGTTGTGGTGAAGACCTGGCCCTCAATTTCAATTTCCACAGTGAATGGCGTTGCCATTCCACCTCTCCGATGCGTTCGGTAGAGGTTGACAAAGAATTGATACAAACCACTTGGCGCTCGGCCCTTCTCCCATCGGATATTCTCCACGGGCTTGTCTGTGTCGCCATGGACGTTCATATCAACATCGAGCCATCCGCCATACCTGCATGCCCGCTTGTCACCGTAATAAATATGTGCCCCATAGGGAGTGAAACAGTGCAGATCGAGGTCGTTGTAATTGTTCCACAGCAGAGAACACCGAATATCAATGTTCTCGACCCGCCCGCCCGCTGCGACCACGCGCCGCCGCATCTCGGCGTCGATGCCTGCCGCGTAGTACCACGCGAATGGGTTACGCGCCGCGGCACTGTCCCACTGCAAGATCGGCGGCGCGTCCGCGTCCGCTGCCGTCGTGAGGGCCACAAACCGATCGGCACTGCTCGGGATGAGCGCCTCGATCACGACGGCATGCGGGAGTACCGTGCGCTGAAACTTCTCCCAGGTAAGTGTGATGGCACCACGGACAGGCTGCGCGGGCGCGGGTGCGTTCTGTTTCGCGCGAACGCGAGCAAAAACCCCGTCGCTCGACTCTGTGGCCTGGTCCGCGCGCGCGGCCGTCGGCCTCCACACAAAGGCCGTCTTCGGCAGATCCCCCAGCTGGGCGTAGCGGCGCGCGAGAGCAGGCGCCAGGCCAAGCTGCTCGAATAGCTGTTCGGCCTGTTTGATGGTGCCCGCCGCGGGCGCGACCGTTGCGCGCTGATAGTTCGACGGGCGCATCTTCTCGGCGAAGCGTGCGCTGATGGCGGCATAATTCAGGCCGGCTGCGATATCTTCGAGGAGCGTGCCGATCATGCTCGATCGCGGGTGACACCAGCCCGTCGGCGCGGTCGCGACCGCGCGCCACAGGATGTTCCGCTTCCGCTCCCCACGCGCACGGTCGATCTGTGCTTTGAGATCGCGCAAGAACACCGCCACGTCGCGCACCTTCTCACTGCGATACAGGTCGTTGTCTTCGCTCGTGATTGTCACCGCGAGATCGAGGTGCTGAAATGAGAACTCGCCGAGCGCGCGGGACAGCGTTTCGAAGTCCTGCCGCTTCGCCGCCATCGCCTGATCAGCGCGCTCAATGCGACTGGTGTGGATGTGCGACGCCGGCGGCGTGGCAGAAAGGTGGGTCCAGATCGCACCGCTCGGGGCCGTATTCGTCGGTGTTCCCCATGTGCGCTCGGCGGTGTAGAACACGCCCATTACCTGGGCGCGCTCGACGGCGCGCCCCAGTTTCTGTGCCGCATCGCCGTAGAGTGGCAGTGCGCCCATGCTCGCCCAGAACAGCGCTTTCGTCGTTCCGGCTTCGCTGATGGTGACCAGTCCACCGTAGCGCTCAAGAAAGCGTCGGCACGTGCGGCAGTTGTGCAGTTGGCGCTGATCCTCTGGCAGTCCGTCGAGGTAGGCCGCAAAGAGGTCGGTCGCGTTCGTCGTATAGAGTGGCACTGGCTGCCCGACACTCCCGAGCGCGTCTACAAGACGCTGCTGCATCTGCGCGCGCAGCGTATCGAACTCGGGGTCAACGCTGGCAGGCTCAATGGGTGGCATGTGATTACTCCTCTATCGGTATGTCGTGGCTGCTATCCCATCCACGCTCGGCGACGATCGCCAGCGCGCCGTGCGGCGCGACGATGAATTGCAGCCGCTTGGCGATCTGCCACGCAATCCGCGCCGACTCGCCCGCGTTCCCCGGATGGCGGAGCGCCAGCTGGAGCTGAGAGAGCAGCACCCAGGCGTCGAGTGGTGAGAGGTCGAGGCGGAATGTGTCCATGCGTGCGTACAGCGCTGCAAACTCGCGCTCAAACTCTGCCTCTAACTCGGCGTCGTTCGGGTCACTCATGGTTCACCTGCACGATCGTAATACTGGCCACTTCCTGAAAGCACGCCGGGTGCAGCCGCGCCTCACGCACCGGCGCCACGGCGGTCCAGAGACGCACGGGGCGGCAATCGCCGAGTTCCTTGCCGCAGTGCGAGCACACGCCGCCGCGGTCGGAGGTGTCGAACCACCGCAGGCGCGCGGTGTTGATCGTGAGCTGCGCGGGGCTGAGGGTGTCACGGGCCATTGCTGCCTCCCAGCGCCGGATTGCCGAGTAACGCCAGGATCTGCTTTTCGACCCATGCGCGTTCTTCCTCCAGCGCCTTGATCTTTGCCGACACCGGCATCGTCGCCGCCATCAGGCGACCGAACATCGTGCTCGGCGGCTCGCTTCTGATCGCTTGCTCGACATTGGCGTGCGTCACCGGGTCGGTGCGCAGGCGCTCAATCGACTCGGCGATATCGGCTCGATCGGTGTAGAGACTCGCGAGCTTGTCTTGCAGGTAGCTCATACCCCCACCGCCTGTCTATGCTCCAGTCGCTCGCGCAGCAGCACCTCCAGCTCGCCGCGCGTGTGCGATAAGCGCTCCCAGGCGTCGGTGTCGATAGCGTCGGCTGCTGAGAGATCTTCGAGCAGCCGCTCGGCCTCGCGCAGCTCGGCGAGGTTGATCCGGATTTCCTCGGCGTCGGCGTCTGGGTGGCGGGTGGCCCACGCCTCGATCGTGGCGAGCGCGGCGGCGATCGTGTCGAGCGGCGAGTCCGCGGCGATCCCTTCGCTCTCCAGCGTCGGCACGGCTGCCGCTTGCCCGATCTGCTCGATCAGCGCATAGCCGCGATCGGCCCAGGCCTCGGCTGCGATGCCCTCGTGATCGAGGATGCGGGAAAGCATCCGCAGTAGATTATTCGCGAAGATACGCGGCTCGTTCAGCACCAGCGCGTGCCCGATGCGCTGCCAGGTCTCCCAGGCCTGCGCCTGGTCGCGCAGCGCGCCGAGGTGGTAGGCGAGCTGTGAGACGTCGCGCCAGTCAATGGCGGGGCGGAGCGGTGCGGCTGGCGCGGGCGGCGCTTCGGGTTTTGGTGCGCCCATGCCGCCGTTGGTGCGATCGTGGATCTCTTGGGCGATAGATCTGTAGGTGTCGCCGTCGTAGATCTCGTGCGCCAGATCGAAGGCGAGATCGAAGGTCGTGCGGTCGTAGATCCGCCCGGCCGCATTCGCGGCGTCGAGGTAGCGACGAATACTCGCCACGCGGCCGGCGTCGGTCGTTGGGTCGCCGTTAGGTGGGCCGCTCTTGGCTTGTTGCTGCGCCGCGTGCGCCCGCTCGCGATCCATTACCTCGGCCGCGGTCACCGCATCAGCCAGGCGCGCGTAGGGGCCGACGATTTGGGCGTCGGCGATTCGGCGTAGGCTGTTGTTGTCTCGCCACACCCAGCCCTCTGGAGCGTCCGGGCGCGCGGGCGACGGCTTGATCTCCTCTACCGCCTGCTGTACCTGCGGACTCGTCGGTGTGGCGCCGCCGGCGATCTGTGTTGCCCGGTCCCATGCGGCGCGCTGTTCAGTTGGCGAGTCGAGCTCTGACTCGGCCAGCGTGCGCAGCGGCTTGGTTGGGACCGAGTTGTCCGCGGACAACTCTAAGACGCGCTCGATCTCGGCGGCTTTGAGCAGGCGCGAGAGATAGGATTTACTGTACTGCGTGCCAAGTTCCGCGTTGATCGCCTCCAGATACCCCGCATAGCCCAGCGCGCGCCAGCCTTCACGCTCTTTGAAGTCGAGCGCCCGCGCCCGAAAGTTGCCGATCGCGTTATCGATCTGCGTCAGGTCGGTGCGCATCATCGCCACATACTCGCGCGCCTCCTCGGCGTCCATCATCGCGACGCCAAGCACCGGCGGCTCGATCTGCGCCAGCGCCGCAGTATCACCACTGCGCACGGCCTGATCGAGGGCTTCGACCGTCGACTGCTCGGCGAGCGGCCGCGGCTGGCTATGCACGTAGCGCAGCGCCTCGGCGATTGCCTTGCTGTTGTAAGTGTAGTCCTTGGTTTCAAACTGCCCATCGGGGGCGACGAGACGCGCCTGGCCGGCATCGTTCTGCTTCCAGCGCCAGCCGGCCAGGAGCGGCGGCAAGTTATGCCAGGTGTCGGATCGGGTGGTCATAGCTGCATGGTCTCCTGCTGTGGTAAGCCGAGCCGGGCAACGCAGATCGGGTTCAGCCAGAGGCACTCGATTCGCGTGTTGCCTTTTTCGGCCTGGGTTTCGGTAGTGATGCAGCGCCACTCAACGAGGCGTGCATCATAGATCGCGTTGTGATAGCCCGAGAGCATCACCGGGCCGGGGCGCGCCTCCAGAGTAGCGAGCAGCGCTACGTGATCGGCGTCGGTCATTTCGTGCCGGTAGAGCTTCTTGCGCCGGCCGTGGGCGGTCTCGCGCACATAGGGCGGGTCGGCGTAGATGAGGGTATTCGGGGTCGCGTAGCGCCCGATCACGGTGAGCGCCGGCAAGCACTCGATCTCAGCCTCCAGGAGGCGCTCGGCGGCGATGAAGAGACGATCGGGCAGCTGCTGCCACTGCTCATACGTGTCGCTCAGCTGGCGCCCGGTGTGCTTGTGGCCCTTGTGGCGCCATCCGTTGCGGGTGCAGATCGTCGTGCCGTGCGCCTGCCAGGTAATGATCAGGAAGCGCCGCGCATCCTCCACCAGGTCGCCGGTCTCGACGATCGTGCCGTTCGGACCCGAGACGGCCAGGTACTCGGCGCGCGACCAGGGCGTGAACGACACCGCTGCACAAAGCGCGTCGCGCCGCTCTCTCAGTGCCCGGAACAGCAGATTGATGTACTGGTCCTGGTCGTTGAGGACCAGGTGATCGGGCCGGTAGGTGAGTGACAAGGCGAACGCGCCCGATCCGCAGTAGGCGTCGACGACGCGCATGCATTGTGGGGTGTAGTGCCGCAGCCAGCTCACCAGTCGCCACTTGGCGCCGGGGTACTTGAGGAGCGGCTTCATCGTCGGCTCCAGTCTTTTGCTTCAGGATAGTCGACAAAGTGCGGCAGCGCGTAGACCACGCCATCCCGGCGCTGCACCGTCGCCAGCGACAGCGGGATGGGCTTGTCGTTCGCCGTTCTGGCCTCTACCCCGGCCCGCCGGCCGGGGCGGGCGATCTGCGCGCCACACGAGCGACAGGCCTCGACCGTGCTGCCACTTGGCAGGATGTACTCGCCCTTGCGCTCGGCGGGCGCGGCCTGATCAAGGAAGTTTGCTTGCTCCATCCGTCCCCCCTACGCGGCCATCACGATCCACTCGTCGCGGCTCTGGCTCGCCCACCAGCGCATCGCCTGGCTCAGCCGGGGGCGCCGCGTGAGCGCGGGCGGCTCAGTCACAAAGCTGCGCAGCTGCGTGGCCAGCGTCGCATCCGCGCGCATCCGCTCCTCGACGCGCTGGAGGCCGTAGATCACCGTCGTGTGGTCGCGCCTGCCCAGCAGCTCGCCGATGGCTTCGAGCGAGAGCGCGGGGTAGGCCATTTTGAGCGCCCACATACACGCCTGCCGCGCCTCGGAGATGTACTGGCGGCGACTATTCCCGCGCAGATCGTCAGCCGTGAGGCCAAAGGCCGCGGCGATCTGTTCGATGAGTTTTTGCATGGTCGGTGCCTTTCGTGTGGCGCGAGTGTGGTATACTCACGCCTGAATGTTTGTTTGGGTGTTCGCCAGGCGAGTGATTTGCACTCACTCGCCTGGTCGTTTTTATTCAGTGGGTGCAAGCGAGCGCGCCGCGACCCGCCGCGCCCGGTCGTCCGCGTCGATCGCGATATCGACCGCGTTCTGCGTAAGTAGCACCGCCGTGATGCGCGCGGCCCGCCCGTGCCACATGACCGTATCGCCCGCGCTCAGCAGCGTGGCTGGGTCAATGCGGAACTCCTGACGCTGCGTGCGGCTGCGCGCCACCGTAATCACGACGGTGTCGTGCGCACTGTCGATCGCGACGACCGTTGCGCAGACGAGGCGCCCGGCGGCGTTCCGCCACAGCACGGCCTGGCCAAGCTGCACATCGGCGAGGTTCACGACGCCTCCTGTTTCAGCCGCCGGTAGCTGCTAATCGGCATCCAGATCGTGCTACTCGCGCCGGCGATCCGGTCGGCGATGCGCTCGGCACGCCAGTCGTCGGCGGCTACCAGGTCGTCATAGCTCCGGTTGCTGGTGATCACCGTCGGCAGATGCAGGCGTTCGTTGATCAGGCGGTCGATCTTGTCGAAGGCCCAGTCAGACGCGGCATCACTGAGGTGCTGTGGAGACAACTCATCCAGCACGAGCAGATCGCAGGAGAGCAGGTCGATCAGCAGATCGTCGGCCTTGCGCTCGCGGATGGCGGCGCGCAGCGCGTCGAGCAGCCCGGTCACTGTGCGGTAGCGCACGCGCCGGCCCGCCGCGACCTGGTGGTTGGCAATTGCCGCCGCAAGATACGACTTGCCGGCGCCAAACGCGCCATGCAGATACAGCCACCCGCGCGGCGACTCGGCATACGCCACGGCCCGGCGATGCGCGTCTCTCAGAAACTGGCGCTGCGTGGCCGTGCCGATCGGCTTCCCGTCCCATTCAAAGGCCGGCAGCGGGCGATCGAGGCGGAATGACTCAAACGTGCAATGCGCGAGACTGCCCAATTCATCCCCGAGCCGGCGCTGCATGTCCCTGCCCTGGCGCGCGGCCGCCGCACAATCGCACCGTTGCAGCTTGCCAAACAGCGGATGGCCGTAGGGTACGGCCTCGAGATACCAGCCGAGATCGCCACAGCCCACACACCTAGCCCCCGTCACCGGCGCTGCCGCCGGCTTCTCTGGCGCGTTCTTCGGCTTCGGCGAGGAGGCGATCGCGCCAGCCGGGGTCGATCTGGTCGGAGCGACGAGCTGCTGGGCCCCTGGCATGTCGGCCAGGCTGACTCGCCGCAGATTCGGATTGAACGGTTCCTCGTCCATAGGGTTTGCCTTTCTCGGGCGGAGAGAGGCGGAGACGCACCACGAAGCGACCGCACACCTTATTGGGATCCTGGCCACGCGCGGCGCCATCCGCCAGCATATTGTCGAGCGACTGAATGAGCGTGTCGGGGTCGTAGCTGTGCTGGATAATCTTTTCAACTGACCCTTCGTTGACCCCCCGCTCAATCAGCGCAGTGGCGAGCGCGTCCCCAACAACACCAACCTTCTGATTCTTCTCATGATTCTGAATCTTCTGAGTCGGCTCGTTTTGGGGCGTCACAGCGCCGGATTGGTCGTCGAAAATTGACACCTGTGTCAAATTATTTGATCGTGGGATCAATTTGTTTGATCGTGGTGTCAAATTATTTGATCGTAGGATCAAATTGGCAGCGCCTGATTTGACAGTGGTGTCAATATCTTCGCCGCCGGGCGCGGTGCGAAGTGTAAAGCGATCTTGCATCGCGCCGTACCGATCCCAGTCAATCCAACCGTTGCGTTCCAGTTCCGCGAGCCAGCGATAGATGCTGCGCTCACTGGTGTGCATGGCCTCGGCGAGCTGGGGAAAATCGGGATCGGTGCCGTTCCAGCGAAAGACATAGAGGACCCCCCACAGACGCGCTGCTGAAGCGCTGATGCGGCCGTCGAGCAGCAGATCTTGGGGGAGCGGTGCAAACAGGGCGTCAATCTCGATTCGCTGGCGTGGTTTACGGGCAGACATAAGGCCTCTCCTTGCGCTCAGTGCTACAATGTTGGTGTTGAGCGCATCGCCTCCATTCGTATGCGCTGATGCCAAAACCGATCGGGCGGCGCTCTTTGGATGCGGAGCCGCCCGATCGGGCCGTTTCAGACCAGGTGTTCGGCCTGCACCCGTTCCAGCCAGGCCGGAATATTGATGGCCGATTCCTCGGCCTCCTCCACCTCTTCGCGGGTCACAATCCGCGGGATGCCGTGCAGGCGCCGCCACTGGCCAGTAATCTTGATGCGNCCNGGCCAGTCGATACATTNGTATTTGTCCAGCGCGTCGCGCNGATCGGCGACCATCTCGGATGCGCACCAGATCACAATCAGGCAGGTCGACTCGGCACGATCGGGCCACCACATGACGCCGGCAGCCTGGATGAGGGCCAGCGGCAGTGGCGGCGGGCAGTCGGCGGCATAACGGGGCTGGCGCAGGCAGATGAGCGTGTCGCCGACGTGCGGCGCCAGAAAGCGATCGGCGGGCGGTATGTTGATTGACAGCATGAACGTTCTCCTGTAGTATGTTGGCGGACATAGCACGGCCCTCCGGCCATGCGAAGAGAGAAGGAGACGACCCCGGCACGGTTTAGCGACGTGCGCCGGGGTCGTTTTTTGCACCCTGATTGTCAGGCCTCGAAGCGAGAGATCGCCTCGGCTGAATTGTTGGATCACCGCTCAGACCATCGGCATACCCTCCTCTGTAGTAGTGGGCCATGTAGAATAGCGGCACCGGCACTCCGTACCAGCGCCGAGACATAGACCAAAACCACCGCCCTGCCACGTTCACCGCATGGCGGAATTTGCCGCCCAGTCGTGCGGAGGAAGGTCCATGCAGATCATTCCCTTCCCCAGGCAGGTGCGCCAGGATGCGCACACGCTCGCCGAGTCGTTACCCCACTATGCCCAGACACTCGCCGCCGAGAAGCGCCGCCCGCGCGGCATCGCGATGTATCTGAGCACGCTGCGACGTGTCGTGCGGGGTCTCGGCGACGCACCCACCCAGGCCGATCTGAACGCGGCCAACCTCAGACGGTACCAGGAACAGATCGCGCATCTGTCCGGCAGCTCGCAGGAGAACGCGCTGTTTGCCGTGCGCTCGTTCTGCCGCTGGTCGATGATCGAAGGACTGCGCGACGACGACCCGACCGAGGCTCTGGTGTGGCCGAAGGTCGTCAACAAGGCGCCCGAGCGTCTCAGAGAAAGTGAGATCGCCGCGCTGCTTGCGCGCGTGCGCACCATCCCGGCGAGTGTGACGGATCTGGAGCGCTGGCGCTGGAAGCGCAACGCGCGGGCCGTGTACCTGATGCTCTATGCCGGCCTACGCCTCGCCGAGACCGCCGCGCTGCGCTGGAAGGATGTCGATCTGGAGGCGAAAGAGCTGACCGTGCGCACGGACGCGGCCAAGGGCGGTAACGAGCGGGTGGTGCCGATCAGCAGCCGCCTGTCCGCGGCGCTCGATTCCGTGCCGGTGGATGAGCGCGACGGCACTGCCGGCGTGATTCCGGTGACACCGGGCGGGCCGCCGATCTCATTCAAAGGCATGGAGCGCGTGATGGACCGCTGGGGGCCGGTGGCACTCAGCGTGCATGCGCACCAGCTGCGGCACGCCTTTGCGACCCGGATGCACCGACGTGGCATTCCGGTGCGCACGATCCAGGTGCTGCTCGGCCACAAAGACATTTCCACGACGCAGCGGTATCTCGGCGTGGAGACCGAGGAGCTGCACAGCGCCGTCGAGGTGCTCGACTGGTAGGGACTAAGTGGGGGGAACATACTGGATCCCAC
>JGI25406J46586_10001171_pt1 | contig 12338 bp, 8 predicted proteins | sample TabmetS4T2R2_FD_46586 | JGI IMG/M metagenome (IMG submission 46586) | reverse complement strand
AGCCTCTCCGACGAAGAATGGCGGGAGATCATTACTCGAATGGGTTACTTCTACATGAGTCGTTATGGATGGGACAGGCGATTGGAAATGGAAGACGTTATTCAGGCGACCATCCTGGCTGCTTATTCAAGGACGATGCCCGAGGGGATGGACCTCGTGACGTTCCTCTGTTGGACAGTGATGCGGAGCCATACTAGTCATATTCTGAAACGTATGAATAAGTGTCGAATTGATCCAATTGAAGAGTGCTCCGAATCGGAACTTATAACGAAGAAAGATCTTCATAAGTACGATCAAGTTTGTGCCGAGCTTCGCGACTTAATCGGGGATGATGATCCTCTGCTTAGGATACTGGTTGAGTATCGAATTCGAGATCCAGACGCCAAGTTGTGCGACATGCTGTCGTCACTCACACCGCCCATTCCGAAGCATGAAGTCGTAAACGCCTACAGACGCCTCAAAACGTTAATTATTAAGTTGAAAAGGAAGAGTGACAATGGTTAAAAACCGCGCACAAGAAATCAGGCAATTAGCTATCTCGGAGCTGGAGCAGCTTGCGATTTCTCTCGACCGGGAGTTTGAGATTACATCCACGATGCCGATTGAGGAAATTGAGCATGAGCTTCGTGAGATGGGGGTTGATCCTCGCCGGTTGCAGTCGTTAAGTCTCGACCAAATGCTTTCAGGAAAACGCCTCTCAAAGAATGCAGCCTATGTTTATGTATCCGACGAGTTGCTCCAGGACGAACCCATAAAGGTTAAAGAGTTAATTCTTCAACTAAGGTACCTTGGCCGTCAGCATCGTTATGAGGAAGCGATGAGAGTTACTGAGCAGGCTATCTCAATAGCACCCAACTACTGGCGTGCGAAGAATAGTTATGCCAGTCTCTGCCTCCTTATGGGTGACCTTGATAAAGGAGAAGAGATCTATCTACGGCTGCTGGAAGAGTTTTCGGATAATCCTAAGGCCGTGGCGGCCGGTCTCCACGGCTGCGCTTGTGCGAAAGAGTTCAAAGGCAAGTTGAATCCTGAAGAAATAAATGTCCTGGAGGTTTCGCGGTTGTATGAGCAAGCTCTGGAGCTTGATGACTCTCGCGCTAACACGCGGGCGTGCTTGCTTATCAACACTGTGTTATCAGGCGAGGTCAACAAAAGCAGAAAACTCATCGAAGAGTCTCGTCAGTATGAGGGCTTTTTCGAGGCCTTGTCCTTCGAACTCGCAGAGCGCACAGCCAGGGAGTACGCAGCAAATATTTACAAGGTGGTCCAAGTCTTCCCCATTTGGCTGAGAAATCTATTGGACGGCAGTGGCCCTGAGCTTTCGCGGTTCGAAAGCACCAGCATTGCCTACTAACGTCAAAGAAACAAAAGGAGGAAATGATGAAATCAGAGACACGCATAAAGTCATACGCGGTAATTGCGATTCTGTTTGCCATGGTTCTACTCGGGCTCACCGTAGCACGCCAAACCAGGGGATGCAGTCTTTCAAATTATTTTGCTGATACAAAGTCAGTGAAAACGCAATGGGCGAAGGATGGGGCTCAGCTTGGCGGCTCTCGTATGAGAGTCCGAGACGGCGCTCAACTCGGTCAACAACGCGCCTAATGCTAAAAGGGTAACTGGCAGTCCTACCGCGATCAATTTTCTGCTGACGTTCGATGTAAAGCTGAGTGAACTACAGGTTCTCTTCAGTTCTCAGTGATAATTCGACCATTCTTTCAAGCAGTTGGTCCGGTGGTAAGCCTACGAAGTTTTTCAGGACCAGTTCCTTGGCGTACAAGCGAATGAGATAGCGAAGTTTAAGTGTCCTGGTGCGGGCCACGTAAACAAAGTCACGGTGCCCGTTATTGATGACGATGACGTTGCGGCTCGTGTCAAATCTCGAGCGCCACGAGTCGCCCGGGGCGCTTTCGAAAGTGTAGCCCGGTAACCCCTGAGACTCGACCGCGGTTGTTCCCACCTGTGATAAGAGTTCGTGCGTCACTGTAATTAGCGCTTCCGCCGATCTCTGAATGTCGTTTTGTGAAACCATCACTTTGACGCGCGCAAGACCAGGCTCAGCGGGAGCAATAAACGTCGCGACTTGATCGTGTCGATGTTCCAGGGCTCCACCGCCTTCTATTACTTCCCACGCAAATGTCAGATCGCTTTCCACTCGGCGGCGAGATCGATCGTAAGGTAACGCACGCAATATTCTCTGTTCGCTTACTCGCACAACACTCGAAGCTGGTGAGATCGCCACGGTAAAAAGCGGACCAGCGAACTCGAAAAACTGCCGCTGTTTGCCGTTTCCGCTTTCTCGCTCCATCACGCCGGCAATAAGTTTTTCAGTAGTTCCAACGTTGCGCAGACTTGCACCCGATCCACGCTGAGTACGGGAGTGTATATCAAACCAATCGTATTCTTCGGCCGGAAGGGCCAGGAATGCCTCGCGAAACGCCCGCTGGATTGTTTGCAATAATTCTCGACTTGCTTGCTCTTCTTCGGCCCGACGCTGCGCTTCGAGTATCTCGGTCAGCTTTGTCTCCAGCGGAGTGAGAGCGTCTAAAAGTGCTGCATACGCGTCATCCTGGATGATACCGCTTCGGGTTCCGGGCGTTAGATTTATGAAGGGCGCATCGATGTGTCCCTGAAGATAACGCGTGATCCAGGGCGGCTTCGCAAGTTCGTCAACTACGGAAATGTCTTCAAACACACGTGTGCCGTGTCGAAACAGTGCGACGCGATTTGTTTCCTTGGGCTCATTCATATAAAGCTCAACGTAAACATCACCTGCCATTGCACGAACAGCAGGCAAGTGATGCAGCAATCTGCCTTCGTATTGTCGCGGTTCGACTGCATACTGCTTTCGAGCGATCTTGTCGATAACTGTAATNCGCACGCCGGAGTGACGAATTCTGTCGCGCAACTCGGCGGCGAGGTACCACTGAATTTTTTCCCCTGAGAGCGAGCGAATTCCTTCAAGCAACCTGTTGATTCGCAACTGAGTTCCGGGCTCGGCGAAAAGTGTGCGCCTGGCTTTTACTGTGTAGCCGGGGTCACCTTTTCTCATGACCATCTGCCAGGCGCGATCGTCGGCGCCCGTTGACGTAAGAGTCAATTCTTCTCCAAGGGTCCAAAAGGAAAGCAGCCCGATGCCAAACTCCCCTTGAAGTCCGGAAACGCCTTCCACCTTCAATCGTCGCTTTACTGAATCGCAAATGTGTGTGGCCACGTACCGGAAATCGGGACGTCCGTCGTCAGCACGCGGTATACCTTGCCCGTCGTCACGGATTTCCAAATGGTAATTGCCTTCGCTCCGGCCGCGAGTGATTGAGACACTGGTTGCGCGGGCATCGATGGAATTCTCTACCAGCTCCGCCACGGCCTTCAGCGGATTGGATTGGGAAAGGGCAATGATGGTGATTGCGTTCCAGTCGTTGCCGATACGCAGTTTACCGCGTTTGAGGGAACGATCTGCCAGTGCTGGTTTCTGCGACATAAGATCGGGTTTATTCGGTTCCTGAAAACTGGTTGAGATACTCGGCAAACAGAAACAAACGATTCCTCTTGAAACCGGTAGTGTACTCAATATTGTTTGGACGTTCTTACAACGGTCAACGCATCGTAATACGCCCCCTTATTCTTTTCAACAATCAGACAGGTATAGCGTTGGTTTTGTTAGTAGCCCAAAACTCACCAAGTACAACGTGATCAGTAATCGCCCTATCTGACCATTTCCATCGACGAGCGGAATGGTTTCGAACTGATAGTGGCTCAGAGCTACTTTCAAAAGATGAGGCAGGGCGGTGGCAATCGCCGCGTGAAACGAACTAACGTAAGTTAGACCAGTGAGGATGCGCTAACTAAATTCCACAACTCTTGACACGAGCTCCTCATATTTAATATGAGTGTAATAGTGGATCCATTGGTATGTCTGCGCAACTACGAATATAACTGCACAAAAGTTGAGGCCACCCTCAAAGGTGGCCTCTTTCGATTTTTAGGAGTAGTGCTCCCCACAGTGGACAATCTTCGCAACTTGTTATTGAGGCCAACCACAGAAATGCTCAGGGTTCTTCGAGCAGTTGCGAGGCCCAGGGTTGGGCACACTCCGTGGCTGGCGTTGAAGGAGTAGGGCCTCCGGTTCAAGTCCGCAGGCCCCATCATTTTTGCCCAAAAACTCAATTCCGCAAAAGAAGACCATCGCGATAGTTCAGCGTGTAGGTGTTCGGCGGACTCAATTGCGCTTCCCTGATCAAGCGGGCGTGTCCTTCGGATAACAGATACCCCGCATCACGAAGGGCGTCCGTCGCATTGGTAAAGGATCTCAAGTAACCCGGAAATTCCCCATTCGTTAATCGCCTGGGATTTTCGTAACCTCCAAATAGATCCCAACCGTTTCTGTCAACTGAAGCAATGAAGCGGGCCTCGCCGAGCTCAAGCGCAGGGTGACGAATTCCGCCCAATGCGTTCAACCTGTCATCGCGCAATATCTCTCCCTTGGAACCTAATTTGAAGACCGCATTTGGCGGTGGTTGCTTACCGTTTCTGATCCACTCATCGCCAGCCTTAAACAAAGCCCGGGCGATCAGTAACCAGTTGATTGGTGTTGTGCCGGCAATGGCGGCGGGAAACGGACCTTCGAACACTTTGCGTGTCAGCACCGCGTCCGGAATATGCGGGCCGCCGGCGATAGCATAATAGCGATACTTTGGGAAATTGCGATTCGGCGCCGCCCGGTGGTCAAAATCCTTCTCAGTGTTAAGGACCATGATAGGACTTTGATCTTTGACGTTAATGGGCGCAACGTATGGCGCCGTGCCAGCCACTGTCAGGTCAAACGATTTATGTCCAAAAGCGTTGTAGATGTTGTGAATCGTTTTGCCTGAATCAGAAAAACCGGTGGCATAGACGCGCTGCACCTCGCCAAAGAGGTTAGATTTACTCTGGCGAAGCTCCGCTGCAAACTCCTGAATGATATTGATGTCTGAAACTTCCTCTTGTGAATTCGGAGGAAGCGTAATCGAATCGCCTGCGATTTTCAGTTCGAACCTGGGATTGAGAATGTGCCCGGCGCGGTTGCCGAATCCGCACGAAGCATGACTGTATCCATTGCCGAATAAGAATTGCGCGCCTAAAAGACTGTCGCGAGCTACGAGACCACTCGTTATATGAGGTGGTTCGAAGACAAAAACCTGCTGTCCTTCCGCTGGATTTTTAGGCACAGTGATCTCATAGGGCACAGAGTATTCGCGTTTCGCGTCGGTTGCGCCGCGAAATTGACCGCGATGCCGGACGTAGGCAATGTTATTGAATGTTCCGATATCCTCACTATGGGTGGGAGGTTCTATTGAACTCATAATTTATCCTTTCGGTGAGTTGAGGGTTAAAAGATCTTCAGTGTCAGAGAACGCACAGTTCTGGAATTTCCGGCTCCCACTGTTCAGAGCCGTCCTTCTACTCTGTAAGCGACAAATTGATTGACGAGCGGCCAGATGTTGCCCGGTTCAATCGTCTGCAAGTGCGTTTGACGGTAACATTTGCTCGCCTAGGCTGATGCGCAAGGCGTAGCCTGTCACGATACGGAGGCTCAGCAGGGTGAGCTTTTTCCGCTTCCAATCCCCGCCCCTCTGCCAGCAACACTCGCGCACGAGTTTCGTCAACTTGCGCGACGTGAAGATCGTCTTTGAGTCTCGCAAAGAGTATTTGCGCACGTCGAGATGAGTATGAGTGTCTACAAACCTTCCAAGCTTCCAGAAAGAAACGCCAGATTGTTTTCGACGCAAGCCTGATAACGAATGTGACCGGCTTGCCCGAAGTGATAGGCAGCGGCGGTATATTCAATCAAAGCGCGGTCGATGTAATCTTGTCGATTTTCCGGCCGTGCCTAAATTGCGCCAAACAATCGCGAAGTCATTTGTGGAAGCTGCCAACGAGGCAATAATTTTGAAGTTGGTCGAACAGCGGCGCAGCCTGAGTATGAATTCTCAACGCATCGAGGAACCGCTTGGCATCCTTTTCGATGATGGCGAACCTCAGCAACGCGCCTTGGCCGGTGGGAGGCGGGGCGAGAAAACCGCAGCGCCGGGAGATTAAACTTGCTGTTCAGGTAAAATCAACGGAATTTTTCGTAAGAGGTAGTCGTCTCTAAAGGACTTACGGGCACACGCAACAGTTCGCACCAAAAGCTGGATGAGAAGATGAAGAAAGAGCTTGAACGCTGGCAGCTTGAGCGGTTTAAGAAAACCTGTTCGAGTTTTCCCTAGGGAGAAATTATTGAAAGCGAACGACCAGACTTTTTGGTCGAGAATTCTGCCGGCAGGGTTGGACTTGAATTGACTCAGTTATATCGAAGCGGCTCACATACGGCACTGCCTATGAAGGCTACAGAGAGTCTGCGCCAACAGATCGTTGATCGAGCCCACGGGCTTTATAAAGAAACCGGTGGGCCACCGCTTTGGGTTACGGTTTTCTTTAGTCTTGTTAGCGAACTGCGAAAGTCTATGGTTACTGAATTGGCCAGTCGGGTCGCGGATTTAGTCACGGCAACCCACGCGGGCATGAACGCCCGAATTGAACTCGAAGCCGAGTCGGACGCATCTGATTTTCCTGATGAGATCGCTTCCATTCATATCCGACGATTGCCGATTTTGACCGAGGGTTTTTGGAATACTTGGGGCGTAGGATTTATTCCGACTTACGATCCTGATCAGCTACAAGAGATCCTAGATAGGAAAGAGAAAAGCCTCTCATCTTACCGTGACCGTTGTGACGCGACTTGGCTTGTAATCGTGGTGGGTGGCTTTGCTATTTCTTCGACCGTGAACTTCGCAGACAGTGTTTATAACCACTCGTATACATCAGCCTTTGATAGGGTGTTTGTTTTCAAAAATGCCGATGAAAAATCATTCGAATTGAAGGTGTAATCTCTGTGTTCGAACTCAATATGGAAGGACCACACTCTCACCGCGACGTTTCGCCAACCGTTTGATCTGCTTGCAATTACGAACACGACCTGGCAAAGAAAAAAGGCCGCCGGTGCCGATTCCAGCGACCTCCGTCCTATCTGGCTCCGCAGGTAGGACTCGAACCTACAACCCTTCGGTTAACAGCCGAATGCTCTGCCATTGAGCTACTGCGGAGTATTGGGTGGCGCAGTTCTTATACCAAATGACTTTCGCGAAAAGCAACCAGAGTCCAGACACAGTCTGAAACCCGCCCAAACTTGCGCTCCGCCCCAATCTGCGAGAATATTTTCAGCCCTGATCCCCTAACGAAAGGTCCCCAATGGAACGCCGCACAACTGCCTGGTATAGCCCTAACCTGAACATGGAAATGCCCCTCGTCGCCTACGGCCACGACGGGCCGCCGCTGCTCATGTTCCCAACCGCAGCCGCCGACTATCTCGAATACGAACGCTTCTATCTCGTCGACGCCATCAAGTCGTTCATCGAAGCCGGCAAACTGCGCGCGTACTCCATCAACAGCGTCAATCGTTACAGTCTCCTCAACGAGCAGATGCCGCCACATCTCAAGGCCGAGCTGCTCACGCGCTACGATCGTTACATTACTGACGAAGTGTTGCCCCTGATTCGCAAAGACTGCGGCGACGGCGAGAACCGTCCGCTAACTACGGGCGCGAGTCTCGGCGCGTTTCTTTCAGCCAACGCTTACTTCAAACACCCGGATATCTTTCGCGGCGTGATCGCCATGAGCGGCAGCTACGACGTGCGCTCCTATTTAAAAGGTCACTACGACGACAACGTCTATTTCAATAACCCGGTGGACTATCTTTCCAATCTCAACGACGATCACTACCTGCCATTGCTGCGCAAGGCCGACGCAATCATGATCATGACCGGGCAAGGAAACTACGAAGCGCCGGATCGCAGCCGCGCGCTCTCCGACATTCTCAACGCCAAAGGCATCCCCCACACGCTCGACATGTGGGGCGCCGACGTGGACCACGACTGGCCCTGGTGGCGCAAGATGCTGCCTTATGCTTTAGGAAAATTACTGTAGACGGTCAGCACAGCTTTTTAACCGCCGCCGGATCACAGTAGCTTTCTTCGGACTGACAGTAGGAAGAAACACCGGTGGGTAATAGTCGGAACGACCCAGGTAAAGCTGGACCTCCATTTCTTCGCGAAAACCACCATCAGCAGCGAAGAGACTAGCGGGATCCATTTTCCGAACACGCACTAGATAATTCTTATAACAGTTTGCTTTGAATTGGGCCGCGCCAAGGTACGAACGACGACCCGCATACACAACGATATAGCCACGCCATTTCGGGTCTTCTTTCTTCAGCTCCAAGATCTGAATTGCGAAGTTGTCCAACCTCGCTTGTGCGTCCTCATAACTGACGTTACCAAAGCTATCAAATGCGGCCTGATCGATTCTTTTCAGCTCCGCACCCTGTGCAACTGGAGCAGCGTATTTGTATTCGCTACAGCTATAACCCTTGTCCTTCGCAGTTGGGCCATATTTCATGCTCTGAACAAAATCCCCCATCACAGTGAAGGTGATGCCTTCTTCTGAATCGACATAGTAAACGTGCTGTGTGTGCGCAGCGCGAATCTGATTATAGTTTTTACCAGGCGTGAGCACTTCCGCCCACTTCCTTTCAGCTTTGGGGTTTATGTCGATACTTACAACGATATCTTTCGGAAGCTTCCATCCGCCCGGCAATCCTTCCTCGCATGGCTGACCAGAGGAAAAGTTAATGAAGACCCGCTCTTCGGGAAAATCATATATCCACATGTATGGCGACTTATCGTCGACCGGCGGTCCCAACAGTCGTTGTACATCGGCACGCGTGGAGCGAAGTGGCTCGATGCCGCGCCACGACTTCGCGGATGCTGAACTTAAACTCAGCAACACAACGCAAACACTAAGAAGGATGTGTTTTGGATTCATGGTTTCACGGTTGAGCAGTAGTCGTCGATACGTTTCCACCAAGGACGCGATCGGCTTCGGCGCGCAAAGCGTCGAACTCTTTCTTCAATACCTGATAACGTTCCACAGCGTCGCGACCGATCTTCTGATCTACGTTGGANGTCATGCTCGCCAGATACGTGACGTGCGCCTGAAGTCCTGGCTTACCGTAACGCACCGGCTCCGTTATCAACTTCGCGGCAAGCCCAAGCAACCGCGGATCGTTNGGCGTCTTANCGATAGCTTCACGCACGCGCGTCANNAGCTGATTGACACTGCTCACGAGATCGCGCATACGCATGTTGTGCTCAAACTGCTCCTGCAAGTCTGAAATCGTAACACCATCTGCCGCAATTCTCGGATCAATTAGTACGTTGAATGTTTGCGTCTGAGTCGCACCGCCGGTTTTAAGTCTCACTTGATACTGTCCCGGCGGCAGTGTAACACCTGCCTGGTTTCGCAGATCCCACGCAAACCGGTTGATGCCCGCTGTTTTCGTAACTTGCGGCGGCGGTATAGAGCGTCGTGCCGGCGCCGCATCAGGATCCGACTCGGGACCAGCACCACCGACGCCCGGCATGCCTGCACCCTGATTGCCACGACCGCCACGTGGCGGAGCTGTGTCGCTGTTGTACGAGTTGAGCACTGTGCCCTTCGTATCGAGAATGTCGATCACAACCGCATCAGACGGCGCAGACGGCAGATAGTACTCAATCACCGGTCCAAGGACAGTCGGGCTGACGCGCGTGCGATATCCATCACGTGGCTTGAAGAGTGTGACTTCGGAAGTCTTCATCTGTGACGTGAGCTGGTGCAGCGAGCTCAGGTTGTCGAGAATCCAGATCGCCCGTCCCTGCGTCGAGACAACGAGATCTTTGTGATGCACCTTGATATCGGTCACGGGCACGTTCGGCAGGTTCAACTGAAACGGTTGCCAATGCGCGCCGTTGTCGAAAGAGATAAAGAGGCCAAACTCCGTTCCGGCGTAAAGCAGTCCTTCACGATCCGGATCTTCACGCACAACGCGCGTGGGCCAATCAGCGGGAATGCCGTTGTTACCGCTAGTCAGCCTGGTCCAAGTGTTGCCGTAATCGTTCGTGCTATAGATGTAGGGCTGGAAGTCGCCGAGCAGGTAGCGATAAACGGCGTAGTAAGCAGAGCCTTTGCGATGTGGCGACGCTTCGATGAACTGCACACGCCCGCCGCTCAGCAGATCCTTCGGCGTCACGTTCGTCCATTTCTTGCCATTGTCGCGCGTGACGTAAAATGGTCCGTCATTCGATCCCGTCCAGATCACGCCCTTCTCGAGCGGNGATTCAGTGATCGCATACAGCGTGCTGTANAACTCTTCNCCCGTAACATCGCGCGTGATCGGCTCGCCGCTCACGCCCTGGCAACACGCCGGACGCGCCGTCAGATCGGGCGAGATCTTTTCCCACGTTACGCCTTTGTCGCGCGTGCGATGCACATACTGCGATCCGTAATAAAGCACTTCCGGATCGTGTGGCGACGTCGCCATCGGCGACACGCGCTGCATGCGATAAATCAGATCGCTGGCGGGATTTCCATAAAGCGACTGCCCGCCGATCCAGTAGTTCTTCTCCTGGCCCGTCTTGAGATTCATCACGCCGTACTGTCCCTTGCACGAGCCGTAAACAACGTCAGGGTTCAACGGGTGCGGCATGATTGGACCAGTTTCACAACCCGGACCAGTGCGCCAGTCTGTAGTGGAAAACGGTTGCGCCTGGCTGGAGATGATGAGGGTCGAGTTGTCCTGCTGCGCGCCGTAGAGTTTGTAGGGAAACTGATTGTCGAGCCAGATGCCATAGATCTCCGCCGTTGGTTGGTTCATTTGCGACGACCACGTGCGACCGCCGTCAGTCGAAATATTCGCGCCGCCGTCGTTTGACTGGATCATGATCTGGCTGTCTTTGGGATTGATCCAGATGTCGTGATTGTCGCCGTGTGGCGTGCGCAAGGGCGTGAACGTCTTGCCCGCGTCAGTCGATTTGAAGAAGCCTTCGGCGCCGGCGTAGACGACGTCAGCGTTCGACGGATCGGCGCCGAGCGTCGTGTAGTAAAACGGTCGTTGAATGAGTGCGCCGGTGGAATTGATCAGCGCCCACGTTTGGCCCGCGTTTTCAGAGCGATAGAAACCGCCGCCAGGTTTGGCTTCGATGAGTGCGTAGATGCGATTAGGATTCGCGTTCGTGACGGCGAGATTGGCTTTGCCGATCAACTCATTCGGCAGGCCGTTCGTGATCTTGGTGAAATGCTCGCCGCCGTCAGAGCTCTTGTAAAAACCACCTTCGCGCGCGCCGCTGATGATCGTCCAGGGCTTTCGTTCGAGATGCGACATCCACGCATAAACAACATTCGGATTGCCGGGTTGCAGCTCGAGATCCATCGCGCCAACACCGTCAGAGATAAACAACACTTTGCGCCACGTCTGCCCGCCGTCAGTGGTTTTGAAAACGCCGCGCTCGTCGTTTGATTTGAAGACGTCGCCGTTAGCTGCGACCCAGGCGATATCAGGGTTGGTCGGATGAATGCGGACCGCGCCGATCTGTCCGGCGTTGTAGAGACCGATGAACTTCCACGTCTGTCCGCCGTCGGTGGATTTGTACACACCGCGGCCAGTGGAGACGTTGCTGCGCACGCCGTCGGAGCCCGTGCCGAGATAAATGATGTTTGGATCGCTATCGGCGACTGCAACCGAGCCGGTTGAGCCGAGTGGGACTTTGCCGTCAGTGATTGGTGTCCAGTTCGCGCCGCTGTCAGTCGTCTTGAATAACCCGCCGCTCGCGACGCCCATGTAGAACGTCTTCGGTTGCGAGGGAACGCCGGTCACGGTCGTCACGCGTCCGCCACGTGCTGGACCAACCAGACGGTAGCGCAACCCGTTGAAGAATGACGGGTCGACGTTCGATTGAGCGCGAACGGGAACGGCGAGCGTGCAGAGCGCCACAATCAAGAGCAGGCTGGAGCGAAGCATCAGTTTTCTCCTAAACGCAGATTGACGCAGATTACACCGAATTAGTCTAATCTGTGTACTCTGTGGATGAAATCCTAAAACACATTCAAACCGCGCACCGGTTGCCGAGCGAGCGTGATCAGAACTTTTTGCTGATCGACGACTCAGATCAGCGATTTGTGCTGAAAATTTCCAATNGTTTGGAATCGCGCGCGCTTCTCGAAGCACAGAANGCGGTCATGGATTATTTGGCGGANCGCGTTTCGTTTTGCCAGCGGGTGATCGGCGAGATCNCTGAGTTCGAAGGGCATTTTGTACGTGTAGTGACTTATCTTCCCGGTATTCCCCTCGCGGAAATCAAGCCACACACGCCCGGACTGTTGCACGACCTTGGTCAAAAGCTCGGGCAACTCTCGCGCGCGCTTGCAGACTTCGATCATCCAGC
>JGI25406J46586_10001168_pt1 | contig 12351 bp, 10 predicted proteins | sample TabmetS4T2R2_FD_46586 | JGI IMG/M metagenome (IMG submission 46586) | reverse complement strand
TTGGGAAATGCTTTGGTTTTCAAAATCAGTAATCTACATTTTGGACCAGAAGTGGGTGTCAGGAAACCAAAGACTGATGTGCCTGTTGTTTCTAACTGGTTATTGGAAATCAACAAAATGGTTGATGACCTACGGCAAGTGGCAGAGAAAACTTATCCTGCTACAAAGGTCCATTTGGGCGATGCGCGCAACTTGGATATCATCGAGCCAAACTCTATAGATGCAGTTATCACCTCGCCACCCTACCCAAATGAGAAAGACTACACAAGGACCACTAGGCTCGAGTCCGTTCTACTTGGATTTATCAACAAGAAAGAAGAATTGCAAGAATCAAAGAAAAGACTAGTCAGGTCAAATACACGCGGGATTTACAAAGGAGATAATGATGATCAGTGGGTTTCCAATTTTCCCGAAATTCAACGCATTGCGAAGGAAATAGAAACACGCCGAGTGGAACTTGGAAAGGATTCAGGCTTTGAAAAACTATATCCCAAAGCCGCAAAATTATATTTTGGTGGCATGGCAAAGCATTTGGCTGACCTTCGCAAAGTCCTTCGTCCAGGTGCACAGCTTGCGTATGTGGTTGGCGACCAGGCATCCTATTTGCGTGTGATGATAAGGACAGGTCAAATATTAGGAGATATTGCGCAAAAATTAGGCTATGAACTTGTAGACATTGACTTGTTCCGCATGCGGTTGGCAACCGCCACGAAAGAACAACGCCGCGAGGAAGTCGTTATTTTGAAATGGAGAGGGTAAATCGTGGAAAACAAAGCGCCGAATCGCTATTCGATCTCGAGCATCGAAAATGGGGCAAAACCATAGCCAGTGGCACGACAACTCTGCGGCTCACAGTAAAGACCCTGGGGACCAACTTCTTCTATCGGCGCGGCGTCACTGCAGTCCGCTTCGTTGCATTCGAACAGGATTCCTGAAACGATGCTGGACCTTTCTACACCTGACTCAAATTGGAACTGAAAGTCCATGGTCGGTTTCGGTCCGGTATCTGCGAATGCAACTTGGATAGGCAAAAAAATTTGGACGAGAATCAAGAACAAGAAGCTTATCCTAAGGTTTATCATCAGTTTTGCTCGAGTTGATTATAAGAGAAAACCGCAGGCTCATCACCTGCGGTTTTATTCCTAGACTTCCACAACTTCGCCTTGAACAGCTGTTGTAAAGACCAACCCATCTTTTCCTCGATCCACTTGGATCACATCACCCTCGCGGAATTCACCTGCAAGGATCTTGAGTGCCAACGGATCCTGTAATTCGCGTTGGATTGTCCTCTTCAGCGGTCGTGCACCAAAGGCAGGATCATAACCTTCCTCCCCAAGGAACTCCTTCGCTGCCCGGCTGACTTCAAGATAATAACCTTTCTCTGACAGCAATTTACTCACGCGACGCAATTGGAAATTAACGACCTCTGACAGTTGATCTCGCGTCAACGGCTGGAAGACAACGATCTCATCGATGCGATTGAGGAACTCAGGTCGGAAATGATTCTGCAGCACGCGATTGATCGCATCCCGCGTGACCTGCTCTTCACCCTCCCACAACTGGTTGCCCAGATTGGAGGTCATGATCACGACCGTATTGCGGAAGTCCACAGTGCGCCCCTGACCATCCGTGAGGCGGCCATCATCTAATAATTGCAAGAGCACATTGAAGACTTCATTATGTGCCTTCTCGATCTCGTCGAACAGCACCACGCTGTATGGTTTGCGCCGGACAGACTCGGTTAACTGTCCGCCCTCCTCATAGCCAACATATCCCGGCGGAGCGCCAAGAAGCCGCGAGACCGTGTGCTTCTCCTGATACTCACTCATGTCAATGCGGACCATGGCATGCTCATCATCGAACAGGAATTCTGCCAGGGCACGCGCCAGTTCAGTTTTTCCGACACCTGTCGGACCCAGGAAGATGAATGAACCGATCGGGCGATTCGGATCCTGGAGACCTGCACGGGCACGGCGTACCGCGTTCGAGACAACCCTCAGCGCTTCATCCTGACCGACGACGCGCTCATGTAACCGCTCTTCCATGTGGATCAACTTCTGAGTCTCACCTTCAAGCAGACGTGTCACAGGGATACCTGTCCAACGTGCGACGATCGAGGCAATCTCTTCGGTATCCACCTCTTCTTTGAGAAGCGCGCCCTCGCTTTGAATTGATTTCAATTTTGCTTCTGCAGTTTGTATCTTCTGTTCGAGTTCTCGCAATTCTCCGTAACGCAAGCGCGCCGCTTTTTCAAGATTTGCTTCGCGCTCAGCGCGCTCGATATCCAAATTCGTCTGCTCCAGTTTTTCCTTTAATTCGCGCAATTCTGAAATAGCCTGCTTCTCGGTCTGCCAGCGGGCGGATAGTGCCTGCGAGGCCTCGCGCAAATCAGCCAATTCCTGCTCGAGTTTTCCTAGACGTTCCTTAGATGCCTTATCCTTTTCCTTCTTCAGCGCTTCGCGCTCGATCTCCAACTGCATGATCTGACGATCCACAACGTCCAGCTCATGCGGCTTGGAATCGATCTCTGTTCGCAGACGGGCCGCGGCTTCGTCGATCAGGTCAATGGCTTTATCTGGCAGTTGACGGTCTGAGATATAACGATGCGAAAGAGTCGCGGCGGCGATCACAGCTGCATCGGTGATGCGCACACCATGATGGACTTCATACCGTCCTTTGAGACCACGCAGGATGGAAATGGTATCCTCAACGCTTGGCTCATCCACCAGCACAGGCTGGAAGCGCCGTTCGAGCGCGGAATCTTTTTCGATGTTCTGGCGATACTCATCGAGCGTCGTCGCACCGATAAGATGCAACTCACCGCGTGCTAGCATCGGCTTGAGCATATTGCCTGCATCCATGGCGCCTTCGGCTTTGCCCGCGCCGACCACCGTGTGCATTTCATCCACAAACAACAATATTTCGCCTTCTGATTCGGTAATCTCTTTCAGGACAGCTTTGAGACGTTCCTCGAACTCACCTCGATATTTTGCACCCGCGATCAACGCGCCCATGTCCAACTGGACAAGACGCCTCTTTTTCAGGCCTTCGGGCACATCCCCGTTGACGATGCGTTGTGCCAACCCTTCGACGATCGCCGTCTTACCGACGCCTGGCTCACCGACCAAAGCCGGATTGTTCTTCGTGCGCCGCGTGAGGATCTGTATCACACGGCGGATCTCATCATCGCGTCCAATGACCGGATCAAGCTTGCCCTGCCGCGCGTAGGCGGTCAGGTCGCGACCATAACGTTCGAGTGCCTGATAAATCGACTCAGGATTTTGTGAGGTGACGCGCTGGGAACCACGCACAGATTTGAGCGCAGAGAAAATCGCATCCTTCGTCAAACCGAAAGAAGCAAGGCGTTTGCCTTCCATTGATTCGGTTAGGCCAAGCAGGATGTGTTCAGTGGAAACGTAATCGTCCTGCATTCCTTTGGCATAACGTTCCGCCGCTCTGAAGACATCCGCAGTTGGCTGGGCAAGGCCAACCTCTGCGTTCGAGCCGTGAATNTTAGGACGCCGTTCAAGTTCATTTGTCAATTCATTTCGTAACGCCTGTGCACCCCCCGCCATTTTGTTGACAATCGCCGGCACGACACCCTCTTCTTGCCTTAGTAAAGCCAACATTAAATGAGCAGGCTCCATAGCCTGATGGTGATAGTCTTGTGCAATCTGTTGCGCGTTAAGAATCGCTTCCTGTGACTTCTGAGTGTATTTGTTCAGATCCATACTGCCTCCAATAAAATTTGCTCAAATGCAGAATTATCCCATTTTTTAATTTTAGGAGGCAATTGTATGAGAATAATTAGTAGAATGTATGAAGAGAATTAGAGGGACAAATCTAACGCCTCATGCGGATGAGAAGACTGATAATCGAAATTACGATGGTCACTCCAACGAGAAAGCCCAGGTCATATTCGCTGCCCGCGTTGTTCACCTGATACATTCTCACATCAGAATTGAAAAATGAAACCAGGAGGGTCGCGGGAGCGATGATGCCATGCCACAGTCCGGCGCCTGCCCGTGCAACACGACCCGTCGCGTCCGGCTGATTGATCAGCGGATTTGGGCCGGGCGCGCTGAGTTGCATCGTGGAGTTCGGCGTGGTGACCTGTACACTGGAGCCTGGTCCACAGCCCGCGATGATGACAAGCAAGACCACAGATAAAACGAAAAAATGTAGTTTCTTCATCTTTCTGCCTCCTGAATTATTCAAATAGGGTTTGCTTTTCTATGCTGCAAAAGTGTAGAGATTACGCACAACCTGATCAACGGGCATCCCCTGAGTCACGAAGCAGCGATTTCAGTCAAAATCATTATACAATAAAATAATACAACAAAATTTGCCCGCAGCATAAGTGGCTGCAGGCAAATGACGATTGTAAAGGCTTCTTCTCAAGTATTCGGTTAAGGATGATTCATTAGCGCCAACGACGTCCTGAAAACCCTAAAATGAGGAATACAAGGGCTACTCCCAGTAGAAAGCCAAGATTGTATTCTCGTCCGTTATTATGTACTTCGTACATCTGCACGTTTTCATTAAAAAATGACATGATTAACGTGACCGGTGCAATGATCCCATGCCAAAGTCCCTGAATAACACCCGCGACAACTCCATTTGCAGCTGGCTCATTCACTGATGGGTTTGTACCCGGTGTAGTGAGTTGGACGTTGGTTTCAGGCGTTGTGACTTCAACACTGGATCCCGGCGCACAACCTGTGATCGCAACAAGCAAGATTACAGGTAAAGCCGCCGCCATGAGTAATTTTTTCATTTCTACCTCCTATCCGTGATTCGGTGACGAGTAGCAAATTGATGGATTGCGATCATTAATTATGTAGAAGATAGGAAAGCTCGTCAATAAGGATTTGCCCCGTAGGGATAACCCTACCCTTTTACATCACAACTACAAGTAAGCAAATTTCAGACAAACAGGCATTGACACTTCGGCTTGATATCCAGTTTTGAATAATTGACCTGTAGTTGAGTCAATCTTAAAAGTAACAATATTATTCGTTTTCTGATTAGCAACAAGCAAAAAGGCCCCGCTTGGATCAATTGCGAAATTACGCGGTTCCCGGCCTTCTGTGGATGTATGACTTACATAAGTCAATCGGCCAGTATCTTGATTAATCTGAAAACATGCTATGCTGTCATGCCCACGATTGGAGGCATAGATATATTTTCCATCTGGAGAAACGTGTATATCAGCACACAAATTTTCGCCTTTGAAATCTTGCGGCAGGGCTGAGACGATCTGTAACTCTTCGAATGCATCCGGTTCAGAATGATATCGGTAGGCAATGATTGTAGAATCCAACTCATTAATCAAATAAGCACACCGCCCATTGGGATGGAACGTCAGATGGCGCGGTCCTGCACCAGCATGGACTTTCACCTCAACATGGTGGCGTAACTTCCCGTGTTCAAGATCCATTCGATAAATGATGAGTTTGTCGATGCCCAGGTCAACGGCAATGGCAAAACGGTTCGTCGGGTCCGGGAGAATGCAGTGAGCATGTGGACCGTCTTGACGCTCGGGGTGAATGCTCGCGCCTGCGTGTTGAATCGCATCCGCGGCTTCACCCAAAGTTCCATCTGATTGAATGGGAAGCATGGCAATACTTCCGCTGGTGTAGTTGGCGACTAGCGCAAATCGGCCTGTCTTCTCGATACTCACATAACAAGGATGCGTGCCGTACGACGGTTGTGAATTCAGCAAGGTAAGTTCGCTAGATGCCGAATTAATGGAAAATGCACTCACGCCTCCGCCAAACTGTCCATTGAAAACTTCTACTTCATTTACAGCATAGAGCAAATTCCGCTGAGGATGTATTGCCAAAAAGGATGGATTGATAACACTCTTTATCACTCTCTCAAACGTAAGTTCACCTGAGTTGGAGTCCATTTGGTAGACATAAATACCTTCACTCTTGTCCCCCTCGTGCTCTGTATAAGTTCCAACAAAAATAATTGATGAATTTTTATAATGAGATGACACGTTAGACTAACTCAACTTTTCATGCTTTTCCATGTCTTTTAGTAAGAGATCCAACGCCCTTCCAGAGATTTGCAGTTCTCGCAGGGAAATTCCCGGCGAAACAACCATCAGGATCATCGCAATGGCAAAACTCCATTGCCCGCCTATAACCCAGCCTGCAAATAAGGCGAACATGCTGATCACACAGAAAATTAGACTCAACACTCCATAGATCTGCATGTTACGAATGAGAAAAATACGGTAACGCAAGTTTGAAATTTGCCCTAGCAGATTCTCGTCACGGCTGGCATGATATCGATCCTACAATGTACGTATGATCGTGGCCAAGGTCAGGAAGCAATTGGTATAAGCAAGCATCAAAAGCGAAATCGCAGGGAATAACAAACCCGGCGTGGTGAGTGTAATATCCATATTTGTAATTCGTTCCCCATGCCTTCAAGCCTTCGCTACTCCAACCCGAACGCCGCATGACTCTCATTCACCAACACCATCGGTATCTGCAACGTTGGCATTTGAGGCAAATAGGGGTTCGATATCTCAACGTCATAAAGAGACATCCAGGCGACACGTGCCATTTCAATACTGGTATGAAGTTCCATATGAGTCGAGATGCGAATGCTTCCTCTCATCAAAAAAGTACCTACTAATAACTCCACCGCTTGCATCATGCGGTTGGTTTCGCCGAGGTCAAAATCCACAGGTTCATCTGTGGGCGGAAGCGTGTGAAAGGCAATCACCTGCGAGGTAGGAAAATAAAGTTCTGAATAACTTAGGGGTTTAACCGGGCTTCCTCCAAACACGATCACCTGCGCTCTGAGGAGGTGCATGTACTTGGGCGCGCCGTCCGTCCGCAGCCATATGTTCACGCGGTGCACGCTCTCCGGTACCACAACTTCCCCTCGCACCAGTGTATCCTGTGTGTAAACCATTACAGGCATCGTTCGTTCGTCGGGTCTGAGAATGTACATGGCTCCTCCAGTCACTGTTATTATACACTTGCAACCTTATCCCATCACAGTTTATACTATGTCTGCTATTTCTACTTTGGAAGGCACCTAATCGAGAAGATTAAGTCATATCATGCACAATAAACGCTGGGTCATTGCTCCGCCAATGACCGCACAAGCCGAAGAATCACTGATCAAATTCCCGCCGATTCTCAGGCAAATCCTTTTTAACCGCGGTCTGGGATCCTACGAAGAAGCTCGCGCCTTTTTAGAAGCCAAACCTGTTTTCAATGCCGATCCGTTTCAACTCGTCGGCATGAACGCCGCGGTGGAGCGGATTCGCTACGCGCTGGAGCATCAAGAACCGATCGCCATCTACGGAGACTATGATGTGGATGGTGTCACAGCCACCGCATTGCTTGTTCAGGCTCTCGAAATGTTGGGGGCGGATGTGCGCGCCTATATTCCAAATCGCTTCGACGAGGGCTATGGGCTCAATCCAGATGCGCTGGATTCACTCAAGGCCGAGGGCGTCAAATTGGTCATTACCGTGGATTGTGGCATCCGCTCACCGAATGAAGCGCTTCATGCTCGGACCATTGGGTTGGATCTCATTATCTCAGACCATCACCACCCGGACGGCGATAACCTGCCTCCCGCCTTCGCAGTCATCAATCCGAAACAACATGGTGACCCTTATCCTGATAAAGACCTGGCTGGCGTAGGCATTGCGTACAAGCTTGCGGAAGCATTGATGGAAAACGGATCCGCAACAACTTTCAACAATAGTCAGGGACAGCTTGCAGAACTGCTCGATCTTGTTGCCTTAGGAACTGTCGCGGATCTTGCTCCGCTTGTGGGTGAAAACCGTTCGCTGGTTCGTAAGGGTCTCAGGCAAATCCGCCAAACCAAGCGACAGGGACTCTTTTCACTAGCGGGCGTCTCGCAAATGCAAATCAGGGGAACGACTGCAGGCCAGATCGGCTTCATTCTCGGTCCGCGTTTGAATGCATCTGGCAGACTTGAATCTGCGCTGGCATCTCTTGAGCTGCTCACCACAAAGGACTTCATGCGCGCTGGTCAATTGGCACAACAACTTGATATACAAAACCGCCAGAGACAATCGATCACAAAATCCATGCAGGAGCAAGCCGAACAGATGGCTATGAGTGAGGATCCTCAAGCGTATCTGCTTTTCGCTGCGCATGAAGATTTCAATCCGGGGGTTGTTGGGTTGGCTGCTTCTCGATTAACTGAACTGTATTATCGTCCCGCGGTTGTCGCGGCAAAAAGCGCAGACGAAACGCGCGGCTCGTGTCGCTCGATTCCCGAATTCCACATCACCGATGCGCTCGACTTGTGCAAGGACTTGCTCGTCCGTCACGGAGGGCATGCCGCTGCCGCAGGGTTCACCGTGAAAAATAAAAACTTACCCGAACTTGTGTCTCGACTCAAATCCATTGCGGAAGATCAACTCACCGGAAAAGACCTGCGCCAAACGTTATCAGCAGATATGGTCGTACCACTCTCAGACCTAAATTACGATGTGCTGAAATATCTTGCGTATCTCGAACCCACCGGTTATGGCAATCCCGATGCGATGTTCGTCTCGCGAAACGTCAGAGTTAAATCATCGCGTACGGTCGGCTCAGAAGGCAGACATCTCAAGCTAACACTTGAAGATGAACGTGGTGTGAGTATCGACTCGATTGGCTTCCGCCTCGGACATTTACAGCCTACTCTTCCTTCGCGAGTCGATGTGTTATATCATTTCGAATCCAATGAATATAACGGGCGCACGTCGTTGCAATTGAATTTGAAAGATGTGAAAGCCGCGGGGATACCTGATTAATTAAACACAAATGACGCAATGAGCACGAAGGGAAAAGGTCGTTAGTGCTTTTTCTTTGAGTACTTTGTGTCCTTTGTGTTTAAAAGTCTGCAACTATTCTCCCAAAGTGACGTATATGAAAGTGAAAATACACTTCAGGAGAAAGATATGAACGCTCAGTCCAACTATCTAGAAAAACCTACTCTTGTCAATGTCATCGCGTGGATGACCCTTGCCAGTGGGGTCATCAATTTAATTTGGGGTGTGGCAGCTTCAGGTACAGTGCTTTCAACTGTTATCGGTGTTATTTGTGTGCCCTTTACTATTTTGCCAACGATTCTTGGTGTTTTTGAACTCATTTATGCGGCAAAGCTTCTTAGCAACCCTGCACAGCCTGTACAGCCATCCACATATATTGCCGTTTTTGAAATCGCATGTGTGCTGACCGGAAATGTCTTCGCAATGATCGTTGGCATTCTTGCGCTGGTTTTCTATAATGACACCGTAGTCAAAGATTATTTTGCCAGACTAAATGGTCTCATGCCAGGTGGGGCCGGAGTGCCCGTAACGCCAGTCATTCCACCAGCACCTTTTGAGCCGAGACCTGTCTCTGAAGATTTGGAAAAACCTGTCATACCAGAACCACCTACCCCACCTGTTGACGAATCTCTCACTCCCTCACCGGACGAAGAGACATAGGCTAAACCAAAACGGATTCGCAAGATCGCAAAAGAGGAAATTAATACAAGACTTCCGAAGTTTCCAAAACTCAGGAAGTCTTTATATTCTCCCCTTGACTCTCATTCCCCTCGCTCATAAAATGGACTTATAACTTAACGGACAACAGGGAAGAGACTCGTAGTGACGACTTCAGTCGTCATAAACAGCGACTAAAGTCGCTTCTACAAAAAACGGGCGCCGAAGGTGCAAGTCTGGAACAGGCGAAACCAGACGAAACTCTCAGGCAAAAGGACCCTGTTCCCGAATCACTCTGGAAAGTTTGTTCTCTAGCCATTTCATGGCTGCAGCAACAACACCGACGGTGTAAGGTTTTAGTCCACTAGCTTGCTCGTCACCTAGTCCAGCTGACTAGAAGACGAGAAGACTAAAAAACTAGAGGGCTACACTAATCTCTCAGGTTCAATTACAGAGGCGCGCGATCCATTTCGTGCGCCTTTAGCGTTTAATAATACTCTGGAGTCCAGGAGCAAGCTCCTGGAAATTCCGACGGCAAGCCGTCGGACTCCAAATCCATCAAAGGAGACTCAATCATGAACACTCCATCCAATTTGAAATATGCCAAATCAGATGAATGGTTCGACTCAAGCAGTGGCAAAGTTGGCATTAGTGATTATGCCCAGTCGCAGCTATCCGATATCGTCTTCGTCGAAATCTTCGTTGACGAAGGTGAAAGCATCGAAGCAGGCAAAGCCATTGCATCTGTAGAATCTGTAAAGGCTTCCGCGGAGATTTACGCACCGGCATCGGGAACAGTCTCAGCTGTGAATAAAGACTTGCCAAACAAACCTGAATTGATCAACAGTGATCCTTATCGCGCGGCCTGGATGATCCAACTCGAAGGCGGCTCCGAAGGCGACTTGATGGACGCCGCCGCGTATGAAAAGTATTGTGAAGAAAGAGAACATTGATTAGATGTCATTGCGAGACCCGCATAGCGGGTCGTGGCAATCTCATGTTGCTATGTAAGTGTTTGTTGAAAGGTTAGTTGAGATTGCTTCGCTCTCTCGGTCTCGATACACTGCTCCGCGGCACTCGACCATCGCTCGCAATGACGTAGAGGTAATATGACCTATATCCCTATTAGCCCAAAAGAACGTGAATCGATGCTGGAGACCATCGGCGTCAAGTCGCTGGATGACTTGTTCGAAGATGTCCCGGCCAAACATCGTTTCCCTGAATTAGACTTGCCTCCCGCGCTCACCGAAATGGAAGCCATGGCTCACCTTTCTGGCCTGGCAAATTCCAATGAACATGTACGCGGTGAATTGATCTCTTTCCTTGGCGCCGGCATGTACAATCATTACATCCCTTCCGTCGTTGACCATATCCTGCGACGCGGCGAATTTTACACAGCATATACTCCATACCAGCCAGAAATTTCACAGGGCACACTCCAGGCCATCTTTGAATATCAATCCTTAATGTCTGCACTCACAGGCATGGATGTATCTAACGCGTCACATTATGATGGCGCGACGGCAACCGCCGAAGCGGTAAGTCTCGCGTATGCTCAATTCCGCGGCAAACGCAAGAAGGTGGTGATGTCGCCTGGCGTGAATCCACAGTATCGCGCGGTGGTGCGAACGTACACGCAAGCTATGGGTGTAGATACTGCCGGGAACGAGGAATCAGGCGTCGGGACGAATCCCGAGTCGTTGGCGAATCGAGTGGATGAGAATACTTGTCTCCTCATCATCCAATATCCAGATTTCTTCGGACGTGTTTTCGATTACACCAGACTCATCGAAGCGGCGCATTCCCAAGGTTCCCTTGTGTGCGTGGTTGCAAATCCAACTGCGCTGGCACTATATAGAACTCCCGGTGAGATGGGAGCGGATATTGTCGTGGGCGATGGCCAGCCGTTGGGAATCCCGATGTGGTTCGGTGGACCAAGCGTCGGCTTTTTCACGACGCGCAAACAATACGTCCACAAGATGGCAGGTCGTTTGGTCGGCGAGACCATTGATAGTCGCGGACAGCGCTCCTACGTGCTCACATTGACCGCGCGCGAGCAACATATCAAACGTGAACGTGCCACCTCCAACATCTGTACCAATCAGGGATTGCTTGCGCTCGCAACGGCCGTGTATCTTTCATTGCTTGGCAAAAGCGGATTACGACAGGTGGCGGAACTCTGTTATCAAAAGGCACATTACGCTGCGCAGGAATTAAATAAACTTGGTGACTTTCGCATTACCTTCAAGGAACCTTTCTTCCACGAGTTCACGCTGGAATGCCCCAAGCCTGCATCTGAGATCAACGCGTATTTGCTTGAGCATGGCATTCTTGGAGGCTATGACTTGGGTCAGGATTATCCACCGTTGAGAAAACATTTGTTGCTCGCCTTCACTGAAATGACCAGCAAGGAAAATATTGATACGCTCGTTGAAGTGTTGTCGGAGGTGAACAATGGCTAGCATTTCGACTACGGAACAGTCAAATACAATTCCTCCGCCCAACGCGAATGGAAAGAAGATTAAGATCGTCGAACCGACCATCTTCGACTTATCATCCCCCGGACGGAAGGGCGTGAAGATGCCTGCTTCTGACGTCCCGGAAATTGATCTGCCTCCCAAACATCTCCTCCGCTCAGAATTGCCTCTGCCCGAACTTGCGGAAGTTGACGTGGTTCGCCACTATATGCACCTGAGTAAATTCAATTACAGTGTAGACAGTGGCTTCTATCCGCTGGGTTCGTGCACGATGAANTANAACCCAAAGATCAANGAAGANACCTGTAGATTGCCNGGATTCTTATACACACATCCGTTACAGCCAATTGAAACNGTGCAGGGCAACCTGGGATTGATGTATCAATTGCAGGAATG
>JGI25406J46586_10001153_pt1 | contig 12415 bp, 9 predicted proteins | sample TabmetS4T2R2_FD_46586 | JGI IMG/M metagenome (IMG submission 46586) | reverse complement strand
GCCCCCTTCAACAAGAAGGAGGTGCGCCAGGCCATCCAGAGCGCCATCGACGTCCAGTCGATCGCCGACAACGTCTACGAGAAGGCGGCCAAGCCGGCGGTGGGACCGTTCCTGCCCGATGAGCCCTGGGGGGATGAGCAGGCCAAGCCAGTCGCCTACGATCCCGACAAGGCGACGCAGCTCCTCGCCCAGGCCGGCGTGAACCCCGGCAGCCTGCAGGTCGACCTGTGGGCGTACCAGGAGCGCCCCGAGCTCAAGGACGTCGCCACGGCGATCCAGGCCATGCTCAAGAAGGTCGGGATCACCGCCAAGATCCGCAACGCCGAGTACGCCGCCCTCGAGCCCGACCTGCTCGCCGGCAAGTTCGACATGATGCTGCTGTCCCGGAACCACCTCAGTGCGGTGGCCGATCCGGCCGGGTTCCTCCAGGCCGACTACACCTGCAAGGGCGGCTACAACCTGTCCCATTTCTGCGACCCGACCATCGACAAGCAGGTCGCCCAGGCGTCCAAGCTGGCCGATCCGAACGCCCGCTATGACCTCTACCGGCAGGTTGCCGACAAGCTCCAGGCCGACGCCGTCGATGTCTTCCTCGTCCACGAACAGCAGCACGACGCCCTGCGCGCCTCGGTGCAGAACTACCGGCTCAACCCGGTCGGCTACTACTACCTGACCCCCGACCTGGCCCTCAACGCCAGCTGACGGAGAACGCAATGCCCTTTGACGTCCGACCCAAGTACGCGACCTTCGACTGCTACGGCACCCTGATCCACTGGCAGATGAACGACGTGACCCGCCAGGTCCTTGGCGACCGCCTGCCGCCCGACCAGGCCGACGCCTTCCTCGACTCCTTCAGCATCTACCGGTTCGACGAGGTGATGGGGGACTGGAAGCCCTACGGCCAGGTCATCGCCGACGCCCTGCAGCGGGCGGCGACGCGCCACGGGATCGAGCTCCGCAGCGGCGACGGCGAGCAGATCTACGCCGCGATCCCAACATGGGGACCCCATCCCGACGTCCCCGATGGACTGGCCAGGCTGGCCGAGCACGTCCCGCTGGTGATCCTGTCCAACGCCACCGACGACCAGATCGTCCACAACGTGGAGAAGCTCGGCGCCCCGTTCGCCGAGGTGCTCACCGCCGAGCAGGCGCGCGCCTACAAGCCGCGGCTGGCCGCCTTCGAGTACATGCTGGACAAGCTCGGCTGTGCGCCCGGCGAGATCGTGCACGTGTCCTCGAGTCCCCGCTACGACCACATGTCTGCCTACGACCTGGGCATCAGGAACACGGTCTACGTCAACCGCGGCGATGAGCCGTCGGCGCCGTTCTACTACCGAGCCGAGATCCCCGACGTCTCGCACCTTCCCGGCCTGTTCGGGCTGTGACAAGGGCGTGGAGGCCATGAAGCTCATCCCGTACTGGATCGACACCGCCCCCGCCGGTGAGGACTGGACCGGCACACCGCTGCCGCCGCGCACCGACGTGGCGGTCATCGGCGGCGGCCTCACGGGCCTGTCGGCGGCCCTCCATCTGGCCAACAAGGGCGCCGACGTGGCGCTGTTCGAACAGGAGCGCGTCGGCTGGGGCGCCTCCGGCCGCAACGGCGGCATGTGCACGACCGGGATGACCATCGGGTTCCTGTCCGCCGTCAGCCGGTACGGGCTTCCCACCGCCAGCATGCTGTACCTGGCCTACAACCATGCCATCGACCTGGTCGAGAAGCTGGTCGTGGACGAAGGCATCGCCTGCGACTTCGCCCGGGCCGGCAAGCTCAACCTCGCCTGCAAGCCGGCGCACTACGAGCGACTGGCCAGAACGCACGAGGCGCTCGCGACCCGGCTCGGCTACCAGACCGAGCTGGTGCCGCGATCCAACCTCCACGCCGAGATCGGCTCGGACCACTACTGGGGTGGCCTGGTCGATCCCCAAGGGGCGGGCCTGCACGTCGGGAAGTTCGTGCGCGGCCTGGCCTCGGCCGCGGCCGGGCTCGGGGTCCGCATCCATGAGCAGGCCCCGGTGAAGCGAGTTCGGCGCGTCCACGGCTACGAGCACGACGTCATCACGCCACGGGGGGTCACGCGGGCCGCGCAGGTCCTGGTGGCCACGGACGGCTACACCGGGTCGGCGTTCCCCAAGCTCCAGCGGCGCGTCGTGCCGATCGGCAGCTTCATCGTCGTCACCGAACCACTCGACCGGAAGCTGGTCGACGAGCTGCTGCCGACACGCCGGATGGCGTCGGACTCCAAGAACCTCCTGTACTACTTCCGGATCACGCCGGACGACCGGATGCTGTTCGGCGGCCGGGCACGGTTCGCGCTCTCCAGTCCAAAGTCCGACGTCAAGAGTGCCCGGATCCTGGAGAAGGGCATGAGGTCGGTCTTCCCGCAGCTGGCCGACACCCGGATCGACTACCACTGGGGGGGCCAGGTCGGCTTCACCCTGGACCAGATCCCGCACGCCGGCGAGCACGACGGCCTGTTCTACTCGATCGGGTACTGCGGGCACGGCGTCCAGATGGCAACGTACATGGGCCGGCAGATGGCCGAGGTCATGGGCGGCGACGCCGACGCCAACGTCTGGGGCGACTTCCCGTTCCGCGCGGTGCCTGGCCATTTCGGGCCGCCCTGGTTCCTTCCCTTCGCCGGGGCGTACTACCGGCTCCAGGACGCGGTCAAGTAGTCGGCGGCGTGGTATGCAGGCAAGGAGGTAGCAGATGTGGCGCTTCATCGCCCGCCGGGTCGTGGTGCTGATCGCGACGCTGCTGGTCGTGTCGGTGCTCGCGTTCCTCATCCCCTATGTGGGCACTGCCGACCCGGCCCGGACGATCCTGCAGGCCCGGGTGGCCGACAAGGCGCTCGATCCCGCCACCGTGGATGCGCTCCGGGCCGAGCTGGGGTTGGACCAGCCGCTCCCGGTGCAGTATCTCGACTGGCTGCGACATGCGGTGACCGGGGACTTCGGGTTCTCCTTCACCAGCAAAGCCCCGGTCGCCCAGCTCATCGCCAACGCGTTCAGCGTCTCGGTCACCCTGGCACTGACCGCCCTGCTCCTGGCCCTCGTCCTCGCCCTCCCACTGGGGATCTTCGCCGCGATGCGGGCGGGCCGGGAGGTGGACCACGGCGTCACCATCCTGACCCAGGTGCTGGTCGCCCTGCCGGAGTACTGGGTGGCGCCGGTGAGCATCCTGGTCTTCGCCCTCACCCTCGGCTGGCTGCCCTCGGCCGGCTGGCGGGGTCCGGCCTGGGTGATCCTCCCCGCCTGCGTGCTGGCCCTACGCCCGCTGGCCTACTTCGCGCGTGTCGCCCGGGCATCGATGGTCGAGGTGCTCAATGCCCCGTACATGGTCGCGGCCCGTGCGCGCGGCCTCGGGACGGCCGGGGCGATCAGCCGCCACGGCCTGCGCAACGGGATGACGCCGGTCATGACCTTGTTCTCACTCTGGCTCGCCAGCCTGATCGGGGGCTCGGTCGTGGTCGAGGTGATCTTCGCGGTGCCGGGGATGGGCCGGCTGCTCTATGAGGCCGTCGTCAACCGCGACATCCCGCTCATCCAGGCGGGAATCGTCTCCATCGTCTTCGTCGTGGTGGTGATCAACACGCTGACCGACCTCGCCTACGCGATGCTCAACCCGGCCGTGACGGTGTCCGATGGCACGGCCTAGCCCGGCGGCGGCGAACCCGCCGGCCGGTGACCGCCGGCCGAACCGGTTCGCCGCCGGGCTGACCACCGTCCCCCGGGCCGTGCGCCACCAGCACTGGGCCTTCAAGGTCGGGCTGGTGCTCTTCGGCGTCATCGTGGCCGTCCTGATCCTGACCCCATGGATCGCTCCGTATGATCCGGATGCGACCGATCTCGCCAACCGGCTCGCGCATCCCAGCAGCGCGCACTGGCTCGGCACCGACCAGCTCGGCCGCGACGAGCTGAGCCGGGTCATGTACGGCGGTCGGTTCTCGGTCACCATCGCGGCCATCACCCTGGTGCTGTCGGCCGTGATCGGCATCGTGCTCGGCGCTGTGGTCGCTCGCAGGCGCGGCATCCTGGACGAGTTCGTCATGCGCCTGGTCGACCTGCTCATCGCCTTCCCCGAGGTCGTGGTGGCGCTGTTCCTGGTCGCCATGTTCGGCACCAGCTACCTCGTCCTCATCGCCGCGCTGACCGTGGTCGGCTGGACGCCCTTCGCACGGATGATGCGTGGTCAGGCGCTGGAGATCTACACCAAGGAGTACATCGAGGCGGCCGAGGCGCAGGGCTGCTCCCGATCGTTCGTCCTCTTCCGGCATGTGCTCCCGAACGCGCTCGGGCCGATCTTCGCCATCTCCTGGCTGCGGTTTGGGCACAAGCTGATCATCGTCGGGAGCCTGTCGTACCTGGGTCTGGGCGTCCAGCCACCGGCCTCGGACTGGGGCTCGATGCTGGCCGACGCCCAGCCCTACATGCAGCGGCTGCCCGTGCTGGTCCTGGCGCCGGGTCTCGCCATCTTCCTGACCGCGTTGAGCGTCACCCTGCTGGGTCAGGGACTCGGCCTGGCCGGCCGGCGGCCCACAAGGGAGGCTGCCCCCGACGCGACCGCCGCACCAGTGACCGGAACGGTAACCGCACCTGACGTGATGGAGAAGGCGACCCTATGACCCCCCCAGCCGCACAGCTTCGGCCCGTCCAGCGCTCGACGCTGGCGACCGTGGTGACCGAGCAGATCCGCAGCGCGATCCTCGAGGGCCTCTTCCCCCCCGGGTCCAAGCTGCAGGAGGCGGACCTCGCCGAGCGTTTCGCGGTCAGCCGGGGACCCGTGCGCGAGGGCATCCAGCGGCTCATCCAGGAAGGCCTGCTCCAGAGCGAGCCGCACCGGGGCGTGTTCGTCCCGGTCGTGACCGACGAGGACGTCATCGANATCTACTTTGTCCGTGAGGCGATCGAACGGGCGGCTGTCACCAGACTCATCGAGACCGGGGACACCGCCGCCGTCTCCACCGCCCTCCGCGAGGTCGTGGCCCTGATGGAGAAGGCGGTCGCCAGGTCGGCGTGGCCGCAGGTGGCCGAGCTGGATCTACGCTTCCACACCACCCTGGTCGACGGCGTCGGCAGCCCGCGCCTGTCGCGGGCGTACTCGGCGAGGATCGCGGAGACGCGAATCTGCCTGAGCCGGCTGGCCGAGGTCTACCCGGCGCGGGACGACCTGCTCGACGAGCACCGCCAGCTCGCCGACCTCCTGGCCGGCCGGCAGCTCGACGCCATCCTGAAGGCGCTGGCACAGCACTTCGGCGACGCCGTGCAGAGTCTGGTCCCCCGCGAGCAGGCGCCGGAGCCTGACCCCCACTGATCGACGACTCGACCGCATCCACAGTCCGAGGAGCAACGCCCATGCAACACCCACTGGAAGCCAGGATCGCCGGGACTCCCGTCGTCACCGAGCGGACGCTCGACGTGACCGATCCCTTCACCGGCGAAACGGTCGGAAAGGTCCCTGTCTGCGGCGCGGACGAGGTCGACGCCGCCTGCCGGGTTGCCCAGACGGCCCTGGAACGCGACGACTTCCCGCAGTTCGAGCGGGCCGCCGTGCTGGAACGGGCAGCCGTGCTGCTGGAGGAGCAGCTCGAGGACTTCGCCCAGCTCCAGTGCGCCGAGGCCGGCAAGCCGATCCGGGACGCCCGCAAGGAGGCCAGCCGCTGCGTCGAGACNCTGCGCTTCTCGGCGGTCGAAGCCCGCAAGCTCGGCGGCGAGGTGCTTCCGGCCGCCGCGTCGAGGTTCGGCCAGGACCGNGTCATGTTCACCATCCGNGTGCCGATCGGNGTCGTGGCCGCCATCACNCCGTTCAACTTCCCCCTGAACCTCGTCGCGCACAAGCTCGGCCCGGCCATCGCCGCCGGGTGCCCCGTGGTGCTCAAGCCGGCGCCGCAGGCCCCCCTCTCGGCGATCGCGCTGGCCGGGCTGCTCGTCGAGGCCGGCCTGCCGGCCGACTGGGTCTCGACTGTCACCGATGCCGGCAGCGAGGCCGGCGATCCCCTGGTGCGCCACCCGATCCCACGGATGGTGACGTTCACCGGCAGCGCGGCGATCGGATGGCGCATCGCGGAGCTCGCCTCCCGCAAGCGGGTCGCGCTCGAGCTCGGGGGCACCGCACCCCTCATCGTCGAGCCTGGCGTCGACCTGGAGGAGGTCGCCGACAAGGCGGTCGCCGGAGGGTTCGGCTACGCCGGGCAGAGCTGCATCTCGGTCCAGCGGATCCTCGCGCACCGCGACATCCACGCCGACCTCCGAGACGCCCTCGCGGCTCGGGTCAGCGAGCTGGTCGTGGGCGACCCGCGAGACGAGCGCACCGACGTGGGCCCGCTCATCGAGGAGCACCACACCNGGCGCATCCACGAATGGATCCAGGAGGCCGCAGGTGGCGGCGGCAGGATCGTCGTCGGCGGGCAGCCAGAGGGCCAGCTGCTGCCACCCACTGTGGTCGACACCCCGGCGACCGACAGCCGCCTGTGGCGCGAGGAGGTCTTCGGGCCGGTCATCTCCCTCCGGCCCTACGACGACTTCGACGACGCCCTGGCCCTCGCCAACGACAGCCGGTGGGCCATCCACGCCGGCGTGTACACCAACGATCTCGCCAAGGCGATGCGTTCGGTCCGCAAGCTCCAGTACGCCGGGATCAACATCAACGAGATCCCGACCTTCCGGCTCGACCTCGCGCCCTACGGGGGCATACGGGACTCCGGCAACACACGGGAGGGGCCAGCCAGCACGGTCCAGGAGATGACCGAGATCCGCACGGTCAGCCTGCCGGCCGCCTGACCCCGGGACGATCAGGACGGTGGTGATCATGGGCGACGGGCAAGCTGCCCTGCTTGAGGTCCGCGGACTCAAGGTGGCGTTCACGGGTGACCCCGCCGGGAGCCCGGTCGTGGACGGCATCGACCTCACGATCGGGCGAAGCGAGATCGTCGCCCTCGTCGGGGAGTCCGGATCCGGCAAGAGCGTCACCGCCCTGTCGCTCATGCGCCTGCTGCCGGCCGACGCCAAGATCACCGACGGCTCGGTGGTCCTGGACGGCGAGGACCTGGTCCCGCTGCCCGAGAAACGGATGAAGCAGGTCAGAGGCCGGCGCATCGCCATGCTCTTTCAGCAGCCCAAGGCCATGCTCGACCCCACCGCCAAGGTCGGCGGCCAGGTCGCCGAGCCCCTGCGCCTGCACCGCGGCCTGTCCCGGGCGGCCGCCTGGGAGCGGACTGTCCAACTGTTGCGGGACGTCGGCATCCCGGAGCCCGAGCGGCGAGCCAACGCCTACGCCCACCAGCTGTCGGGTGGCATGGCCCAGCGGGTGATGATCGCCTGTGCCCTGAGCGGCGAGCCCGAGGTGCTGATCGCCGACGAGCCGACTACCGCGCTCGACGTCACCGTGGAGGCCCAGATCCTCGCACTGCTGCGGCGCAAGCGCAGCGAAGCCGGGCTGTCCATCCTCCTGATCACCCATGACCTCGGCATCGTCTCCGCGGTGGCCGACCGGGTGGCGGTGATGTACGCGGGACGCATCGTCGAGCACGGCCCGGCACAGACCATCTTCTCGGAACCGCGACATCCCTATACCCAGGCGCTGCTCCGCTGCTCGCTCCTGACCCCTCGATCGGACGGCCGTGTCGTTTCGATCCCGGGCTCGGCGCTGGCCGCCCGGCACATCCGGGTCGGCTGCCGCTTCCGCCCGCGGTGCCAGGTCGCCGACGAGCTCGGGATCGCCCAGACCTGCGAGAGCAAGGAGCCGACACTGATCGCCTGCGGCCCCACCCATGCAGCCCGCTGCTGGGCGGTCGCCAAGCAGGAGGTGCCGGCATGACCACGACCGAGACGCGGGCAGGGCGCGAGCCGCTGGTGGTGCTCGACGACGTCTCCAAGCACTACCCGGTCAGGGGCGGGCTGCTCCAGAGCAAGGACCGCGTCCGGTCGGTCGACGGCGTCTCGCTGGCGATCCGCCCGGGTGAGGTCCTCGGCCTGGTCGGGGAGTCAGGCTGCGGCAAGAGCACGCTGGCGCGGCTGATCCTCCACCTCGTCCCGCTCACCGGTGGCCGGATCCTCTTCGACGGCCGCGAGATCTCCGGGCTGAACCGCCGTGACCTGAAGGGGCTCCGCCGCGAGATGCAGATCGTCTTCCAGGACCCGTTCGCCGCGCTGGACCCGCGGATGCCGATCGGGACCAGCGTCGAGGTCCCGCTCGGCCAGCACGGTGTCGGCAGCCGCGAGGAGCGGCGCAGCAAGGTGGTGGAGCTGCTGGAGCAGGTCGGCCTGGACGATTCCCTTGTCGACCGGCTGCCACGAAAGTGCTCGGGTGGGCAGCTGCAGCGGGTGGTGATCGCCCGAGCGCTGGCCCTCGGCCCGCGGTTCCTGGTCTGCGACGAGCCGACTTCGGCGCTGGACGCCTCGGTCCGGGGCCAGATCCTTAACCTGCTGGTCGAGCTCAAGGAGCGGCTCGGCCTCACCATGCTGATCATCTCGCATGACCTGCGGGTCGTCCGCTACATGAGCGACCGCGTCGCGGTGATGTACCTGGGTCAGATCGTGGAGCTCGCCGACAAGGACGAGCTGTTCGACCGGCCGTTGCACCCCTACACGCAGGCGCTGATGGCGGCTGCGGTCCCCGAGGAGGCATCGGCGCCGGCACCAGCCAGGATCAAGGGCGAACCGCCGAGCCCGATCCGCCCGCCCGCCGGGTGCCGTTTCCACCCCCGATGCCCGAGGGCGCAGGCCAACTGCCAGCGGGAGGCCCCGCCGCTCGAGGAGGTGCGACCCGGGCACTGGGTCTCGTGCCACTACTGGGACCAGGAGACCTTGGACCAGGACACCACAACCTGACCATCACCCACCACGACTGTCCCCGAGGAGCGGCACAGGAGCATGGACGCACACCGAGCATCGCAGCCACCACCCGAGCGCAGCATCGACCACGGTCACGACGACCACGGTCACGACGACCACGACCACGACCACGGTCACCACGATCACGACCATGACCACGGTGGCCTGGGTGGATGGTTCCGGTCGATCTTCAGCCCCCACAGCCATGACCCGGCCGACTCGTCGGACGCGGCGCTGGAGACCAGCGGCGAGGGCATCCGGGCGGTCAAGCTCAGCCTTGTCGGGCTGGGAGTCACCGCTGGCCTGCAGGCGCTGGTGGTCTGGCTGTCGGGCTCGGTGGCGCTGCTCGCAGATACCCTCCACAACCTGTCGGATGCCTTGACCGCGCTCCCGCTGTGGGTCGCGTTCGTGGTTGGCCGGCGGGCCGCCTCCAACCGCTACACCTATGGCTACGGCCGCGCCGAGGACCTCGCCGGGGTCTTCATCGTGGCGATGATCGCGCTGTCGGCGGTGGCGACAGGATGGGAGTCGCTGCGCCGGCTGGCCGACCCCAGGCCGGTCCAGTCCGTCGGGCTGGTTATCGCCGCCGGTGTGATCGGGTTCGCCGGCAACGAGTTGGTGGCGGTCTACCGGATCCGGGTGGGACGTAGGATCGGCTCGGCGGCGCTGGTCGCCGATGGCCTCCACGCCCGCACCGACGGGCTGACCTCGCTGGCCGTCGTCGCCGGCGGGCTCGGGGTCGCGGCTGGATTCCCCCTCGCAGACCCGCTCGTCGGACTGCTCATCACGGTCGCCATCATCGTCGTGCTGCGCTCGGCGCTCCGTGACATCTACCGGCGCCTGATGGACGCGGTCGATCCGGACCTCGTCGACCGTGCCAGGCAGGTGCTCGCCGGGACCCCCGGGGTGGTCGACGTCGACGCGGTGCGGCTGCGGTGGATCGGGCATCGCCTGCACGCCGAGGTCGCGGTCGTCGTCGACGGCGAGCTCGAGCTGGTGGCCGCNCACGACATCGCCGAGGACGCCCGCCACCGCCTGCTCCACGAGCTGCCTAAGCTCCGGGGCGCGATCGTCCACGTCAGCCCCCAGGGCCATGAGGAGCTCGACCACCACAGCGCGGTGGCCCACCACGAAGCATCGGGCCCGCACTGACCGTGACAGCAACCGAAGTCATCGTCTCGGCCGGCGGGCTGGCCTTGATCGCGGTCTTGGCGTGGTACTTCTTCGGGCCACGGGAAGCCCACCGGGCGAACGTCCACGGCGGCGTCCAGCAGGTAGAGATCACCGTCAAAGGCGGATACTCGCCCAACCTCATCCGGGTACGGGAGGGGGTGCCGCTGCGGCTCGTCTTCGACCGCCAGGAGAACAGCGACTGCTCAGCCCGAGTGGTGCTACCGGACTTCGGCGTGAGCAAGTCCCTGGCGGCCTTCGGCAAGACCACGGTGGAGCTCGTCCCCACCAAGACCGGGGAGTTCGGCTTCGCGTGCGGCATGAACATGCTGCACGGCACCCTGGTCGTGGAGGCAGCCGGCGACGGCCGGGGTTCGGTCGAGGCGGAGACGGCGGTTCCCGTAGCGACCGGTGCCCCCGTGATGGCCCACACCCATGAGGTGGCTCGGGCCGTCGGCGTCGGACCTGCCAGAGAGGTGAAGGGCGTCAGCCGCGTGGAATTCGGGCTTCGGGGCGACGGGGTCGCCTGCCCGAGTTGCGTACGCAGCATCGAGTCGGTCCTGGACGGCATGGCCGGAGTTGACCAGGTGGAGGTGAACTTCGGCGCAGAGCGGGTGACGGTGGCCTTCGACCCCGAGCAGCTCGGCCCAGACGACATGCGGCAGGCCATCGCAACCGCCGGGTACCGGGTGCAGGAACGAGCCGATCCGGGCTCGGAGGAGACCGAGGATGCGGAGGCCGCGGCCCGAAGGGCCGAGATCCAGGACCTCACCCGTCGCGTGGTCGTGGGGGCTGTCCTCACCGCACCCGTGCTGCTGGCGGTGATGGCAAGCGAGTTCCTGAACCTGGACTGGATGCCGGAGGTCCTGCTCAACCACTGGGTCCAGCTCGCCCTGATCGCCCCCGTCATGGGCTATACGGGCTGGCCGATCCACCGCACCGGCTGGCTCACCTTCCTCCACCGCAGCGCGGACATGAATACCCTGATCACCTTGGGAACGACCGCGGCGTTCCTCTACAGCCTGGTGGTGACGGTCGCCCCCGGCCTGCTGCCCGAGGAGCTCCGGGACGTCTACTACGAGGCCGTCGGGGTGATCCTGACCCTGATCCTGCTGGGGCGGCTGCTCGAGGCCCGGGCGAAAGCCGGGACCGGGGAGGCGATCCGCACGCTCATCGGCCTGCAGGCCAAGACCGCCCGGGTCGTCGAGGACGGGCAGGAGCGCGAGATCCTGGTGGAGGAGGTGCGGATCGGGGACGTCGTGATGGTCCGCCCGGGCGAGAAGGTCCCGGTGGACGGGGAGATCATCGAGGGCCGCTCCTCGATCGACGAGTCGATGGTCACCGGAGAGCCGATTCCCGCCACCAAAGGGCCGGGCGAGCTAGTGGTCGGGGCCACCATCAACCAGACGGGGGCCTTCCGGTTCCGGGCGACCAAGGTGGGCAGGGACACCATGCTCGCCCAGATCGTCAAGCTGGTGGAGCAGGCGCAGGCCTCCAAGGCGCCCATCCAGCGGCTGGCCGATCTCGCTGCCAGCTACTTCGTGCCAGCGGTGATCTTCATCGCCATCGGCGCCTTCGTCCTGTGGTTCGACTTCGGGCCCAGCCCGGCGCTCACCTTTGCCCTGGTCACGTCGGTTTCGGTGCTGATCATCGCCTGCCCCTGCGCCCTCGGCCTGGCCACGCCCCTGTCGATCATGGTGGGGACCGGCAAGGGGGCCGAGCATGGTGTGCTGATCCGCTCGGCGGAGGCGCTGGAGACCGCCCACAAGCTCCGGACGATCATTCTGGACAAGACCGGCACCATCACCCGTGGGAGGCCCGCCCTCACCGATGTCGTCCCGGTCGGCTCGGCGCCCGAGCGGGAGCTGCTCCGCCTGGCCGCGGCGGCCGAGCGGGCCTCAGAACACCCCCTCGGCCAGGCCATCGTGCGGGGGGCCGAGGAGCGGGGCATCGCCCTGGCCGAACCCGTCGACTTCCAGTCGATGACCGGCAAGGGCGTTCAGGTCACGGTCGATCGGCACAGCGTGCTCGTCGGCCGGGGCGAGCTGCTGGCCGAGTGGGACATCGACCCCTCGCCCCTGGACCAGGCGGCAGCTCGGCTGGCCGGCGAGGGCAAGACGGCGATCTATGTGGCGGTGGACGGATCTCCCGCCGGCGTGGTCGCGGTGGCGGACACCGTGAAGGAGGACTCTCCTCGGGCCGTGCTGGCCCTGCGGGACCTTAACCTCGAGGTGGTGATGATCACCGGTGACAACCGGCGTACCGCCGAAGCCGTGGCTCGCCAGGTCGGGATCGGCCGGGTGCTGGCCGAGGTCCTCCCCGAGGACAAGGCGCTGGAGGTCCGCCGGCTCCAGGACGAGGGCAAGCTCGTGGCCATGGTGGGCGACGGCATCAACGACGCCCCCGCGCT
>JGI25406J46586_10001145_pt1 | contig 12451 bp, 9 predicted proteins | sample TabmetS4T2R2_FD_46586 | JGI IMG/M metagenome (IMG submission 46586) | reverse complement strand
TTCGTTTTGGAGGTGTAGGGAGGGATGTGCTTTCTTGAACTTTGGGATCCATTCATATGATTCCGCTGATTTCAAAATAGTATAATCCTGCCTAATGTCCANACGTTTCCTCGTAGCATCNATTATTTTTATTGCCATTATCGCAGCGGTTGGGACCGCTTATNTTACCTATCGCCCAAACGCGGCCCGCGTGAATAAATTTCGGCAGTGGATTCGAGACCCCGCCTCTCACCTAGACTGGAAGCTGCTAGCCGGATCGCGTTGCGGATCGGCCCCTTTTCTTTTCCCTACAGATGGCTTCGCGGGCTTCCTGTGGGGAGACTCGTTTGGGCTNCGTCATAGACATCAAGGAGTTGATGTCTTCCCGGGCACAGATGTTGGCATCACGCGGGTGATCGCGGCCTACCCAGGCTACCTGACCCGCGCCCCCGATTGGAAGTCCGCCGTTATCGTGCGCGTTCCAAACGATCCGCTTCAAACAGGAAAACAGATCTGGCTTTACTACACACATATGGCAGATCAATATGGTAATTCATTCATCTCTTCCGANTTCCCGGCTGGTACATCTGAAAAATTTATTGAGGCGGGTACTCTCCTCGGTTACCAGGGGAATTATTCAGGCGACCCGAATAATCCGGTGGGCGTCCACTTACATTTTTCAATTGTAGAGGATGATGGCATGGGTCAATTNAAGAATGAGTTGGATATCAAAAACACACGAGACCCTTCCCAGTATTTAGGACTGCCCCTCAATGGATATGAAAACCGGGACGTTGTTCCTGTATGCCAATCGGCGGACGAGTAATATCTGTTCGTTGAAAATGCCAGAGATAAAATTAGTAAAGGTAGATTTTAACCATTTGATTTTTAAATGGAGGAGTGATGAAAGAGTTGAAGGATTATCGCAAAAACCTGATTGCGAAACTGGTGGATACAGCCAGAGACTTCCGCACGGCAAGCTTTCGTGTAAAAGACCCCTATATGCCTTTGGAGGAGGGAGGCTGGAATACCCATCAAGTGGCTGTGCATACACGTGATGTGGATAAGCTCGTATATGGTTTACGAGCTCGAAGAACTGTAGAAGAAGATAACCCGGAATTCCANAACTTCGACGGCGACACCTATATGGCGGAACATTACAATGCCAGCGAANCACTNAGCGAAATATTGAACGGNTTTATCGAAAACGTTGAGTCTTTGGCAGAAATATTACGCGGGCTGCCAGATAAAGCGTGGTCACGTCCATCGCGTCACGTTACTCTGGGAAGCGGCTTCACGTTGCAAACGTGGGTCGAACGTGGCCTCGCACACATCCAGGAACATGTGGAGACTGTGACCAAAGGCAGCAACGGGATGACCAGTACACCATAATTTTTTAAAATGCTTCCACCCCCGAGCGCCAACGAGGAAAGAAGTACAGCGTATCTGTATATATGCTTATTCTTCAGTCTACCAAAGTGGGAAACCAATTAATCTAGAAACCCACATAAGAAAAGGTTCATAGACTTGCAAGCCGATGAGCGCAATACCGATTCCCAATATGCTGCCGGCCGCGACATCCGAAACATAATGGACACCCATCGCAACGCGTGCGAGAGCAACCAGGGGTGCCCAGATCCATAGTAACACTGCCAGCCAGGCAGGCCCAAGCCCGGTCGCAAGGACCGCGATGAGAAAGGAACGCGCCGCATGCCCAGAGGGGAATGAATGTGGATCGGTATTCCGATAAATACCTCCCCACTCACCCTCGGGACGTCTCCTTTTCACAAGGAACTTGATGCTGAGCACCAAAGCTGCCAACAAGCTAATGCCAGCCAACTGTACAGCAGCCCATTCCTTCCAAAATGAATTTCCGCTTATCCAAAGAGACAGCAACCCAATTGCCCAAAACCAGGAATCACCGGAATGCGCGAAAAAGACAGAAATAGAGCGCAATGCGCCTGGCTTTTCAGCCACGCGCATCTGATCTGATAAGCGTGCATCCAATCGAAGAACAGGATCCAAGTTCATTTTTGTAATTTGGCTTTCGCCTTAGGTTTGACCTTGCTCCTGGTTGATTTTGTCCCAGCCACTTTTTCAACAGCGCCTGTCTTCTTTTTAGAATTCATTGTAGCTTTTGCCTTGGTTGTCTTTTTCAAGCCTGTTTTTGCCCTGTTTACAGATCGTCGCTGTGCTTTTGCAAGGTCCGCGCGTAGCAATTCAAGCTGGTGCGGTTTATCCACATCCATGCACGGTTCGGCGTAGGGCCACACAATCGCGCGCGCTTTGATGCCAATTCGGTTGGATACACGTGCAACAGCATCCTCCAGAGTCAATTGCCTCATGAAGAGAGAAAACAGTGTTCCAAAGCCAATGATACTTGCCTGTTTGAGTGGACTCTTACGATTACCAATTAGCTCTTCCCACATATCAAGGTGTTCAGTAGCCATACGTACATGGCTAATATTAATATCAGCCCCACACACATCCATGCCTTTGAGATGAGTGAAGGTGCGTTTCGAGTCTGGGAATCTTTTTTCCATTACGTCGCGCGGGCAAACACCGTAATAAAGATCGTCCTGGGTTTGCATACAGGTATCTACCAGCCAATCCACCATTTCAGGCTTAAGGGATGGAATATCAGAAGAGACGATAAGTACATATTTATTCTTCTTGTTCAGTTCAAGTGACTTGTGCACACCCGTTACAATATTTGAAAGCATGCGGCCCTGATTTGGAATGAAGTGCAGCGGCTTTGCACAGGTTAATTGATTCTTTGCTGATAAACCGACAAGGATCACATTATCAACGCTTTTCGCGCCACCAAGTGCATCCAATACCCATTGAACCATGGGTTTCCCCGCGACATCAACCAAGGCTTTCGCATCACCTTTTAGAAAGCTATAAAGTGGATCTTCAGGATTGGGAATTCCACCCGCTGTTACGATTGCATCCATACATTCTCCTCGCGATTTGTGATGAACGATTTACAATTGGCTTTGAAAATCGTAAATCAATTAAGTTCTTGAAGTTGGGGTTCGAAACCAAGTTTATCCAGCATTTCATTTAATTCGGGCCAGCTCAGGGGACGTCCCTTGCCAGAGACAGCTACGAGTGCCGCTTCCATCATATTCGTGCCAAACGAGCGACCATCTAAGACAGGTGTGGTGGTGATGAGGTATTTTACGCCACATTTCTTAAACAATTCCACATCTTCAGGAGTTGTGGTGTTGGTGACAATAACTTTACCCTGCATGTTATCAGGCATATGACGTTTGATGTAATGACAGTCACCGGCAATCACGGTCGCCCACTGGTAGTATGCCTCATATTTGGGGATTCGCTGCTCCTGCTTTTCGCCTGTTGGATATAGCCACTCAAAGGGAAATCGTGTCACAATCGGGATCATGAGCTTTGCTAATGTGCGTAACCCCTTAATCGATTTGATCGCAATCGGAACATCGAGCGCGAACATAAGGTCACCAAATACAACTTCATATCCAGCCTCGACGAATGATTTTGAGAGTCCCCAACGATCTACGCCAAGCGTGATAAACACTTTACGGCCATGTTGTTTAATGTAATCTCCGATCTTTTCATCGAGAAATGCAGGAGCTTTATTCTCTAGCGTGTTTTTCAACCCACCGCCATCTGCCAGAGGTGTCTTGCTTACAAAGCGCACCATGGGTTTCACTGAATGAAAAGGATAGAAACGCCCATCCACGAGCGCACCCAAATCTGCACCACCAACACCAAAGGCATCTACCTTGCCGTCCAGTTCTTTAAATTTTTGCGCGGCGGCTTCCATATCTCCGTCTGTGCCGATGCGCTCGATACTGACTTTTTCACCAAGCAGCGTCACTTCAACTGCTTTGTTTCTTTTCGACGAACCAATACTGATGCTGACGGCTCGTTTCATGTTATTCTCCTCCGGTGAGATAACTGATTATATAACGGAATTAGGCTTCGGGCTTCGCGGGAAGCGTAAAAAAGAAAGTGGACCCTTTCCCCACCTCACTCTGGACCCAAATCCTGCCTCCGTGTACCTCGATNATCCGCTTCACAAGCGCCAGCCCNACACCAGTACCTTCACTTTTCGGATCCAATTTGTTGAATAAGCCAAAGATCCGTTCGTGATATTGAGGAGCAATGCCCACTCCATTATCTCTTATGAAGAAAACGAGTTTGTCACGCTCCGCGTCTCCCTCATCCTGCCCAATCTCAACGCGTGGATTTGGTTGATCTCCCATGTATTTCGCCGCGTTATCGAGCAGGTTTTGCAGGACTTCGACAATGCGGGGCCGATCCACATAAACGTTAGACAAACCGTTGCGTACTTGAACCGTGACACCGCGCGCTTCAAGTTGTCCGTGCGCGACCTCCATAGCTTCGCGTATGAGAGCTTCAAAGGATGCGGTCTCATATATATTGATTATGCGTCCTACACGCGAAAGTTCAAGAAGTTCATTCAGCAGTCGTTGCATTTTATTGACCGCCTCGCGAATGCGAAAAGCATCCCGTGAGAGCCGTTCCAGGTTGCCCGATGCAGCATCCTCTTCGAGATATCCGAGAAAACCATTGATTGTGACCAGTGGAGATTTAAGATCGTGCGAAACAGTATAAGTGAAGCGCTCAAGTTCGCTGTTCTTGTTCTCCAATTCACCGATCAATTTCTTGCGCTCGTTGAGTTCCTCTTGCAATGCTTCCTCGTCCAGTTGACGTTTTATAGCGGCACTGAGGACACCTGCCGCAATCTTGAGCGCATCTAGTTCAGCATTACTCCATTCACGCTCCTGTTCAAAATCGTCAAAACCAATTACTCCCCACTCTCTTTCATCCACAAAGATAGGAACTTCCAAAATTGCTTTTACACCAAAAAAATCCATACTTTCCTTTTCAATTGGATTAAATGTGGAAGAATTCCCCAGGCGCACATTGCCTTGTTTTAACGCTTCCACTTGTTCTTCAAAACCCTTCTGGTCAACCTTCGAATTTTGAAAATAAGGGCCGTCAAGATAACTTGGATAACCTGGTGCAGTCCACTCATATCGCATGGAAGTAACTAACTCGCCCTGTAAATCGACATGATCTTCAAAAAGATACGCGTGGGTCACGTTAAGGGTTTTCCCCAAACGTTCAAGCACTTGGTTAATGTTGATACGCCAATCTGATGTTTTCAAAAACTGTTCAGCCGCAAAGGTAACTGCCTCTAAAATCACTTCGCGTTCGCGCAACTGAGTTTCAGCATTCTCACGTTCCTTGAGCTCCTGTTTCAATTGATCCAAAAGGCTGGTCTTGTAGATAGCTGTTGCAGCTTGAACTGCCACATTCTCTATTAGTTGAATCTGATCTTTGGAATAGGCGTCAATTTTTACACTCTGTACAGAGAGAACACCGATCACTTCATCATGAACTACAAGGGGTACACCAAGGAATGTACGCAAGGCCAACTCGGTATCACCGACCGGCGCATATTGAGCTGTAATGGCCTCTGTCTTCATATCTGGAAAGTACAACGTCTTTTTGTTGTATATTACTCCACCCGTCAGACCTGGCCTTTCAGCAAGCTTGCGCGAAGCATGGTCGTGAGGTTGGCCTCTTCTAAAGAATATCGGGTAATCAACAACATCCGTCTTTTCGTTGTAAATGGCGACAAACAATGTATCCACCTGAACAAGTTTGATAATTTCAGCGTGAACTGTGAGCAAGGTATCATATAAATTTTTACCTGAGGCGAATAGGATGCCAAGTTGATACAACAGAGATATTTCATCCGCCCGCCTTTGAAGCATTGTATCGATCTGTCTTTGTTTCTCTATTTCAGAAATCGCTTGCCTGTGAGTCTGGTTCTCTTCTTCAAGCCTTCCTACTCTCTTGAGCATCCGTATGACGATTGGCATGATAACAATGGGCACAAGCATCGCGTTGACCGTTCCAAGCAGGAGCAGATTAAGTTGAACATCGCCCCAAATCCAATAACTCACCAGAGCCGTGATGAGATTTGTAATCAAGACTGCCCCAACGACGGAGACCAATACAATCTGCCACGAATGACGCGTCAGGAAAAGGGCTTTAATCTTCTCTTTCATGGTCATCATTTATCACTTGCACGAGGAAGAGTAAAACAAAATGTTGACCCCTTGCCTGCCTCACTCTGGACCCAAATTCTGCCTCCGTGTACCTCAATGATTCTTTTCACAATGGAAAGACCAATGCCTGTGCCATCACTTTTAATATCCAACTTATTAAATAAACCAAAAATACGTTCGTGATGTTCCGCTTGAATCCCAATGCCATTGTCCTTAACATAAAGTATAGGCTTGCCATCTTCCTCACCCCGTTGTCCAATCTCAATGTATGGCTCTGTCTGATTTGCCATGAATTTCGCGGCATTATCTATTAAATTTTGCAAAACCTCTGCCAGCCTTTGTCTGTCGCCGAATACTGTTGGCAGGCCATCTTGGACATACACTGTGATGCCGCGTTCTATGATATGTCCATGTACAAGTTCAAGGACTTCATCAACCAGTTCTCCAAATGGAACAGCCTGCGATTCATTCATCAGACGGCCAATGCGCGAAAGTTCGAGGAGTTCATTCAAAAGTCTCTGCATCTTTTCTGTCGCGTCGGTTATACGTTGAATGTCAGATCGCAACCGCTCCTGGTTACCGGAGAGTGCATCCTTTTCCAAATAGCCGAGAAAACCGCGTATAGTAAACAGAGGTGACTTTAAGTCATGCGAGACCGTGTAGGTAAAACGCTCAAGTTCAGCATTTTTGGATTCCAGCTCGGCGATGAGGTTTTTTCGGGTGGCCAATTCAACTTGAAGGTCCGAGAAGAGCCGTGCATTTTCCAGGGTGATGGCAACCTGATTTGCATAGGTTACGGCTAATTGTGCGTGTCGCTCAGAGAACTGGTCAACACTATATCCATCCAAAGCGATGATACCGATTATGTCCCCTTTTACTTTCAACGGAACTGCCAGCCAGGCATGAATTCGATTATGCGGAGGTTCACTGAATTCTGGTACAGAAAGTTGAATATCCGCATACAACTTGTAGGGGTCATCTCCCTGGAGAACTGAATAAGAAGGCTCATACCTGTCAATGGTAAATTTCATGCCGATCTGATTCTCATCCTCGGGAAGCCCTCGCCCTCCAACAATTTCAAGAGCGTCGCCCTGCAATAATTGAACTGAGGCACTATTGTAGGGAACAACGCGTTCAAGCTGCTCTAAGATGCGCTCAATTGCGTCGGTTTTTTCAAGTGTTGCCGCGACAATGGCTGTACTTTCACGTAGGGTTTCAGCTTCAGCGTTTTTTGCTTCCAATTCAGCGATGAGGTCTTTCCTGGCCTCTAGTTCAGTGTGCAACTCATAAAACAAACTTGCATTCTCTAATGCAATGGCGACCTGGTTTGCAAATGTCACAGCCAGTTCAGCATGATGTTCTGTGAATTGATTCTTGCTTTTGCCATCCAGGGCAATCAACCCAATAATTTTTCCCTTGGTTTTTAACGGTACAGCCAGCCAGGAATTGACATAATTATCGCGTGGGTTTTTAAAATCCTCGAGCTCCTCCTGGACATTGTTATTCAATATATAGGGAAGGGATTCGGTAAGCAAAGGATAGGCCGAGTTATTTTCATTGACAGTCAGTATGGTTCCTGGAATATGGATTTCAGGCGGCAGATCTACACCCGCGATAATTATTTGCTGATTACCCTCCACCCTCCATACCGAAGCTGTATCATAAGGCACAACCCTTTTGATCTGAGCAAGGATTCGATCGATGATTTCAGCAAATTCAAATGTGCCAACAATGCTGGCGAAGCTTTCGCGCAGGGTTTCAGACTCTTTGTTCTTGAACTCCAGTTCATTGATGAATTTTTCCCGTTCCTGTTCGATTTGTTTGCGTGTGGTGATTTCACGAACGATGACAATAGCCCTATTGCCCGAAATTGCCATGACGCGCGCCTCATAACTGCGCGGCACTCCCCTCACGGGTAAAAGATATTCAAAAGCATGTAATTGTCTGGTTTCAATGGCGCGCCGAATCGCAAACATCGTTGGGGAGGCTATTTCAGAGGGCATCACATCCCGAACGTTTTTACCTAGAAACTCCTCGGGAGGGAGAAGCGTGTTAACATCCTGTGCATGAATAGAATCCAAAAAAACGCCATCGCTTGAAAATTCAAAAATCATATCGGGCATTGCTTCCAGCAGAGCACGAATGCGTTCCTCACTTTGACGCACAGCTTCAAGCATTTGCTTTTGGGAGCTCATGTCATAGAACATTGACATGACGCAGGGTTCTTCGCCAATATTAATCAACTCATAAAAAGCAATAGCAGACTTTTGGTTCCCACGTAGATCCGAAAATATGTAGTCTGGATTGTACAGTGAACGTGTTTCTTTAATACTCCGGACGAATTCTTCTCGTCGTTCCGGATGATCATCCCATAAACCCAGCTCGATATAATCGCGACCAATTGAAGTTTGGGGATTGTAGCCAGTCAGGTTCCAGTAGGCATCATTGGCATCCAACAGGCGGCCCTCTTCGAGAGAGGTAATGCAAATTGCCACCGGGCTGGACTGAAATACTTTGCGAAATCGCTCCTCGCTTTCACGTAGCGCTGCCTCTGCCGCTTTCTGTGCAGTAATATCCAGCAGAATACCCTGCCAATATTGTGGTTCGCCGTATTGGTCTTTGAGAAGAAATGCATCATCCCGCACCCAGACCACATGTCCATCTTTAGCAATATAACGATAGTCCAATATAAATCGCTCATTCCGCTGAGCAATCTCGGTCTCATTCAATACCCGCTCACGGTCCTCGGGGTGGATAATATCGTAACACAAGGAAGAATTTGTAATCCATTCTTCAGGTGAATACCCGAGCATAGTTTTCACATATGGACTGATATAGAGGGTCTCACCCGAATGATACTCATCTGTATAAACCACAGCCGGAATTTGCTCGGTAAGTGTCCGGTATTTCTTCTCTGATTGACTTAGTTTCTCTTCAGCCAGCTTGCGCTCTGTGATATCGCGCACGACTGCCACCATGATGGTTCTTCCACCCTGATCCAACATGCGTGCGCTGACCTCGACTGGAAATATCGTTCCATCTTTTCGCCGATAGGAGGATTCAAAAATCAATCCGCCCTTCTCCTGAATAAGTTCAACGCGCTTATGCCATACCTCCATATTTGGTATATGCTGTGCAATATCTATTACACCCAGATGGCGCAATTCATCGCTGCTGTAACCCAAGCTTTGATAAGCACTTTTATTGAAACCAATGTAGTGGCTGGTATGCGGGTCAATCATGAAAATGGCATCGTTACTTTCATCCATCACTTCTCTGAATTGAAGCAGCTCATCCTCTGCCTGTATACGCTCATGCAGTTCCTTTTGTAACAAGTCATCAACTTTTTGGCGTTGAATGGCCGAACCAAGAATATTTGCTGCGATGATCATAGCGTCCACTTCAACATTTGACCACTCGCGCTCTTGCAAAACATCATCAAAACCGATGATCCCCCACCACTCATTGTTGATAAAGATCGGCATATCCAGCAAGGCCTTTATGCCACGCATAGAGAAGAAATCCATTTCAATCGAAGTGAAGATACGTTTGTCCCCTATATAGGGTTTATTGTTACTGACAGTGTTATACCAACTCTCGAAGCCGAGTTCCCGAAGTTGGACATTTTTGAAAACAGGATCATCTGGATCGCTTGAGCAACCTGGCGCGATCCACTCAAAGCGAATAGATGTAACCATTTCTCCATCTACTCCCGTATGGTTTTCAAATACATAGGCATGACTGGCATTGATGGCCTGCCCTAATAGCTTAAGTACTGTATTGATATCTGTTTTCCAGTCGAGCGACTTTAGCAAAAGTTCTGCACTTTTAGACGCGGCTTCAAAAATGGATTCACGCTTGTGTAGATCCACCTCGATGTGCTTGCGTACATCAAGTTCCCTAGGCGTGCCGCGTAAGGCATCAAGGAAATACATAATCCGCTTCATGTCAATGTTGGATTATATATCACGTCAATTTAATAAGACCTAACAAAGTTCGAAGGTGCTGAGCGCATTAGGGTTCGTCTCTTCAGTAGGGTAAGAGTACCAAACATATTTACGTATGCGAAAACTCAGGGTGTACAGATCACCTTAAAGTTAGCTTGCCCAATTACGACATTCGGCACCATGGTCCGTACCTGTACGTAATAATCATTGACGCTATCCACCCGATAATAATCTTGAACCATCTTGGTCCCGCCTTCTTCGAACAATAGATTATTTTCAGGTGACGTTTTGCCAGTACTCGACTCCCAGCGCCAAATTACGATGGACGGCCCATTGGTGGTTATAAACGCGGTGATAATGACGCTTTGTGGAAACGCGTCGCAAGCAACGTTCAGCCCTGGCGGGTCCACGCTGACGTTTACGCTTGTTACCATTATCTCTGGTGGCTCCACCACTGGAAGCACCTCCACATTACCTACCGTGTCAGTCACCCCGGCAGAAAGCCAGCAGAGCGTGGACGGATCACTGGGATTCTTGACGTACCACCAGGACGAATCCTCGTTTTTGCCAATCATTTCTGCTTGCCTGCCTAGGTTCAAGGCGCCCGCAATACCGTATTGTGTGCCCGGTCCAAAGCGACAATTTACCGGTTGGTCTTTGGGTGAGGCGAGCAAAAGACTGGATGTGGATGTAGGCGCGATAGTGGGTGTTACAAGGTCAACTGCCAGCAACGTGTCAATCGGAACGGGCGTAGGTGTGGACGCGCTGGTTATCGGGATAACAAGGGTAGGCGTAGGGAAAGGCGTTTCGGTTGGCTGACTCCCCGGCATATTGCAAGACGAAGTCCCCAAAGCAAGTATAACAATAGCAATCCAAATCTGGCGTTTCATTACTCCTCCTTGTAAAATGAAATCCTAATCTGTGGCTTCAGTTATAGCAATAGCCCTTATGATATATATGGCGGCGTGATTAATAGACTCCAGTAGGTTTGGAAGTCTTTCCTCCTTGGAGCATTCATTTATTTTCTCGCAACCCTTACATCATGACTATCGTAGATATAGTGCATCAAAGTGACCAAAGGAGGTCAAAATGTCTGGTGGTATTGTTGTACTGGCGGGTTTGGTCGTACTAGGCATCCTGGTATTGTTTCTGCTTTCAGGCATTCGCTTCATCCCCAATACCCGTATCGGCATCGTCGAAAGACGGTTCAGCCCGAGGTTCGATTAAGAGCGGCTTCATCGCCCTGAACGGTGAAGCTGGTTTTCAGCCCAAGGTTTTACGCGGCGGCCTACATTACCTGCCGCCTATCCAATATGTTGTGAGAATGGCTCCACTGGTGACCATTCCACAGGGAAAGATTGGCTACATCTTCGCACGTGATGGTAACCTACTTGGGCCGGCACAAGCGCTGGCATCCAATGAGGCAGTTAGTGATTTTCAGGATGTGGAGAGTTTTCTCAAAAATGGCGGTCAGCGTGGACCTCAGCGCCGCATCCTGCGTGAAGGGACGTACGCCATTAACCTGGTGCAGTTCATCGTTCTGACAGACGAGCGCGTTTACTCCCTGCCTCTCAGTCGCGAAGAGATGCAAGTCATTCAGAGCATGGCGGCTGTCATTGCCGAGCGCAAAGGATTTACACCCGTCATCATTAAAGACACGGATGATAAGATCGGCATCGCGACCGTTCATGACGGTCCGTCTCTGGCGCAGGGCGAGATTATTGCGCCTGTTGTCGGCGATGACCCGAAGAATGAAGAAACCTATCACAACAAATTCCAGGACCCCGATCGCTTCCTGAAGGCTGGCGGCTTCCGTGGCCGTCAACTACAAGTGTTGGTGGAAGGCACGTACTATGTGAATCGCCTCTTTGCTACCATCGAAATGATTCCAAAGACGGTGATCGAAGTTGGAAATGTAGGTGTCGTCGTTTCGTACACCGGTGAAACTGGCCAAGACCTTTCGGGTGCAGAATATCGTCACGGCGAATTGGTAGCGCGCGGTCAACGTGGTGTCTGGGAAGAGGCACTCCTGCCCGGCAAATACGCGTTCAACACCTACGCGGGGAAGGTTGTTTCCGTGCCGACCACGAACTTTATCCTTAAATGGATTCGCAGCCAAAGCGGTGCACACAAGTTCGATGAAAACCTGACCGAAGTTTCGCTCATCACCAAGGACGCGTTCGAACCGTCCCTTCCTCTATCCGTTGTTGTCCATATTGACTACAAAAAAGCTCCCTTGGTGATCCAGCGTTTTGGCGATATCAAGCGCCTCGTTGAACAGACCCTCGACCCTATGGTCGCGGCATACTTCAAGAACATCGGTCAGACACGCACGTTGATCCAGTTATTGCAGGAACGAAGCGACATCCAGCGGATTGCCAGCCAGGAGATGAAGGAAAAGTTCCAGCATTACAACCTTGAATTAGAGGAGGTGTT
>JGI25406J46586_10001141_pt1 | contig 12475 bp, 10 predicted proteins | sample TabmetS4T2R2_FD_46586 | JGI IMG/M metagenome (IMG submission 46586) | reverse complement strand
GGCCGGAGCGCCGACGACCTCGTCAGGCCTGCCGATCTGGACGATCTCGCCGTCCCGCATGATCAGGATGCGGTCGCCGAGCTTGAGGGCCTCGCTCAGATCGTGGGTGATGAAGACCATGGTCTTGCCGACCTCGTGGTGCAGCCGGATGACCTCGTTCTGCATGTCGCGTCTGATCAGCGGGTCCAGCGCGGAGAACGGCTCGTCGAACATTAGCACCTGAGGATCGCTGGCCAGGGCCCGTGCGAGACCGACCCGCTGCTGCATTCCCCCGGACAGCTGGTCGGGGTACGAGCGCTCGTAGCCTGAGAGGCCGACGAGGTCGACCATCTCCTGCGCCCGTTGCCGCCGCCGGGCTTTGTCCTCGCCGCGGACCTCCAGACCGAACGCCACGTTGTCGATCACCCGCCGGTGCGGAAGCAGACCGAAGTGCTGGAAGACCATGCCCACGTGCGTGCGGCGCAACTCCCGCAGGCGTGCGTCGTCCGCCGAGGTGATGTCATGGCCGCCGATGTGCACAGAGCCCGATGTGGGCTCGATGAGGCGCGTGAGCAGCCGGACCAGAGTGGACTTGCCGGACCCGGACAGGCCCATGACCACGAAGACCTCACCGGGCGCCACCGTGAACGAGATGTCCTTGACGGCGGTCACGCAGCCCGTCTTCGCCTGAAGTTCGTTGCGGGACAGCTGGGCGTCCGGCGTGCCGATGATTCGGTCGGCCCTCGGCCCGAAGATCTTCCACAGCTCGTGCACCCGGAGGGCGGACTCGGCGGAGTCCTGATGTCGCGGCCTCTCCGTGGCTGTCTCTGAGATGGTCCTGGTCATGCCTTGCCTCCCGGGGTGAGGCGCGATCCGTCAGGATAGAGCGGGGTGCCATCGCGGTAACGGTAGAACGGCGCGTCGGACGGCGGCAGTGGCGTATTGCCGAGGATCAGGTCCGCGGATTTCTCCGCGAGCATCATGACGGGGGCGTAGATGTTGCCGTTGGTGACATAGGGCATCGCGGAGGCGTCGACCACGCGGAGACCGTCGACCTTGTGCACCCGCATGCTGGTCGGGTCGAGGACCGACATCTCATCGACCCCCATCCGAGCCGTGCAGGAGGGGTGCAGCGCGGTCTCGGCATCGCGGGCCACCCAGTCGAGGATCTCCTCGGGTGTCTCCACCGACGGTCCGGGTGACAACTCACCGTCCGAGAACGGCGCGAACGCGGGCTGGTTGAGGATGCCGCGAGCCACCTGCACGGCCTCGACCCACTCGCGGCGGTCCTGTTCGGTGGACAGGTAGTTGAAGCGCAGGGCGGGGTGCTCGAACGGGTCNGCCGACTTCAGTTTCACCGTCCCCCGGGCGTCGGAGTACATCGGCCCGATGTGCACCTGATATCCGTGGCCCTCGATGGGTGAGGATCCGTCGTACCGGATCGCGATGGGCAGGAAGTGGAACATCAGGTTCGGGTAGTCGACGTCCTCGTTGCTGCGGACGAACCCGCCCACCTCGAAGTGGTTGGTGGCGCCCAGGCCCTTGCGGAAGAGCAGCCACTCCAGGCCCACCCGGGGACGGTTGCGCCACCGTAGCCCCGGGGAGATCGAGACCGGGAGCTTGGAGGCGTACTGGATGTAGACCTCGAGGTGGTCCTGGAGGTGTTCCCCGACTCCCGGGACGTCTGCGACGACGTCGATGCCGCGCTGCTTGAGCTCATCGGCGTTCCCGACGCCTGAGAGCATGAGCAGCTGCGGAGTGTTGATGGCGCCGCCGCACAGGATGATCTCTCCGGCGCGCACCGAGCGCTTGCGACCGAGATGCAGGAAGTCCACGCCGACCGCGCGGGCGCCGTCGAACTGAATTCTCGTGGCCATCGCGTGGGTGCGGACGGTCAGGTTCTGGCGACCCATCACCGGATGCAGGTAGGCGCGCGCTGCGCTGAGCCGGCGTCCACGGTGGATGTTGCGGTCGAACCTCGCGAATCCCTCCTGCCGGTAGCCGTTGACGTCGTCGGTCAGTGGATACCCGGCCTGCTGCGCCGCTTCGAGGAAGGCGCCGAACAAAGGGTTGGTCGCGGGTCCACGCTCGAGGACCAGCGGCCCGGAGCCACCGCGCCACTCGTCGGCACCGGCGAGGCAGGTCTCCATCCGCTTGAAGTAGGGCAGGCAGTGGGCGTAGTCCCAGGTCTCCATGCCCTTGTCGGCGGCCCAGCGCTCGTAGTCCAGCGGGTTGCCCCGTTGGAAGATCATTCCGTTGATACTGCTGGATCCGCCGAGCACTTTGCCGCGCGCGTGGTAGATCCGCCGGTCGTGCATGAACGGCTCGGGTTCCGACTCGTACTTCCAGTCGTAGAACCGGTTGCCGATCGGGATCGGCAAGGCGGCCGGCATGTGGATGAACGGATCAAGCTTGATGTCGGACCGGCCGGCCTCGAGCACGAGCACGCTGATGGCCGGGTCGGCGCTGAGCCGGTTGGCCAGGGCGCTGCCCGCCGAGCCGCCCCCGACGATGACGAAGTCGTAGTGCTTCTCCAACCCTGCTCCCCGATCCTGTCGCTCTACTCGCCGAACCAGTACGAGGGCTGCGGCGCAATGTTGTGCCAGATGTGCTTGGTCTCGCGGTACTCCTCCAATCCGGCGCGACCCAGCTCGCGACCGATGCCCGACTGCTTGAACCCACCCCACTCGGCCTGGGGCACGTAGGGGTGGTAGTCGTTGATCCAGACGGTGCCCATGCGCAGCCGGGCCGCGACCCGCTCCGCCCTGCCCGCGTCGCGCGTCCAGACCGCACCGGCGAGCCCGTAGATCGAGTCGTTGGCCAGGGCCACGGCGTCGGCTTCGTCGGTGAACGTCTCGATGGTCAGCACCGGACCGAAGGACTCCTCCTGCACCACCGTCATCGACGAGCGACAGCCGTCCAGGACGGTGGGCAGGTAATAGAACCCGTCGACGAGAGCCGGGTCGGAGGGGCGGCTGCCACCGCACCGCAGCACCGCTCCCTCCGCGAGACCGGATGCGACGTACTGCTCGACCTTGTCGCGGTGCGCTGCCGACACCAGTGGTCCGGTCTGGGCCTTGTCGTCAAATGGCCCGCCGAGCCGGATGGCACCCGCACGGTTCACCAACTCCTCGACGAAGGAGTCGTGGATCGATTCCTCGATCAGCAGCCGGGCGCCGGCCGAGCAGACCTGGCCCGAGTGCAGGAACACCGCCGTGAGGGCGAAGTCGAGCGCCGTGTCCAGGTCGGCGTCGGCGAAGACGATATTGGGGTTCTTGCCGCCGAGCTCAAGGGCGATCTTCTTCACCGTCCCCGCCGCGGCGGCCATGATCCGCTTCCCGGTCTCCAGTCCCCCGGTGAACGACACGAGGTCGACGCGGGGATCCTCGGCCAGCGGAGCCCCGGCCTCGGGGCCCGCTCCGAGAACGAGATTCGCAACACCATCCGGGAGTCCGGCCTCCTGCAGCAGGCGCATCAAGTGAATGGCGGTGTGGGGAGTCAGCTCGCTGGGCTTGAGGACGAACGTGTTACCGGCGGCGAGCGCGGGGGCCACCTTCCAGGAGGTCTGCAGGAGTGGGTAGTTCCAGGGGGTGATGAGGGCGCAGACGCCGACCGGCTCGTGGACGACGCGTGACACCACGTCCGACCGCCCTGTGTCGATGACGCGGCCTGCCTCCTCCGCGGCGGTCCGCGCGTAGTGCCGGAACACGGCGACGACGTCGTCGACGTCCAGTCCGCTCTCCGCCAGCCGCTTTCCCGTGTCGCGGGACTCGGCCTCGGCCAGGATGGCCTTGTCGCGGGACAGCAGGTCGGCCACCCGGTGCACGAGAAGTCCTCGCTCCTGCGCGGACGTTCGGGACCAGTCCCCGCGGTCGAAGGCCTCCCGCGCAGCTGCGATCGCGGCCCTGGCGTCCTCGGGACCGGCCTCGTCGACAGTCCCGACCAGCGACCCGTCCGCCGGACAGCGAATCTCCCGGCGGCGGCCGGACAGCGCGGGCGTCCAGGCTCCGCCGATGAAGATGTCAGGCATCCGTGCCAGCTCCGTCCCACACCGTCCGTTGTTGCCCCTGCCGCAACTCGTTGTTGCTCATATCGCAACTAAATGTGGCGTGCGCAACAGCATCGCGGCGTGATCCAAGCACGTCAAGGCCTCAATGCGGGTGCCGACGAATCGTTATCTGTTGCAGATATCGCTATTGGTTGCATAATACGCACCAAGGAGTGAGGAGGCCCCATGAGCCACATCGACGCCAGCCCGGCCGCCGCGAACCGCGAGTACGTCCTGACCGTCGAGTGCCCGGACGGCCCCGGTCTGGTGCATGCGATCTCCGGCTTCGTCACCCACCACACGGGCAACATCCTGGAGAGCCAGCAGTTCGACGACACGCTCAGCGGCCGGTTCTTCGCACGGATCCACTTCGAGCTTTCCGACGGCGGCATCACCTTGGACGACCTGCGCCGGGCGTTCCACGACGTGGCAGCCGCACACTCGATGAACTGGCAACTGTGGGACGCGCACGCGCCGTACCGCACGCTGATCATGGTCTCGAAGTTCGGCCACTGCCTGAACGATCTACTCTTCCGCTGGCAGACCGGCGGTCTCCAGATCGAGATCCCGGTCATCGTCTCCAACCACCGCGATCTCGAGCCGCTCGCCCGGGCCTACGGCGTGGACTTCCACCACATCCCCGTGACGCCCGAGACCAAGGCGGCGGCCGAGAAGGAACTCATGCAGCTGGTCGACTCGCTCGGCATCCACCTCGTGGTCCTGGCCCGTTACATGCAGGTGCTCTCCGACGACCTGTCCAAGCAGCTGGAGGGCCGGGTGATCAACATCCACCACTCGTTCCTGCCCAGCTTCAAGGGGGCCAAGCCCTACCACCAGGCGTTCGACCGTGGGGTCAAGCTCGTGGGCGCCACCGCCCACTACGTGACCGGCGACCTGGACGAGGGGCCGATCATCGAGCAGGACGTCGTCCGCGTCGACCACCGTGCCACTCCGGCGCAGCTGGTGGCGGCGGGCCGCGACGTCGAGTGCCAGGTGCTCGCCCGTGCCATCGCCTGGCACGCCCAGACCCGGATTCTGCTCAACGGCCACCGCACCGTGGTCTTCCGCTGAGCTGCCGGGCGCACAGGCGAAGAGGCGCCCTCGACCCGCGTGGGTCGAGGGCGCTTCGGATCAGTCGCCGAGTTCCTTGCGACGGCGCTCGACGTAGTGCTCCAGCTCCAGGCGCACTGCGTCGTCCAACGGCGGCTGCTCGTACTGCTCGAGCTTCTGCCGGTAGATCTTCGCCGCCCGCCCTGCGGCGTCGACGCCGCCGTTGCGCATCCAGCGTTCGTAGTTCTCCGACGACGACAGCATGGGACGGTAGAAACAGGTACGGAACCGCTCCATCGTGTGCGCGGCGCCGAGGAAGTGACCGCCGTGACCCACTTCGGCATGGGCGTCGAAGGCCAGCGATGCCTCGTCGATCTCCAGCGGCTTGAACTCCCACTGCAGCATCTGCACGAGTTCGACGTCGACGATGAACTTCTCGTAGCCGGCCACGAGGCCGCCCTCGAGCCAGCCCGCCGAGTGCATCACCCAGTTGGTCCCCGCGAGGAACGTCGGCAGCATCGTCATGAGCGCCTCGTAGCCCGCCTGGGCGTCGGGCACCTGGGAGGAGGTCAGGGCGCCTCCGGACCGGAAGGGAAGTCCGAAGTGCCGGGCGATCTGCCCCGTGCACAACAGACCGAGGCCGGACTCCGGCGTGCCGAACATCGGCGAGCCGGACTGCATGTCGATGTTGGACAGGAACGACCCGAAGATCACCGGGCAGCCTGGACGGATCAACTGCGAGAGCGCGATGCCGGTGAGGGCCTCCGCCATCTGCTGGACCAGGGTTGCCGGAACCGTCACCGGCGACATCGCGCCCATGAGCAGGAACGGCGTGAGCACCACCGGCTGGTTCGCGGCGCTGTACTCGAACTGCGCGTCCAGCATCCGATCGTCCCAGCGCAGCGGGGAGTTGCAGTTGATCAGCGAGATCGACACCGGCGTCTGCTCGATGACGTCCCGCCCCCCGAACAGAATCGCTCCCATCTCGATCGTGTCTCGGGCGTTCACGCCCGAGACCACGTTGCCCATGTACACCTTGTCGGTCAGCGTCTGGAGGGCCAGGGTCATGTCGAGGTGCCGCGAGTCGAGCGGGACGTCGTTGGGCTCGCAGATGACGCCACCGGCGGAGTCGAGCACCGAGAACGACTGGGCCAACTTGGTGAAGTTGCGGAAGTCGTCCATGGTGGCGTCCCGGCGCACATCGCCCTGCCGCACGAACGGCGGCCCGTACACCGCGCCGAAGGCCATCGAGTCGCCACCGATGTGGATGGAATGCTCGGGGTTGCGCGCGGCCACGTCNAACTCGCGCGGTGCCTTCGCAACCTGCGCAAGCACGAAGTCCGGGTCGAAGAACACGGCGTTGCCCTCGACCTTCTGGCCTGCCTTGCGGAAGAGGTCGAGCGCACGCTCGCTCATGAACTCGACCCCGATCTCGGAGACGAGCCGGCGCCAGCCCTTGTCCAAGGTCGCCATCGCGTCAGCAGAGAGCACCTCATAGCGAGGCATCGAGTTGCGGAACATCCGGTCCTCCTTCTTGACCCCAAGGTGACGCAACGGACATCATAGCCCCATAATATGGGACCGCAGTTCCATATTATGGAACTCCTTCAGAGGCAAGGACATGACCGGACGCACCCAGGAACAACCGGGAACCCAGGCAATCGACCGCGCCATAGCGCTGGTCGCCATGGTCGTCCATGCCGACGAGCCAATCACCTTTACCGACCTCGCGGAGACCTCCGGCCTTGCGCGATCCACGGCATCGCGGCTCCTTTCCGCCCTGGAGCGCGGCCGGCTGGTCGAGCGCGACGACGCCGGGGCCTACCTCCCGGGCGCGCTCTTCGCGCTGTACTCCACGCGACACGACCCGTGGAGCGACGTCGTCCGGCTGGCGAGGCCGACTCTGCGCAAGCTCGTCCAGGAGACCGGCGAGACCGTCAACCTCGGCATCCCCCGCGGCGACACCGTCGTCCAGATCGCACAAGAGACCACCCGGTACGTCCTCGGTGCCCGCGACTGGGTGGGCGTCGACGTTCCGGCGCACTGCTCGGCCCTCGGCAAGGTCATGTACGCCTTCGACGGCCTTCCGCTCCCCCGCGAACCGCTGGCGACACCGACCGAACATTCCATCGGCTCGCTCGAGCGGCTGCAGGACGAGATCCGTCGCGCGCGCCGGCTCGGCTACGCGACGACCCGCGAAGAGCTCGAGATCGGGCTGTCCGGCGTGGCGGTACCCGTCCGCGATCGCGCCGGCACCGTCGTGGCTGCGCTCGGCGTCTCCGGACCGACCGCGCGCCTCGATGACCGTGTCGACCAGGTCGGTCGGCACCTGCAGCAGCAGGCCGAGGCCCTCTCGGGCCTGCTTCGGACCCGAATGCTTGAGGAGGGCGCCGCATGAACTCACCCGAGGAGATCCTGCAAGGTCTCTATGACAAGACGCTGGTCGGAAACGGCCCAGCCGTGCTCGAGCTCACTCACGAGGCGCTCGCCCAGCAAATGGAACCGCAGAGCCTGCTGTTCGACGCACTCATCCCGGCCCTGGAGGAAGTCGGTGCCCGCTTCGAGCGGGGCGACTTCTTCGTGCCGGAGATGCTGATCGCGGGCAAGGCGATGGCGGGCGCGATGGCGGTCCTGCGTCCGCTGCTGGCCGAAACCGGCGTGGAGACGATCGGCAAGTTCGTGATGGGTACGGTCAAGGGCGACGTGCACGACATCGGGAAGAACCTGGTCGACATCATGCTCGAGGGCGCCGGGTTCGAAGTGATCGACCTCGGGGTCCAGGTGGCTCCGGAGAAGTTCGTCGAGGCGGTCCGGGAACACCAGCCCGACATCGTCGGCTTCTCGGCGTTCCTCACGACCACCATGCCCATGTTCAAGGCCAACATCAACGCCCTCCAGAAGGCGGGTCTGCGCGACTCCGTCATCGTGATGGTCGGCGGCGCACCGGTGACCCAGGAGTACGCGGATGCGGTCGGCGCCGACGGCTACGCCGCCGACGCCTCGGCGTGCGTCAAGCGCGCCAAGGATTTGCTGAACAAGCGGCGCAGCCTGGTGTCGGCATGACGGGCCGGCACGAGACCCGGCTGCGGTCGGCGAGCAAAGAGGTCGTGATCGGGCACGATCAGCCCTTCTGCATCATCGGTGAGCGGATCAATCCGACCGGCAGGCGGATCTTCCAGGAGCAGCTGCGCGCGGGTGACCTGTCGGCGATCAACCGCGACGTCGCCGCTCAGGTCGCCGGTGGCGCCCATGTCCTCGACGTCAACATGGGTGTCCCGCTGACCGACGAGCCGGAACTGCTGTCCCGGGCGATCAAGCTCGTGCAATCGCTGACGGACCTGCCGATCTGCATCGACTCCTCGGTCGTCGAGGCGCTCGAGGCGGGGCTATCGGTGTACGAGGGCCGCGCCCTGGTCAACTCGGTGACCGCCGAGGACGACCGCCTCGAGCTGATCCTGCCACTGGTCAAGCGGTACGACGCCGCCGTCATCGCGTTGCCGAACGACCACGACGAGATCCCGATGGACGTCGAGAAGCGGGTCGAGCTCACTCACAAGATCGTCCGCGTCGCCACGCAGGAGTACGGCATCGCGGTCGAGGACATCGTCATCGACCCCCTCGCGATGCCGATCGGGGCTGACACCTCGGTCGGCGTGACGGCGTTCGAGACGATGCGCCGGATCCGCGAGGAGATCGGCGTGAACATGACCTGCGGCGCGTCGAACGTGTCCTTCGGGATGCCGAGCCGGCACGCCCTGAACGCCACATTCCTGCCGATGGCCATGACCAGCGGCCTGACCAGCGCGATCATGGATGCCCGTACTCCACAGATCATCGAGGCCGTGAAGGCGGCTGACCTGCTGCTCGGCCACGACGAGTGGGGAATGAACTGGATCGCGGCACACCGGGCCAAGCAGACGGACCCGGCGGGATAACCCAGCGATGAGCGAGACCGACCCGGACGAGGCATACGAGCGGGAGGACTTCTCCGTCGACAGAGTCAGACGGGAAGGTCTCCTGGAGCCGCCCGCAGGGCGGGGTGGTCACGCCCACGACGGCACCGGCCGGGTCGAGCTGGCGTTCACGCCGTCCGGGCGGTCGGTTCGGGTGCCGCCGGGGGTGTCGGTCTTCGACGCCGCCAGCTGGAACGGCATCGCCATCGACTCCACGTGCGGTGGGCACGGCACCTGCAAGAAGTGCCGGATCCGGGTGATCGACGGAAGCGTCCCGGTCTCTCGGCTCGATGTCCGGTCCTTCACCCCCGATCAGCTCAAGGAAGGCTGGCGGCTGGCCTGCCTCGCCCAGGCCACCCAGGACCTGACGCTCGAGGTGCCGCCCCTGGTGACCCGGCCCAAGGCGGCGACCGTCGGCGTCGGCCGGCAGGTCATCCTGCGTCCCGCCGTCCAGAAGCGGTACGTCGAGCTGGACGAGCCGTCACTCGCCGACCAGCGCACCGACCTGGCTCGGCTGAGCGACGGCATCGACGACATCGACCTCAAGCCGGATCTGCACGCCCTGCGCAGGCTGCCGACGGTGCTGCGCGAGTCCGACTTCAAGGCCACGGCGGTCATCGTCGACGAGGATCTGATCGACGTGGAACCCGGGGACACCACCGCGCTGCGATACGCGATCGCGTTCGACCTCGGCACCACGACGGTGGTGGCCACGCTGCTCGATCTCGCGACCGGCACCCCGGTCGCCGTGCACTCCATGCTGAACAAGCAGCAGCCGTTCGGTGGTGATGTCATCACCCGGATCAGCAGCACGATGCTCGACCCCGAAGCGCTCGGAAAGCTGCAGGAGCTCGCGCAGCTGACCCTGGCCGAACTCGCGGCCGACGTCTGCAAGGAAGGGGGCGTCGATCCCAGCCACGTGTACGAAGTGGCGGTCGCCGGCAACGCCACGATGACCGCACTGCTGCTCGGCATCAACCCCGAACCGTTGGGCGTGGCGCCGTTCGTGATGGCGACAGCGGCCCCGGCGGGCCTGCGCGCGTCAGATCTCGGCCTGCGCCTTCACCCGGGAGCGCGAGCGACATTGTTCCCCGCACTGGGCGCTTATGTGGGCGGCGACATCATCGCCGGGATGCTCGCCACGGGCATGGATCGCGACAAACGGCTGCGCCTGTTCATCGACGTCGGGACCAACTGCGAGATCGTGCTCGGCGACGGCGACCGCATCCTGTCCACGGCCGCTCCTGCGGGACCGGCCTTCGAAGGCGGTGCCATCCGCTGCGGCATGCGGGCCGCCGAGGGCGCCATCGAGGTGGTCAAGCTCGGCGAGGAGGTCACACTCCAGGTCATCGGCGACGTCGAGCCACGTGGCCTGTGCGGGTCGGGTCTTGTCGACGCCGTCGCGGAGCTGGTCAAGGTCGGTCTGCTCGACGCCGGCGGCCGGTTCGTCACCGAGGAGGCCGCCACGGAGATCGCGCCGACGCTTGCCGGGCGATTTTCCCAGGTCGGCGAGGAGCGGGTGTTCGTCCTGCACCGGCCGCACGGCGCCACCGAGACCGCGGACATGGTGTACCTGTCTCAACGCGACGTCCGCGAGCTGCAGTTCGCCAAGGCCGCCATCGCCACCGGCTGGTCGCTGCTGCTCGAAGAGCTTGGCGTGGCCCCCCGCGACGTGCAACAGGTCCTGCTCGCAGGATCCTTCGGCAGCTACCTCTCCCCCGCATCGGCGATCCGGATCGGTCTGGTGCCCAAGCTGCCCGTGCTGCGCATCGTCTCGGCCGGAAACGTGGCAGGGGAAGGCGCGAAGATGGTGCTGCTCAGTCTCCGCGAGCGCACGGGCGCCAGGACTCTCCTGGAGGAGGTGCGCTATGTCGAGCTATCCGACCGCTCCGACTTCAACGACAAGTTCGTCGATCAGCTCGCCTTCCCGCAATAACATCGCTCTGATCGCGTGCGGCGCCATCGCCCAACCGGCGGCGAGGGCCGTGTCGGACAACGGCTGGCCCGTCCACGTGCACCCGCTGCCTCCACTGCTCCACAACCGGCCGGACCGCATCGCCGGCGAGGTCGAGAAACTCGCCATGCGCCTGCGTTCGTCCTACGCCGCGGTCGCCGTGGCATACGCCGACTGCGGCACCTACGGTGCGCTGGACGACGTCTGCGCGCGGCTCGGCCTCAGACGGCTGGCCGGCCTGCACTGCTATGACCTTTACGCCGGTGCCGAGCGGGTCCGCTCGTTCTTCGCCGACCAGCCCGGCACCTACCTGCTCACAGACTTCCTGGTCCGTTCTTTCGCGCGCACTGTGCTCCAGGAACTCGGGCTCGACCGGCGGCCGGACCTGCGTGAGGACTACTTCCGGCACTACACGCGCGTGATCTGGCTCCGGCAGGACGACGATCCAGACCTGGATGAGCTGGCGGACCAGGCGGCTGCGATGCTCGGTCTGCCGTTGACCGTCGTAAGAACCGGCCAGGCGCGGTTCGATCGCGCCCTCCGTGAGCTGCTGACAGACGTGCTAAACGGCTGAGGTGAGCCGCTCTCCGAGGCGCTCCAGTTGCTCGGTGCGCCATGCTTCGGTCTCCGCGACCTGGTTGAACGTGAAGACGTGCAGCCCCTTCACGGACATCGCCGGGTCATCGAGCACGGCCGCTGCCTTGCCGAGAAAACGAAGCGGGTCGTAGCCGCCGGGGGCCGCGATGCGGGCAAACATGCCGCGGTTCTTTGCCAGGAACTTCGTCGACTCACCGACGCCGATCTTCGTCGCCATGGTCAGCAGCTTGGCGCGCTCCACCGGTCCGGGAAGTCCCACCAGCACCGGGATCGTCACTCCGCGGGAGCGCATGCGGCGCACCCATGTCGCCAGCACCCGCGGATCGAAGGTCAGGTTGCTCACGATGTGGGTGGCGTGCCGGCGCTTGTCCCACATCGCTTGGATGGTGACGTCGTCGTGGATGGCCGGATGTGACTCGGGGTATCCGGTGATGCCGACGTCCGGGAACGGGTTGCCCAGCGCATTGAGGTCCTCCAGCAGGTCCAGAGCACCGGCATACGGGCCCGCCGGCGGGTCCTGGTCACCGGCCGGAACGAACACCGTGCGAACCCCGGCCCGCTCCATCCGCTGGACGATCTCAGCCAGCTCCGCTCGCCCCGAGATCATCCGGGCGGCGAGATGCGGCACCGCTTCGTATCCCTGCGCCGCCAGCCGCTCGGTCAGGGCGAGCGTCGCCTCCAGACCTTTGGCCGGCGACGCCGTCACCGTCACGCTGCGGCCGGCCGGAACGTACTCCGTGACGATGCCCTCGATCTTGGCGGTCGGCAGGACCTCGTAACGGGAGTGAGTCAGCAGACGGTGCAGTACGGCGACGCGGTCGCGGGTGCGCACGGCGGTCTCCTTGCGGCTGTTTCGTATCTAGCAACTCAATGCACCAGATGCAACACTGTGCG
>JGI25406J46586_10001137_pt1 | contig 12487 bp, 9 predicted proteins | sample TabmetS4T2R2_FD_46586 | JGI IMG/M metagenome (IMG submission 46586) | reverse complement strand
CTGGGAGATCGCGCGGCTGCGTGACGGGCTGGCGGTCACCGCCCTCGGCGACTGGCTGCCGCCCGGTTACGACGGTGGCATCCCGCCGGAGGACACCCGGCTGACCGCGACCGCGTACCTGTACCGGGGGCTGACCGCCGCCGCCGAGCTGGGTGACCTGCTCGGCCACGCCGATGTCGCCGCCCGGTACCGCCAGGTCGCGGCCGGTCTGAGGAACACGGTCAACGCGACGTTCCTCCGCGGCGGCGCCTACCGGACCGACAAGGACCCGGACTACCGGCAGACGTCCAACGCGATCCCGCTCGCCTTCGGCCTGGTGCCCGACGACGCGGTGCCCGCGGTGGTGGACAGCCTGGTCGCGGACATCCGAACCCGCGGCAACCACCTCAACACGGGGGCGCTGGGCACGAGCGTCCTGCTGCCGGTCCTCACCGCGCACGGGCACGCGGACGTCGCGCACGCGGTCGCGACGCAGCGGACCGAGCCCGGCTGGGGTTACTGGTTCGGCAACGGCGCGGACACGATGTGGGAGATGTGGCCGGTGCACTCGCGCTCCCGGGACCACTACTTCCTGGGCACCGTCGTGCAGTGGCTCTACGAGAACGTGGCCGGCCTGCGTCCTGGTGACGGTGGGTACGAGCGGTTCGTGGTCCGACCCGACGCGCGGGTGGGTGTCACCCGGGCGGCGACGTCGATCGAGACGGTGCGTGGCCGGGCGGCCGTGGAGTGGAAGCAGGTCCGGGACGGGCTCACGCTCACCGTGGAGGTGCCGTTCGGGTCCACCGCCGAGGTGCACGTGCCGGGCGGCAGACCCAGGGCGCCGCAGGGCGCCCGGTTCCTCCGCGACGAGCCGGGCTTCACGATCTACGAGGTGGACCGCGGGAGGTGGCGTTTCACCGGCCGGATTTGACGAACTCGCGGGTCACGCCGGTCGGACACGCGGGTCACGGCGGTTGGACACGCGGTTAGCCGAGGCGTTGTTCGGGGTAGCCGAGCTCGATGTCGCTCACGTCGTCGAGGGCGGCGCGGATCGCGGCGGGCAGGGTCAGCTCCTCGGAGACGAGCGAGCCGAGCAGCTGGCCGGTGTCGCGGGCGCCCACGATCGCCGACGACACGCCCGGGCGGTCGCGGACCCAGGCCAGCGCCACGGACAGGGGCGACGTCGCGAGCCCGTCGGCCGCCGTCACGACCGCCTGGACGATGCGGGCCGCGCGCTCGTTGCGGTGGTGGTCCACATAGGGCGCGAAGTGCGCGGACGCGCCGCGGGAGTCGGCCGGGGTCGCGGCCCGGTACTTGCCGGTGAGCACGCCCCGGCCGAGTGGGGCCCACGCCAGGAGCCCCAACCCGTGGTGGGTGGCCGCCGGGCCCACCTCGCGTTCGATGCCGCGTTCGAGCAGGGAGTACTCGACCTGCGTGCTGACCAGCGCGGACGGCTGGTGGCGTTGGAGCGTGGCTGGTGGCGTTGGAGCGTGGCCGCCGTCGCGAGCTGCCAGCCCGCGTAGTTGGACACGCCGGCGTAGCGCACCTTTCCGCTGGTCACGGCCGCGTCCAACGCCGAGAGGGTCTCCTCGAGCGGCACCGCCGTGTCCCACGCGTGGAGCTGCCAGAGGTCGACGTGGTCGATGCCGAGGCGGCGCAGGGAGGAGTCGAGTGCGTGCAGCAACGCGCCCCGGGACGCCCCGCCGCCGAACGGGCCGTCGTCGCGGCGGGCCACGGCCTTCGTGGCGATCACCAGCTCCTCGCGGGGCACGAGGTCGTCGAGCAGACCGCCCAGGATGCGCTCGCTCTCGCCGCCGGCGTACACGTCGGCGGTGTCCACGAGGGTGCCGCCGAGGTCGGCGAAGGCCACGAGCTGGCTCGCGGCCTCGTCGGCGTCGGTGTCCTGGCCCCAGGTCATCGTGCCCAGGCCGATCCTGGACACCCGCAACCCGCTGCGGCCGAGGTGTCGTTGCTCCACGGGGGCGAAGAGTACGGGCAGTTCCACGTTCCCGCTGGCAGGCTCACCGCACAACCTGGTTACTCCACGGTAGGGTGCCGCCATGCGACTCGGACTGAACCTGGGCTACTGGGGTGCCGGCAACGACGCGAACAACCTGAAGATCGCACAGGAGGCCGACCGGCTCGGCTACTCCGTGGCCTGGGCGGCGGAGGCGTACGGCTCCGACGTGCCGACCGTGCTCACCTGGGTCGCCGCGCAGACGAAGCAGATCGACGTCGGTTCGGCCATCCTGCAGATCCCCGCCCGCCAGCCCACGATGGCGGCGATGACCGCGGCGACGCTCGACACGCTCTCCGGCGGCCGCTTCCGGATGGGCCTCGGCGTGTCCGGGCCGCAGGTGTCCGAGGGCTGGTACGGCGTCAAGTTCGGCTCACCGCTCGCCCGCACCCGCGAGTACGTGGACATCGTCCGGCAGGCGCTGCGCCGCGAGCGGGTCACCTACCAGGGCAAACACTTCACGCTGCCGCTGCCCGACGGGCCCGGCAAGCCGCTGAAGCTGATCGTGCACCCGGTCCGCGAACAGATCCCGATCTACCTCGCCTCGATCGGCCCCAGGAACCTGGAGCTGACCGGCGAGATCGCCGACGGCTGGCTCGCGATCTTCTACTCCCCGGAGTACGGCCCCGAGTCCCTCGAGCTGATCCGCAAGGGCCGGGAGAAGGCCGGCAGGACCCTCGACGGCTTCGACGTGGTGCCGACCTCGCCGATCGTCGTCCACGACGACTGGAAGACCGCCGCCGACCAGGTCAGGGCGTACGCGGCGCTGTACGTGGGCGGTATGGGCAGCCGCGAGCAGAACTTCTACAACAACCTCGCCTGCCGCATGGGCTACGAGGCCGAGGCGGCCGAGATCCAGAACCTCTACCTCGCCAAGGACTACGCGGGCGCGGCCGCCAAGGTGCCGCTCGGCTTCCTCGACTCGACCGCGCTGCTCGGCCCCAAGGAGCGCATCGCCGAGAAGATGCAGGCCCTGGCCGAATCGGGGGTCACCACACTGTCCGTTTCCCCGGTGCTGCAAGATCTCGAGCAAAGCATCGCGGCCCTGCGGGTCGCGGTGGAAGCTCTGGATCGCGCGGGAGTTGGTAGTTGAGCTGGTTCGAAGCCGTCATCCTCGGTCTCGTCCAAGGACTCACGGAGTTCCTGCCGATCTCCTCAAGCGCCCACCTGCGGATCACCGCGGCGTTCGCCGGCTGGGACGACCCCGGCGCGGCGTTCACCGCGGTGTCCCAGCTCGGCACCGAGACCGCCGTGATCCTCTACTTCCGGGAGAAGATCGGCCGGCTGCTCGTCGCGTGGTTCCGGTCCCTGCGCCGGCCGTCGGGCTGGAGCGACAACCCGGACTCCCGGATGGCGTGGCTGGTCGTCTTCGGCACGATCCCGATCGCCGTCCTGGGCCTGCTGTTCCAGGACGACATCGAGCACGCCTTCCGTGATCTTCGCCTCATCGCGACCACGCTGATCGTCTTCGGCATCGTCCTCGGCATCGCCGACCACGTCGGTCGCAAGGAGCGGGACCTGGCACATCTGACCGTGCCGCACGGCCTGGTCTACGGCTTCGCGCAGGCGATGGCGTTGATCCCGGGCGTGTCCCGCTCGGGTGGCACGGTGACCGCCGGCCGGCTGCTCGGCTACAAGCGGGCCGAGGCGACCGAGTACGCGTTCCTGCTGGCCGTGCCGGCCGTGTTCGCGTCGGGGCTGTACAAGCTGACCGACATCGGCGGCGACGACGCGCCGGCCTGGGGCCCGACGATCGTCGGCACGCTGGTGGCGTTCCTCGTCGGCTACGCGGTGATCGCGTGGCTGATGCGCTACATCTCCAAGAACAGCTANCTGCCGTTCGTGATCTACCGGATCGCGCTNGGCGTGGCGNTGTTCGTGCTCGTCGGCATCGGCACGCTCGCACCCGACGCCGGGCCGGCGCCCTAGATAGTCTGGCGCCGTGGCCACAGTCGTACTGCTCAGGCATGCCCGCTCGACCGCCAACGGTTCCGGCGTCCTCGCCGGCCGCTCACCGGGGGTCGAGCTGGACGAGACCGGCCGCAAGCAGGCCGACGCGCTCGTGGCACGGCTGGCCACGGTGCCGCTCGCGGAGATCGTCTGCTCACCCCTGCTGCGCTGCGAGCAGACGGTCGCCCCGCTCGCGGCGGCCCGGGGGCTCGCCCCGGCGACCGAGCCGAACCTGTCCGAGGTCGACTACGGCGACTGGACCAACCGCGAGCTGAAGGACCTCGCCAAGGAGAAGCTGTGGACGGTCGTGCAGGCGCACCCGTCCGCGGCCGTGTTCCCCGGCGGCGAGGGGCTCGCGAACGTGCAGACCAGGGCCGTCGCCGCGGTCCGCGCCCACGACGCGCGGATCACCGCCGAGCACGGCCCCGGGGCGGTCTGGCTGCTGTGCAGCCACGGTGACGTGCTGAAAGCCATCCTCGCCGACGCGCTCGGCCAGCACCTGGACACGTTCCAGCGGATCGTGGTCAACCCCGCGTCGGTGTCGGTGGTCCAGTACACCGAGACCAGGCCGTTCGTGCTGCGGATGAACGACAACGGCGGCGAGCTGGCGAGCATCGTGCCGCCCCCGCCGAAGCCGGCCGAGTCTCAGGACGGCTCTCAGGATGGCCCCCAGCCGGCCGAACCGGACGGTATTCGTCCGGGTGACGCGGTGCCGGGCGGTGTCCCAGGCCGCGCATCCTGACCTGCAGGTTCCTGCCACGCAAAACCCGTCACGATCTGGGTGAAAACTCGGGGAAAACCCTGAGGACTGTGCCAGTATCTGTGCACTCGCCATCTCCGCTGCGGCGGCGTCAAGGGAGTGGTAATGACACAGCCATACGGCCAGCAGCCCGANCAGCCGGGCGGCGGGTATCCCCAGGGTGGGTACCCGCAGACCCCGGGCCAGGGACAACCGGCTCAGGGCTACCCGCAGAGCCCGCCCTACGGACAGCCGGCGCAGGGATATCCGCAGAGCCCGCCCTATGGTCAACCCGCGCAGGGGTACCCGCAGAGTCCACCCTCCGGGTATCCACAGGCCCAGGGTTACGGCGCGATGCCGCCCGCGCCGCCGGAGTACAGCGCCGGTCCGAGCTCCCGGCCGGGCGTGGCCACCGCCGCCGCGGTACTCGCGTTCGTGCAGGCCGGTCTCACGGCGATCCCGGGCATCCTGCAGCTGATCAACGCGCCGCAGAACGGTGGGCTGGGTGGCAACCCGCCGACGGGCGTGATGATCATCGTGGCGATCGCCGAGGTGATCGGTGTCGTGCTGCTGATCATCGGTGGGGTGCAGCTGATCGGCGGCAAGTCGCGGACGCTGATCGTCGCGGGTGCGGCGCTCGAGCTGGCGATCTGCGTCTACTGGATCATCTTCGCGGTCTCCATCGACAACACGCTGGCCGGTGACGAGGAGTTCGCCGTCGCCGCCATGAATGCCGGTAAAGGCGTGTTGATCGGATTCGCTATCTTCTTCGCCATCATGCCGACGATCACACTGATCATGTCGGTGGGTAACTCCACAACGCAGTTCCTGCAATCACGTCGCGGACACTGAAGCCGCGCGAGAGGGGTAAAGAGAAATGTCACAGCCGTACGGGCAGCAGCCGCCCCAGGGCAACTTCAACCAGGGGCAGCAGCCGGGCTACCAGGGCCAGCCGGGCTACGGCGCCATGCCGCCGGCCCCGCCGGAGTACACCAGCGGCCCCATCGCCCGGCCCGGCACGGTCACCACGGCCGCGGTCCTGTCGTTCGTGCAGGCCGGCATCACGCTGATCGCCGCGGTCATCCTGATGATCGGGCTCGCCGCCGTGAACGACCTGGTCAACGGTGCTGAGGAGATCAACGGCGTCGACGTCGACGAGGGCGGGCTGACGCTGCTGTGGATCGCCGCGTTCGTGGCGCTCGTCGGTGCGGGCCTGCTGATCTGGGCNGGGGTCAAGGCCCTGGGTGGCGGCAACCAGATCGTGGTCATCGCGTCGGCNGTGCAGATCGTGCTGTGCGTGTTCTGGCTGATCCAGGGCGCGGGTATCATCCCGATCCTGCTGATCGTCATGCCGATCATCGCGCTGATCATGTCGCTCGGCGGCCCGGCCAAGCAGTACGAGGCCTCGCGTCGCGGCCGTCTCGCCTGACGATTTTCCTGGTGAGGGGCGCCTTCCCGGTGGGGGAGGGCGCCCCTTTCGTCATGTCAGCAGCTCGACCTGGGCCAGCGTCACGGGCTCACCGCCGGCGCTCTCGGTGACGTCCAACCGGTACCGCCGGTACGCGCCGGGGTTGGCGACCTTGAACGCACGCGTCTGGCGGCGCCACCGGAACGACTCGCCGGCGCGCTCGTCCAGGACCGTCCACTGTGCACCGTCGGCGGAGCCGCGCAGCGTCCACGAACGCGGGTCGTCGCCGCGTGCGCCCGAGGTCAGCGTGTAGTACCGGACCGGCGCGCCGTTACCCGGCAACTGGTACGCGAACCACGGCGTCGCNGTCCCGAAGGTCACCTGNGTGCCGCTGGTGTCGTCGAACAGGGCGGCCACGTTGATGCCGTCGCTGCCCTCGCCGTGGCCGCCCGGCGTGCTCGTGATGTCCCGCATGGGGGTCGGGACGACGCCGTCCGGGGTGAGCGACGGCGGCAGCGCGTCCGGGTTGCAGCCCCAGGTGGACGGTCGAGGTCCCATGCGGAAGTCGAGCGTGCCGCCGCCGGCGATCATGGCGTGCGGCAGGTAGACCCGGTCCCACGGCTTGCCGTTGACCGAAAGCCCTTGCACGTAGACGTTCTCCGCGCTGTTGTTCGGCGCGTTGACCACGAGCTCGTTGCCGTTGTCCATCCGCACCACCGCGCGCCGGAACAGCGGTGAGCCGATGATGTACTCGGGGCTGCCGACCCGCAGCGGGTAGAAGCCGAGCGCGCTGAACAGCCACCACGCGGACATCTCGCCGTTGTCCTCGTCGCCGAGGTAGCCCTGGCCGATCTCGCTGCCGGCGTAGAGCCGGGACAGCACCTCGCGCACCTTCTCCTGCGTCCGCCACGCGGCGCCCGCGTAGGCGTACATGTAGATGATGTGGTGCGACGGCTGGTTGCTGTGGCCGTACTGTCCCATTCGGACGTCGCGGGCCTCGGTCATCTCGTGGATCCGGCGGCAGTACGCGCCGCGGGCGCGCCCGGTCTCCGGCGTGGCGAAGAACTCGTCGAGCTTGGCGGCCAGCGCCTCCCGTCCGCCGAGCAGGTTCGCGAGGCCCGCGCCGTCGTGCGGCACGCTGAACGCGTTGTTCCAGCCGTTGGTCTCCACGTAGTCGCCGCCCCAGGCACGCGGGTCGTAGCGGTCGGGCGTGCGCCGCGGCTCGCCGTTCTCCTTGCGGCCCTGGAAGAAACCTGTTGCTGGGTCGAAGGAGTGCACGTAGTTGAGCGCGCGGCTGGCGAAGTACTCCTGGTTCTGGGTGTCGCCCAGCTCGCCGGCCAGGGCGGCGATGGCGAAGTCGTTGACGCAGCCCTCGAGTGTCCACGAGAGACCGTACTCGGTGGACGTCGGCGTGTAGCCGAGGAAGATCGAGCGGTCGATACCCTTGCGGCCCACGCCCGTGAGGTCCGGGGCGACGGTCGCGTTGCGGATGGCGGCGGCGTAGGCGGAGCGGATGTCGAAGTTCCGCACGCCCTTCAGGTACGCGTCGGCGAACGCGACGTCCGAGCTGGTGCCGGTCATCAGGTCGGCGTAGCCGGGGGAGGACCAGCGGGCGATCCAGCCGCCGTCGCGGTACTGCTGCACGAACCCGTCGATCAGCTCGCCGGCGTGGCCGGGGGTGAGCAGCGTGTACGCCGGCCAGACCGTCCGGTAGGTGTCCCAGAACCCGTTGTTGACGTAGATCCGGCCGGCCTGGACCGTCTTCCCCGTGTGGGTCGGGGTGTCCTTCTTGGACGCCGGCGTCACCGGGGTGGCGTAGGCGATGGTGGGGACCTCGTCCGTGCCGGTGTTCTCGTGGCCGCGGTTGGGGTAGAGGAAGAGCCGGTACAGGTTGGAGTACAGCGTGGTCAGCTGGTCCTCGGTGGCGCCGTCGACCTCGACCCGGCCGAGCAGGGCGTCCCACTGGTCGGCGGCGCGGTCGCGGACGGTGTCGAAGGTGTCGTGGTCGGGGATCTCCAGCCAGAGGTTCTTCTTCGCCTGCGCGACGCTGATCAGCGAGGTGGCGATGCGCATGGTGACGACGGTCGGGCCGGTGTGGGACGGTTCGAACCTCAGGTAGCCGGCCACCTTGCGGGAGAAACCCCGCCACAGCCGGCCGGTCGCCGAGATCGTGCGGTCGAACGTGGCGTAGACGAACAACCGGCCGGCTCCCTCGGACAGTCCGCTGCGGACGTCGGAGTAACCCGTGACCACGCCGGCCACCGGGTCGAGGATGAGCCGGCCGTGGCGGTTGACGTTGTCGAAGACGAGGTTCGCGTCCTCGCCGGGGAAGGTGAACCGCAGGATCGCCGCGTGGTCGGTCGGCGCGATCTCGGCGACGATGCCGCCGGTGAACCGCACGCGGTAGTGGTGCGGCCTCGCCAGCTCGTTGCCGTGCCGGAAGGTGAGCTTTCGCTTGCGGCGCCGGGAGCTCGGGCGTTTCGGGGCGGCGGAGGGGAGTATCTGGAAGGTCTGCCGGTCGCCCATCCACGGGCTGGGCAGGTGGCTCGCCGCGAGTGCTTCCAGCGCGGGCAGGTTCTGGTCGTCGTTGTGCCGGTGGTAGCTGTAGAGCCAGCCCTGCGCGCCCGCGTCGGTCACCGGGGTCCAGAACGTGAAGCCGTGCGGGACGGCGGTGGCGGGGATGGTGTTGCCGCGGGAGTACGCCTTGGTGGAGTCCGTGCCGCGGGTGGTGACCACGTGGTCGACCGGGCGCTTCCTGGTGGCCGCCGGGCGGTCGGTGAGCCTGATGTCGTCGAGCCAGCCGCTGTACTCGGCGGGGCCGTCCGGGTTGTCGTAGGTGAGCAGCGCGCGGACGGCGGTCTTTCCCGCTGCCGCGGTGAGCCGGATCCTGCGATGGTTCCACTGGTTCGGGACGAGTGCCTGGGACTCGCCCTGGCCGCGGGCGGTGACGGGGAAGCCGAGCTGGTCCTGCCCGCCAAGTTCGCTGAGGTAGGTGCCGTCGTCGAAGGCGAGGTCGAGGGCGACGAACGTGGCGGGGAAGCGCAGGTCGTCGCCGTTCGACTCGGGGAGGATGACGTAGGACAGCTCGGTGTCCTCGGTGATCGGCAGCTCGAGCAGGAACAGCTTGTTGGTGACGCTGCCGGGGCCCTGCGCGGTGTGCCTGCCGGCGTAACGCAGGGCACGCAGGCCCGTGAAGCCGGCCTTCGGCCTGGCGGTGGCGGGTTTGCGCGGGCCTCTGCCCTCGCGGGTGCTCATGGTGGCGCCCGCGGCGCGTGGCGCGCCGGTGCGGTCGAGGTCGGTGGTGTCGATCCACGTCAGCGGCGGATCGGTGTTCTCGAACGACGAGAAGAAGCCCCGGGCACTCATCACCGGCGTGATCCTATTGAATGCGGGTATGCATGCCGCGCGCCGACTCTGGGCCACCCTCGAACCCCTGCACGCCGTCGCCTACTTCGCGCCCGAGGTCCGTGCCGCCGGCAAGGAGATCGGGCTGCGGGGGTACTGGGACACCTACTTCGCGTTCCGCGCGGCGCCGCTCGGGCCGGTGCCGGCCGCGCCCGTGGTCGCGATCTTCGCGACGTTCGCGCCGGGGATGGTCGAGCGGGCGTTGCCGTCCGCCTGGTCGCGTGCCTCGGTGGCGGACTGCCTCGCGGCGCGGACGGCGGTGGGGGCCTCGGTGCTGCGGGGGATCGGGGTGTCCTCCGAGGCGTGCGCGGCCGCGGTGCGGCTGCTGTCGGCGGCCTCGTTCGAGCCGACCGGGCGGCCGCTGGGCAGCGCGAACGCGGCGTTGCCGTTGCCCGGGGACCCGGTCGAGGCGGTGTTCCAGCTGGCGACGACGGTGCGTGAGCACCGGGGTGACGGGCACATCACGGCGCTGGCCGCCGCCGGGTTGTCCGGGCTGGACGCGACGCACCTGCAGCTGGCGCGGACCGGGTTCTCGTCGGAGGGGATGCGGGAGATCCGCGGTTGGTCGTCCGAGCGGTGGGCGCAGGCGCAGGCGTCGCTCGTGTCGCGGGGGCTGCTGACTCCGGACGGGCTCACGCCGGCCGGTGCGGAGCTGCTGGACTCGGTGGAGGCGATGACGGATTCGCTTGCCTGGCAAGGCGGGCTGTCGGCGGTGCCGGTGGACGAGGTGGTCTCGCTGCTCGCGCCTGCGGTGGCGGCGGTGTGGGACTCGGGGCTGCTGCCGGCGTCGAACCCGATCGGTCAGCTGCGTCCTTGACCTCCACATAGGTCCAGGTCATAGCGTCGATCCCGGAATTGTCGGTGGGTCGTGCGAGGGTGTCGTCATGGACATGGAGACCACTGCGTGGATGTCGCTGTACAACACGATGAACGCGACGGACGACCGTCGTCCGTTCTCGGTGGCGACGTTACGCCGGATAGGACGCTTCGCGCGCCCGCACAGACGGCTGCTCGCGTGGTTCCTTCTGCTGAGCGTGGTGACGGCGGTCCTGGCGGTGGCCACGCCGGTGCTCGCCGGCTGGGTGGTGGACGCGATCGTGGCGCGGTCGTCGCTGCGGTTCGTCGTGGTCCTGGCGGTGCTGATCGCGGTGATCGCGGTCGCGGAGGCGGTGCTGGGGCTGGTCGCGCGGTGGCTGTCGGCGCGGATCGGTGAGGGGCTGATCCTGGACCTACGCACGGCGGTGTTCGACCATGTGCAGACGATGCCGGTGGCGTTCTTCATGCGCACGCGGACCGGCGCCCTGGTGTCGCGGCTGAACAACGACGTGGTGAGCGCGCAGCACGCGTTCTCCTCCACGCTGTCCGGGGTGCTGTCGAACATCGTGATGCTGGTGCTGACGCTGGCCGTGATGATCGGGGTGTCGTGGCAGATCACGGTTCTCGCGCTGGTGCTGTTACCCGTGTTCGTGGTGCCGGCGCGGCGGATGGGTGCCCGATTAGCGCGGCTCGAGCGGGAGGCCGCGAACCACAACTCGACGATGAGCACGCAGATGACCGAGCGGTTCTCCGCGCCCGGGGCGACGCTGGTGAAGCTGTTCGGCCGGCCTGGCGACGAGTCGGCGGAGTTCGCCGCGCGGGCGCGGCGGGTGGCGGACATCGGTGTGCGGACGGCGATGGCGCAGTCGGTGTTCGTCACGGCGCTGACACTGGTGTCGGCGCTCGCGCTGGCGCTGGTGTACGGGGTCGGCGGGTGGTTCGCGTTCGCCGGTTCGCTCGAGCCGGGGGCGGTGGTGTCGCTGGCGTTCCTGCTGACGCGGCTGTACGCGCCGCTGACGGCGTTGGCCTCGGCGCGTGTCGAGGTGATGAGCGCGCTGGTGTCGTTCGAGCGGGTCTTCGAGGTGCTGGACCTCAAGCCGCTGATCGCCGAGAAGCCGGCCGCGGTTGCCGTCCCCGAGGGGCCGGTGTCGGTGGAGTTCTCGTCGGTGTCGTTCGGGTACCCGGCGGCGTCGTCGGTGTCGCTGGCGTCGCTGGAGGAGGTGGCGAAGCTCGACACGCGGGGCGGGGTCGAGGTGCTGCACGACGTGTCGTTCCGGGTGGAGCCCGGNCAGCTGGTGGCGCTGGTCGGGTCGTCCGGGGCNGGGAAGTCGACCATCGCGTCGCTGGTGCCGCGGCTGTACGACGTGGACTCGGGCGCGATCCGGCTGTCCGGTGTGGACGTCCGGGACGTGTCGCTCGCGTCCCTGCGGGAGGCGACGGGCACGGTGACGCAAGACGGTCACCTGTTCCACGAGTCGGTGCGGTCGAACCTGCTGTTCGCGGCGCCAGGCGCATCGGAGGCCGACCTGTGGGAGGTGCTGACACGTGCCCGCCTGGACACGCTGGTGCGTTCCCTGCCGGACGGCCTGGACACGATCGTGGGAGAACGCGGTTACCGCCTGTCAGGCGGCGAACGACAGCGCTTGACCATCGCACGGCTGCTGCTGGCCAAGCCGCGCCTGGTGATCCTGGACGAGGCGACGGCCCACCTGGACTCGACCTCCGAGGCCGCGGTGCAGGAGGCGCTGGCGGAGGCCCTGTCCGGGCGCACCGCCCTGGTGATCGCCCACCGCCTGTCCACCGTGCGCGCGGCGGACCAGATCCTCGTCGTGGAGGAGGGCCGCATCGTGGAACGCGGCACGCACGAGTCGTTGCTCGCATCCGGAGGGAGGTACGAGGAGCTGTACCGAACCCAGTTCGCCGAGACCACACCGGTGGCGTAGTTCTCGCCGAACATGACGTTGCCGACCACGGGCTGAGGTGAAGGGAAGGGTTTCCGGCGGCAGGTAGGCCGCATGGATCGAGGCTCACGGCCGCTTACCGACCAGCGAGACTCCACGCCTGGACCGGACACCGAACCGGTGTCGGTTCGCACGGCGGTGCTGGCTCGTCCGCGCCGGCGGTAGGTCAGCGGCGGTTGTGGACGACGACCGTCGCGGCGGTGGCCAANGCT
>JGI25406J46586_10001131_pt1 | contig 12505 bp, 8 predicted proteins | sample TabmetS4T2R2_FD_46586 | JGI IMG/M metagenome (IMG submission 46586) | reverse complement strand
TCCAATAGGCTTGTTTCATAATTCGGCAAATAGAAAAAGTCGGGCCTCGCATAGAGCGCCCAGTGAACTTCCACATTTCCCGCAGGCGCATCAAAGAAATATTGCGTGCTCACATTCGCTTTGGATGAATCACCGAGTTTGATCTCATCGGTTGAAAAATCCACACTCAAATTAATTTCGGGCTTGCGATACTCTGCCACCTGAAAAGAAAAATAAAACTCAAGTGTGCTATTCTCAAGGCTGTAATATCCGGGCACGGCGTTATCGGGCAATTCAAATTGACCATTGAAGGTACCGTAGGGTGAAAGCTGCGCGTTGATCGTCGAAAGCTGCGTGCCGCTTGCATCTCTCAAAATGAGCGGGAACTCATTGATGGGCGGCAGTTCATATCGCCCATTGAATGCCTGTCGTGCTACGCCGCGAAAATATACGGTTTGCCCGGGACGATACATAGGACGGTCTGTGTACATGTAAATTTGAGTGCGTGAGAACTGCACATTCTGTGAATATCCAAAATCCCATCCGCTGATCCACCAGCCCCAGTTGTTGACCGCAAGCGCGAAGTTATCGTCTCCCGGTTGACCGAGCATCGCGTACACCTGACTATAGGGAAGCCGTTCNCTGACCGCGCCTTTCCATAATCCATCTTCGTCTGTCACGCCTGAACCGAGTTGATTGCCCGTACTATCATAAATAATGATTGGCGCATTGGCTACGGGGGTTTGTGAGGGAAGATCCACTGCCCAAACGAGTGCCTCTGTGGCACCGAGTTTGAACGTGAGGTTCACCTGGCTCGAGACGGCAAAGGAAACGTTCTTGAATTGCTGAGGGAGTTGCGGCGAAGAGACATTTATATAATACAAGCCTGATGGAAGTTGATTATTTTGCTGCGTAAGATTTAATTTCACCTTCTGCGATTCACTGGACGTCAGGTCAAAATTTTGTGTGTACGTGCTTGGGCTGGTGGGAGCATACGTTTGCTGTGTATCGTACGAATTCTGAAGTGTGAAATAATCCTGCGGCGATAAGGGCGAAATCGTCACATTGGCAGTTTCTATGTTCACTGCGTCTGCATATAACACCGGCTCATCAGGGCGTACAAATGCAGTCGTTGAAAATGAATTCATCATCAGGGAGGGCTGTAAAGGTGGTGTACGGAAATTCAAAATGAATGAATCACCCAGTGACTGACCCCAGCTATCTCTGATCTTTGCCGATAGCTCGATTTGATAATTCGTTTCGGGAATGTATGCACCGTAAACAGTCAGGGTCAAACGGTCTTCAGAGATCCCTACGTCAAGATTATCCAGTTCAGGGGTCACGGTCACTGATTTGTCGTAGTCACCCTCGCTGAGGGGTGAATTGAACTTAAATTCGACCAATCCCAAACCTGGATCTGTCGCGGTTACTGCAAAATTATCGTATGTACGTAACGCGGCGCCATAATCTGTGCCGAGCGTGATCTCACCGCTTTGAGCGCGCGCGGCTGCACCCACATTCAGGATATAACCGACATTGCGTAGTAGCTCTTTTTCAGGAACGAAGGTTAATTCTGTTGCTTTATCGTTCCATGTGAATTTTCCATTCAGTGTGCCTTCAGTCCCGCTAAATACAAAATTGGATTCCACACTTTGTTTATCCATGGGCTGGTTGAACGTCAGTTTAAGTTCCGGTTCAATTGGAAGCAGTTCATCGGTGGCGGGTTCCAAAGAGACAACGCGTGGCCTGGATGTGGTGAACGTCCACGAATTCCCTTCCCCGCCTGCATCTGGCAAACCGACACTTGTCACCGTTTTCAAATCCGGGTTCAAGCTGACGGTGTATTCCGTTCCACCTGCCATGGATGGATCGGGGTAAAAGACATACGTGCTGGTGTTAATCCATTCGCCATGCCCTACGACGGACGGTTGAATATGGAAGGCAGGAGGTTGAGATCCTGGATCGGCGTCGAGGGCAACGACTGGTTGGTTGAATGAAGCTGCGATCGCGGCGTTGACGATCACATCCTCTGCATTTGCTTTTGGCAGGATGTTCGTGGTACGTAAATAATCTGCCACTGGAAACATAAGCCCAATAGGTTCAGTAATTCCAAATCCACTGGCTGATTGAATTGAATTGGCTATCGTGATATTCAGGGTTGTACCTGGTTGATAAGGTTGTGTAGGATTAAATATTAGAGTTGCGTCATCATTCCATGTGAAGGTTCCTTCGGGCAACCCGCTCAAGGCAGATTCTGCCAAAGGTTTGTTCATCGCCTGGTTGAAATAAAATGTGATGGGGGATACATGCCCGATAGTGCTGTTTTGTGGGGGGATAGTTTCGACCAGCGCCAGGGGAAATGCCTGTGGAACGCTTGTGGGTGCGGGAGTGGTAGTAGGTGTGGAAGCGATGAGTGCAGATAAATTCGGAACGCCACCGCACGAAGTGAGAATCAAGGCGATCAGGAGCAACCAATTCAGGCCGAGCCTGGGTGAAGCGAAGCGATTTCGATTCATCGTTTCTCCATTGAAATAATCAATTCTTCACTATAGTAACGCAAACTTGAACCGCGGAGTTCGCAACAGTTGCAAAAATTTGGATTTTCGTAGGAGGACTATTTCATTATACACTTGTTGCTTTCGCGCTGAGCGGAGCCGTAGTCGAAGCGCGGAGATTGCCAGGCCGCCTGGGTCTCGATACATCCCGCAAAGATCATGCGGGACACTCGACCAGCGGCGGCTCCTAATGACATGTAATCAAGAATCAAAAAAGGACACGGAGCAATCCGTGTCCTGCAATGGCACATGACAATTAGGAGGGCGCTGCAGCGATCTCGTTCAAAATTGCTTCGAGTTTCTGTTGGAAGGTGCTGAATGGCTCTGCCCCAGTGAACGCGTCTGTTTTCGTCTCACCATTGACAGTGTATGTAATAATGAAACCAGGAGTGGCATTGACACCAGCCGCAAGAGCATCTTTCATATCCTGCTGGACCTGGTCCGCATATTTACCGCTGTTATAGCAGTTGTTAAATTCAGCCATGTCTAAGCCAACACTTTCGGCAATCGCCGCAAGTCTACGGTCGGTGAACGAGCCAGCATCTTCTCCAAGCACGTTCGTGAATAAAGCATCGTGCATTTCCCAGAATTTGCCTTGGTCGGCCGCACAATAGGCAGCCGCCGCGGCATCCTGTGATTCAGTCCTGGCTCCACCAATATTGCCGCTGACAAAGTTGCCCATCGAACGATAGACGAATTGCACTTTGCCGGTCGCGATGTAGTGTTCCAACAATAATGGTTCGGTCTGTTCAAAAAAACGCTCACAGAACGGACACTGAAAATCTGCGAACTCTTCTATCTTAATTAGCGCGTTTGGGTCACCGGTGGTATTGCGGTCTATCTGTGGGCGCGAGAGGGGCTGTGCGGTGACAACTCCGGCGATCGGCTTGATCTGGGGCCAGACAACGGCAAAGACCAGAAATGCCGCGACGATGGTAATAATTCCTATTGTGAGCAGGCGGTTTCGTCTCTCCCGCTGCTGCATTCTCATTCGTCTTTCCTGCCTTTTACTTCTCTTTTCCTGACTCATGAAAGCTCCTTGATGTAAATGATTTAGACGCCGATTTTCCCATGCCCAAATTGTTTTGTCTAGGAAAAAGTAAGGCGTGTTTAATAAAAATGAACTTTTCTTCAGAAAAAAGTGACGCTTCAAATCACTGGACTTTATTCCCCGAGCTGCTCTTCTTAATCTCTTCTATTGCCCATTTTGCATGTTCGCGCACCAGGGGTTCAGGGTCTTCAAGTGCTTTATTGAGGACAGGCAATGCGTGAAGATTTCCTGTATTACCTAATGCCACCGCGACATTTCGCAGGTAGCCGCGTCGCTTGGCGCGCTTGACCGGAGTTCGCTTGAAACGTTGATTAAACTCTTGAGGTGTAAGAGTCATCTCATCACTCAGAGAAGGCGACGGGCTCTTATCACCAAAGGCTGGATCACCATCCATTGCAAATCGATTCCACGGGCAGACCATCTGACACACATCGCATCCGAAGACCCAATCTCCCATCAAAGAGCGAAGCTCGGTTGGCGTGTCATCCTTGAGCTCGATGGTGAGATAGGAGATGCAGCGACGCGCGTCTATGGTACGGTCTGGCAGTATGCATTGCGTAGGGCAGGCTGTGATGCAGCGTGTGCAGGTGCCGCAATGATCGGTGACAAATGGCGGATCAAATTCGAGCTCGAGATCGAGAAAGATTTCGGAGAGTAATAAGTAGGAGCCCTGTTTGGGGTTAATGAGACAGGTGTTTTTTCCGATCCATCCGATGCCGGCACGCTGGGCGAGATCGCGCTCAAGGATCGGGCCTGTATCCGTGTAATAGCGGTTCTTTACCGGACCTCCCACCTGTTCCTCGATGAATTGGATCAGTTCTTTCATCCGCGCGGGAAGGATATTATGATAATCTTCGCCCCAAGCGTAGGAGGCGACTTGACCCCTTGTTTTCTCCCTCACCCCTAACCCCTCTCCCTCAAGGAGAGGGGGACTATAAGGAGTAGCCAGTACAAGAATAGATTTGCACTCAGGGAGGATTTCGCGAGGGTCGGCACGCCGGGCACGTGCAGCTTCCGTGGCGAGATAATTCATCGTGCCGTGATGATCGCGGGCCAGCCAATTTTCAAATGTGAGGTAATGGGGAGGCGGTTCAGGAGTTGTTACGCCAGCCAGGACAAATCCCAGCTGGCGCGCTTTATCTTTGATTTGTTGTTTTAAGTCTTGTAACACAAATTTTATTGCACAACGATTTTTACAAAGATAATCTCTTCAAAAGTAACGCCTGCGGGGTTGCGCATCTGCCAGGCGCTCAGGTAGGTGCCTGCCTGGGAGGGGGCCTTGAATTGAACGGAAACTTCCACTTCCTCACCAGACTGGACAACATCCGTCAGGGCCACGAACTGACCAGACATTTGTTCCGAGTACCCAGCATACGCGAGAACGTAACCCGCTCCCCATTCGCAGATACCGTTATTTCTCACTCTCCATGTTTTAATGAAATCCTGCCCAGGTGACATAACCGTATTATCAGGAATATTTACGTCTGCAACATAAGCCAGGCTGTCACATAATGCCTCGGGTGTCCCCGATGCGTTTGTCACTTGTGCCACGACTGCGCCTGTTGCCGTGGCAGTCGCAGCCGCCGGGACGGTCGCTTCTGGTGCGGTCGTATTTGTGGGAACGGATGGGGTCGGTGTGAATGCTGCNGCTGTAAGTGTNAATTGAGATACAACCGTNCTCGCTGCGGAGGTGCGCACCAGGGCTACATCCGGCGTAGGTTCAGTAGGTGCATTGGGCGATCCACATGCAACCATCAACATGGCAATGAACATGGTCAAAGCGATGAGTTTTAGATTCATAGGACCTCCAAGCCGTTCAGGAAATTATTTCTTGACCTCGAAGACTACGGTGAGCAGCGTGCCAAAATAATAGCCTGAGTCGCTCCTCATTCGCCAGGTACCCTGATATGTACCTTCCTGGAGAGGAGCAGTCAGTGGAACGTCGAAGTCTGTGATTTCACCCGGCTCGATAAAATCTGCTTTTTTGTCTGTGGGTTTGAATACAATATCAACCGGGTCAATTGCTGTATCACCGCCGATGAATACCAGAGCATATCCTTCATCCCACGTGCAGTTGCCTGTGTTTTGCACCTGCCAGATCTTTACGAAATCCTCCCCAGGTTTCAACACAGTCCCATCCGGAATAGTGAGGTCGGCGATGTAAATGCTATTGTTACAGGCATCTCCCAAAGATGCAGTGGCACCAACAGGAGCCACAGGGGATGCCAATTGCGTAACTCCCGGTAGCGGAGTGGTATTGAATGATACTGTCGGAAGCGCTCCCGCGCCTGTAGTCGGTGACGCGCCAGCCGTGGGCAAGGATAACGTTGGAACTGAAACAGGTGTGTTGGTTGGGAGCGGTGATGTGGGTGAGGGTGCCGCAAGCGCGGTCTGTGTGAACTGTACTGACAGTTCTGCCATCACAGTTTCCGCCGCGGCAGTACTGATCGCGTTCACATCAGCTGTTGGGGCAGGTGTGGCACCCCCTCCACATGAGGCCAGGAAGAGAGCAGCTGTTAATATGCCTAAAAGGGTCTGCCGCGGAAATGTTCGAACAAACATAATTTACCTCCGTGGTATACGGTGATGAACATGGACTGGAAGTACGTAGGGTGTAAGTGCCTTCGGCGTCCAGTTTGATTATATCGCAGTATCCAGTGTGCCGTTCACTTGTCTAGGGGATTATGAAATTCACGGTGTTGGGGTAGCCGTTGCGGTAGAAGTAGGAGTGGCGGTCGAGGTTGCGGTCTGTGTGGCTGTTGGAGTAGCGGTGGCCGAAGGCGGAGTGGAGACCGTGGAGGTGAAAGTCGCTGTGGGTGGCTGCGAGCTTTGTCGCGTGATGCGCGGAGACATCCAGAGTGCAAAGTCCTCGTGGGAGTTGCCGTTTGTAAACACGGTAAGAATGAATTTCACTCGCTGCCCACGCAATGAGCTCAAGTCGATATTGACCGTGTAAAACTGGCCTTCGTATATTTCGCGCCACTGACCTAGGGTTCGGACCTGGCCATTTCCGATCTGATAGGAAAGCCGGAAGGTCGCATCACAATCGTTTGCCTTGTACATGCAGTTGATCAGCGCCTGGAAGCGATCACCCGATTGAACGTCAAATCCCCGGTATGTACCGCTGATCCAGCCCGTGTTGGATTTAGGCGGATAGGTTAACAATGCCTTTCCCTGTGTGTTGCCGTTCTCCATTTGAGGTGAATTAAGGACTTGCACAAATCCTTCGGCGTCTCCCTCCACACCCGGGCATGGCAGAGCCTGTGACTGGTTCTCCCAGGAGGCCTCACAATAGTTGGCAATGAAATCGAATGCCGTGACTGTATAACCGGTAACACTGACATCCACATAGAAATTGGAATCGGCTGACGAACCCACCCCGAACAGAGTGCCAGAGGCGTTGCGGAGTTTCCAATCGCCGCGAAAGCGTCCGTTAGTATTTGGAGCGGTCAAATTGATAGAAAGATCGATTGTCTGACCCGGCGCCACACTGCCTGGCAATGAAATGGCAGCGGGAGCTCCAAACCGTTCTCCGCTCACAAAGACAAGCGAGTACGCACTGGTCCAGGTGCATGTGCCTACATTTTGCAGGCGCCACGTTTTCGTGAAAGCGCCACCCAGACTTACAGCCGAACCATCTGGATAGCTGACATCAGTGACAAAGGTTGCTGNATCGCATCGGCTGACAGGTTGGATGGGCGGCACAGTTGTAAATGTGGAGAAAGGCGTCGCACTGGGCGAAGAAATGAAAAGCGTGCCTGTGGACTGGGGAGTGAGTGTCCCTGCGCCTTGTGTGGACATCGCCTGCAACGTTTGAGCAGCCGCTGTATATAATGCATCCAGCGTGGCGGCTGGCTGGGGAGTGGCAGCCGCGAAACGACTGCACGCCATGAGGGTTGCCAACACAAGCGTAAGGAACAGAAACTTTTGAGAACGGGTAATATGCATACGTGCCTCCAAGACGATAATAGACCATTTTATTAGACGACTAAAACGGGCCTTGGGTTCCCAAAATAAAACTGCCGAAGCTTGTGCCTCGGCAGTTCAGGGAGATGTTATGGACAGGTATTCTCAAAACTTGCCTTTTCGTATTCTTGCGCGTGTGAACCCGTGACAATGATCTGCATCCATCTCGTATTCGGGCTATCTCCTTTACCTACCATCCATTCTCGTGCAATGGTTCTTGAACCTGCTTCGGTAAACACNATAGTTTTGATCGCGCTTTCGTTCCCATCGCTCTGATCCCAGTAATAACTAAATTCAACCGGACCGTTCGTCGTAATGGTGGCCTGAACCGTATACAAGACATTGGTTGGACAACCTGTCGGCGGGTCGCGCACGATCTCATAGGTAACGCTGGTAATTCCATAGCCAGGCCGTTTATCACCGGATACAACGACCTGTACGTAGAATGGATCTTTAGATAGGCCCACCCCAAAATTGGCATTCCAGGGAGTTTGGAGTTGCCAATAGCCTGTAAATGTCCCTTCGGTTTCTGGCGCTTTCAGATAAATAGAAATATCCTTTTGCTCGTTGGGCAAAACTTCTACAGGGAGTGGATATGAAATTAAGCCCCCCATCAGTTCACCGCTCGAGAATACCAGTTTATAAGAAGAGTCCCAGGCACATGTGCCGGTATTGAGCAACGTCCAGGTTTTCCAAAAATATTCACCGGGCCGCAAGATTGCCCCGTCAGGCGGGCTTTCGCCGACCAGATTTGCACCGACACAATTCGGGTCAGCTGGCGCGGAGACAAGCGTAGGCTCGCCGGTGGGAGTAGCCGCAGGCCAAAGGGTGGATTCTATCGTGGCTCCAGGTGTAACCGTTGGCTGAATTGCAACCTGTGTTAATGATTGGCCGGCTTGTACAGTTTCAGCGACTGCTGTCGAAATGGAAGCTTCAGTTTGTGCAGGTGAACCACACGCAGATGCAATGAGTACAAAGCTAATCAATGTGACGAGTGCTCTGTACTTTGTAAAGACAGACATTGAAATTCCTTTCCTATACGAGAAAGTCGGCATGTTAACTTTATTCCAGGCAGGAATTTTAGCTTACAAATAATTTCAAATGTTAGTGATTTATGAGACAAGCTTAATGTTAATCAGTGACCTCACACACCATCACGCTCCCGCAGGGTCTCCCCTAGTCGGGGATAATAATCTGACCCTGCGATTTCCTAGTAAAAGACGGCGGTCGCACATCGTACCCTTCAGGGTAGACCGCCTCGTTCCGTTGGAGCGGAACTGCGTAAGTTGAGTTGATCAAACTAACTGAAACTATTATCGGTTCAATAGATAAAACACCCGACTCGCATCGGGTGTTTTATCTATAAAAATTATTATGGTAACTGTATTCGTGGACTGACCCACACTGCCTTATCCTGGTCGGATGGGCCGTTTGCCAAAACCGCGAGGGCAAATTGAACAGTCTTACCGTTAATACTACTCAAGTTGAAATCCACATCCTTCATTGTGCCATCACAGGTATCTGTCCACTCGCCCAGTGGTTTGATCACTCCGGCTTCTTTATAGTTAAGCTGGAATTTTACGTTTCCACCCGGGCAGGGACTCAGAAAACCAATTTTGGCCATGAAGTGCTCCCCAGACACAACCGTATAGGCAGGATAAAGCCCGGTTATCACGCCGTCGTTTATCATTTGGGGATACATTTCCAAAATTTTTGCGGGGTTGGAACCATCCTCCAATGCTTGATTATTACGATACATCGCGAAACCGCTGGTGTTTGTATCAGGTCCACCAAAGGTCAAGGTNCCGGCGCCGCTTGTCCAGGTGGCTTCGGTAGCTCTGGTATGCATATCAAACCCGGCACTTGTCACNGCGACTTTGATCTCCACAAAGAAGGATCGGCCCTCTGTGCCGTTCAGCACCGGGAGAAAAACACCTGAGGCATTTCGAATCCGCCAGAAGCCACGGTATGTACCATTCGTCGCAGGAGCCGTCAAATTTACTGAGACATCCACTTCCTGCCCAGGTCCTACAGTTCCAATGCTGGTAGGGGATGCACCGCTCATGGCATCGCCACTGTCAAACACCAGGCTATAGCCAGACCAGGTGCAAGTGCCAGCATTCCTCAAGCGCCATGTCTTTGTAAAAGTGGCGGCTGGTGCAAATGTAGAACCATCCGGAATGGTCACGTCTCTGACGAACTGTGCCAGATCACACATGGCCGNGGGTGGTACTGTCGCAGGGGGACGGATAGGCGTCGGGGAGGGAGCTATCGTTGTGTTCGTTGGCAGGATAGCTGGCAGAGTTGGCGTGCTAAACGTCAACGATGGAGTCAATTGCGCCTGTACAGTTTGTGCCGCGGCTGTGAATACCACGTTCGGTTCCTCGGTCGCGGGCGCGTTGGATGGGAGATTACAAGCAGAGAGTATTAACAGAATAACGGTCAATATTAAAGCGTTGCGAAGGAAGTTCGACATTCTTTTCTCCTCTTTCTGTAAATAATTTTACAAGAATACAGACGGACATTGATTTCCCTTTGTTCCTTCGGCTGGTCTTATAAAACTCTCGGAATGTCTGGCGGTACTTGTACGTAAAAACCCCTCTCCTGAAAGGAGAGGGGCAGGGAATTCACGACCTTCAGGCTGCAGCCGGTTCGTGAATCCCAGCCATTAGCAAGCCTAATTTTTCGCGAGACGTCTCCTTCACATTGACCGTATCCACGATTTCACCGCGATACATTACCGCGATGCGATCAGATAGCGACATAATCTCATCCAGTTCAGCCGAGACGAGTAATACNGCTACCCCGCGATNACGCATGGCAACAATTTCCTTGTGGATATACTCGATCGAGCCCACGTCNAGGCCGCGGGTGGGCTGTGACGCGATCACCAATTTGACGGGGCGGCTCAATTCACGCGCCACGATCACCTTTTGCTGATTTCCACCTGAGAGTTTACCGGCAGCGACAAACGGCGAGGGTGTACGAACATCATATTCCTTGATCAGCTTTTTTGCATTCTCATCCAGTTCTTTTTGCTGGATCACACCGCGTTTGCCAAAGGGCGGCCGGTAGTAATCGCACAACACCATATTATCTCGAATGGTNTAGGAGAGCACAAGTCCATGTCGCTGCCGGTCTTCCGGAATATGTGCCAGTCCGGTTTCTGTGANGAGACGAGGTGCTTTGTTTGTGAGGTCATTGCCAGCCAACGTGAAGTGCCCNCTTTCGATCGGGCGCAAACCCGTAAGTGCTTCTGCAAGTTCCGTCTGTCCGTTTCCCTGGACGCCTGCAATTCCCAACACTTCACCCGCACGCACGCTGAAGGAAACGCCGCTCACCGCTTCAAGCCCGCGCACATCGCGCACGCGTAAATTTTCCACATGTAATACTTCTTCGCCCGGTTTGGCTGGCCCCTTTTGTACAGTGAGGATCACTTCGCGGCCTACCATCATTTCCGCGAGTTTTTGCTCATTGCTTTCCGTGGGTGTGGTTGTTCCTACGACGCGTCCTGCGCGCATGACTGTAATTCGGTCCGCAACAGCCAGCACCTCTTTGAGTTTATGCGTGATAAAGATGATCGAAACACCTTTATCTGTCAGTTCATGCATAATGCGGATGAGGTCCTGGGCCTCTTGTGGTGTGAGCACTGCGGTGGGCTCATCGAGAATAAGGATATTCGCCTTGCGATAGAGCGCCTTGACGATCTCGACGCGCTGTTGAAGGCCCACGGGGAGGTCGCCGACAACCGCCTCGGGATCAACATCCAATCCATATTGATGTGAGAGGTCGGCCACTCTTTTAGCAACTTCTTTACGATCTAGTTTAACCAGTGGCATTTCGTTCGGCGCGGCGCGATGATCAGTCTCGGCACCAAGCATGATGTTTTCTGTCACAGTAAAAACAGGGATGAGCATAAAGTGCTGATGTACCATACCGATGCCGTGGTGAATTGCATCTCTCGAAGAATTGAGCTCCATCGGATTCCCATCCACGATCACTTCCCCCGCGTCAGGCTTGTGAAGGCCATACAGGATATTCATCAACGTGGATTTGCCTGCGCCATTTTCTCCAAGCAGGGCGTGAATTTCACCTTTGCGAAGGTCAAAGTTCACCTGNTCGTTTGCCAGAACACCCGGGAATTTTTTCGTGATCCCCTTGGCATCGAGTACAACTTGATTATCGTTTGTCATGTGTCTGCCTATTTTTCGTAGGGCACGCCGTCAGCCGCCGGTGGAGTCGTACGGCCAACGATACCCGTGAGGATGATCATTGTCAGGATATAGGGAACCAACCCGACAACATACGACTGCTGCAGGAACGCCCATTGCGGAGGGATGACATCGCGGAATAGCTGCATGTTGATATTCAATGCCTGCGAGGCCCCAAAGACGAGGGCAGCCGTCCATGCGCCAATGGGAGTCCAGTTTCCAAAGATCATGGCAGCCAGTGAAATAAACCCGCGACCGTTTGTAAGCAGCGGCTCAAACGATGGGACGGACTCGATCGTGAAGTATGCACCCGCCAGGCCCGCCAGAGCACCACCAATAATGACATTAGCATAGCGCATCTTAACAACGTTGATCCCAACCGTATCTGCCGCCTTTGGATGTTCGCCCACTGCCCGCGTGCGCAATCCCCAGCGTGTGTAAAAGAGTACATAGTGCGCTATGAACACCAATAGAATCGCACTGATGGCGATCGGTTTTTGATCAAAGACTTTGTTGATAGACTGTATAAATAAAGCACAACTGGTTGAATCGCCACATAGGGGCGAAAATATTTCTCTGATAGGGATATGAATTGTGGGAAGCACACCCGGTGAGTTTGGCACATAACCGCCAAACACGCTTCCACTACCAAAAAATAACTGTCGATTTAGAAAGCCTGTCAGACCGACCGCAAGGATGTTGATTACCGTGCCACCGATGATTTGATCTACTTTATAGGTGAT
>JGI25406J46586_10001130_pt1 | contig 12506 bp, 13 predicted proteins | sample TabmetS4T2R2_FD_46586 | JGI IMG/M metagenome (IMG submission 46586) | reverse complement strand
CCTGGCGGCTGCGATTTGCCCGATAAGGTTCCGAGTTTTCTCGTCTGGCTCTATGCCTTGCAATATACCTTCTAAAGCAGCTTCTGCAGATTGTAGTTTCTCTCCTACCCCAGTCGTCTGACCATTGATCAGCACTAGTGAGGCATGCCTCCACCACAAGGAGGGACGGGCATTCATCACTTCGGCTGGCAATGACTCGAGCCAGTTCAATATAGGAGTCACGCCGCCGCTAAAATGAAGAGGGATACCCCCGCCCTCTATCAATCGCTCAGCCCGATCGATGTCATTGGCAGCAGCGGCATGCTGAAAGGCTTCCATCTGTAGACCATTATTTTCATACCACTGACTCGCACGGATGTGCAAAATATTCAGCTGGCTTTCTGCATCTCCAGTCGCGGACGTGAGGCTCTGGTTAAGTCTGTGTCTCAGTAAATCGGCAAAGAGATGGTGATAGCGGTACCACTGACGCTCGTCATCCAGTGGGATAATGAAGAGGTTTGCACGTTCCAGGTGTTGCAGAGTTTCCTGACCGGAGATGGAGGAGTCACGCAAAACGGCATCGCAAAGGGGACCGCAGAGCCGGTTGAGGATCGAGGTGCGTAATAAGAACGATTGAACGCTTTCAGGCTGTTGCTGTAAGACCTCCTCGAGCAGATAGTCCATCACGAAATGGTGGCTTCCGGTGAACGTTTGGATAAAGTCTGCGGTGTCTTGATGTCCTTGTATGGAAAGAGCAGCTAATTGCAAGCCGGCGATCCAGCCTTCAGTGCGGGTTTCCAATGCAGCGATATCTTCTGCTGTGAGATTCAAACCCATTACCTCGTTGAGAAATTCGGCGGCTTCGGAAGATGTAAAACGCAAGTCTGTGGCGCGTATTTCGATCAATTGTGCTCCGGCGCGTAACCGGGACAACGATAGTGCTGGATCCTCACGAGTAGCGATGACCAAGTGCATCTTCGGCGATTGGTGTTCGAGCAAAAAGCCAAAAGCATGCTCAACCGGCTTCGCATCAATCACATGATAATCGTCAAAGATCAGGATAAAGTCCTCCGGGATGGCAACGATTTCATTGAGCAAAGTCGTCAGAATTAAGTCAATCGGTGGTGGCTGAGGGGAGCGCAGAATATCTAAGACACCTTCTCCCACATTCCCAGAGACCGTTTGCAATGCAGCGACGAGATACGTGATGAAGCGCGCTGGGTCATTATCCCCTTCATCTAATGACAGCCAGGCAATAGGCTGTTCACAACCGGCAACCCATTCGCTGACCAGTGTCGTTTTGCCAAAGCCGGCCGGCGCAGAGATAAGAGTCAGTTTGTGGTCCAGACCTTCATTCAATCGCTCCACCAAACGCGGACGAAGGACAACTTTGGAGCGGGGCGGTGGAACATATAGTTTCGTGGCTAAAATTGGTGCAGCCATAGCTCAATTATAAAACACGCATCTCAAGCACTGTTGGCAAAACAGTCAGAATTGATCAAAGTTATTTTCCAAAAAACTGGATCAGATTACCTTCATTGTCTTTTATGATTACATTTGCCCTCTGTTCTGCAGTCGCGGGAAACGGTCCGAGGAAGATTGATACATTTCGTTCTCTCAGTCCTGCAACAGTCTCATCGAAGTCATCAACGATGACACCGACTTTGACGATTCCATGAACCAGTATATTGTTTTGTATTGTAGGAGCAACTTGGCTCAACGGCAGGGAATCATCATGCTGAATCAATTCGACGATCAATCCATTACCTTCGAGTACAACGACGGTGGATTGATTTGTCTTGGGCGGCTGCATGACGATCTTCAACCCAAGCTTTTCCGAATACCAATTGACGCTCGCATTAATATCCCCTACAGATAGAGCAAAAAAAGCTCCTGTAGTAGTAAATAGAGATGTTTCAGAAGGAGTATCTGTTGGTGTCATACTTGGTACAGGAGTCGCAGTCGAATCTGGAGGAGCGCTGGTAGCGCAGGCTGTGGAAAGGACACTTAAAATGCCACCTATCAGACTGATGACAAGTAAATTTAACTTTGTCATTTGGTCACCTTTGAAAATTTCAAACATTTATTGCCGTCTAATTCGCGACATTGCGGAATACAACAGCAGTCTCGAGTAAATTTTATGGAATCCTAATAATGCTTGAAATACGAAACCAAGCGATAGTTCGCCAGTTTTCCAATTTCGAGTTGGAACAATCGCAGACCCAAAATACAATCGCGTGCGCGCGTTGCTGGCCGTATCCAGCGGAGCGACCATGAGCCACGAGCGCGTCCGGCCCACAAGATCACACATCAGTATTTCGTTTTCATTTCGTTTTTCTACATGCCAGGCGGCAAATTTTTCAACTTCATCGTACGCTAATTGTTTCGCCTGGAAATCAGTGGAAGGTCTTGAAACTGTAAACTTTAGTATGATTCTCTCCAGCTTAAAAAGGTGCGTTGTATAGAATGCAAAAACAAAATCTGGAAAAGAAACTTTCCGATGAATCTCGGTCGAGTAACAGTCTACATACGCTCCATCCATTGAATATTTGTGTAGGAGTGAATTGTCTGGAACGATGCATTTCTCAATCGAGAACATCTCACACTCTAATATTTTTTCTTGTCCGATTTTTTGAGATTTTCCGCGACCTTTAATTTGACGATGGTAGTAATCAATCTAAGTGGTAAGGGTTTATCAATAGGAAATTTTAGTGTACCTTTTCCTTCCACATATTTTGCTATTTGTTTATTGAATTCGTCACTTCCCGTGGGAATTGGGTATATCGAGATATGATTTTTCCACCCCGCAAAGTAAATCAAATATTTGCCTTTCAAAGTGAAGGTCGGTATGTTGTAACTGATTGTCTCTGTAGCCTCAGGAGCAGCAGCTTTTATTGTGGATCTTAATTCTTCTAGAATTTTTTGTACGTTTTCAGGGAAAGTCGCAATATACTCGTCAATTGAACTAAATTGTGTTTTCGTACTTTTCATGCTCTTTCCTTCTGGATGCTTATTCGCCCGGGATTTCTGGAACGATACTCATTGGCTCATACGTCGCGATTACGACGCCCTTGCTCGTCGTCTTCGTATCGCGAAGGTTGAGTGTGGCGAACGCGCCGCCATCGGGAAAAAGTCGGCGTCCTGAACCCAGAATCAACGGATGGATCAGAAGTATATATTCATTGATGAGATTGGCTCTCATCAATGCTTGAACCAGCACTCCGCTCCCGAAAATCAATAGATCCTTATCCTGTTCCACCTTCAACTTTGATACGGTTTTCGTAGCGTCTCCTTTGAGGAGAGTGGAATTACTCCATGGAAGTGGCTGTTCGAGGGTGGTGGAGGCAACATGTTTCTGAACGTTATTGAGTATCTCTGTGAAGGGATTGTCCTTTTGATTGGGCCAAAAAGAGTAGAAATCCTCGTATGTCCGGCGCCCAAATAGTAGTGCGCCTGTGAAAGCCAGCGCATCACCAGCTTCCGACATCGCGGCAAAAGGCGCGGCCCAGCCTCCATGCTTGAAATCGCCGCGCGTGTCTTCATCTGGTCGGCCGGGAGCCTGCATCACGCCATCCAGAGTCAGGTTCGTGAAAACCATGATCTTGCTCATTTGGATTGCCTTTCTATCAGACGAACTTGTCGCCCAACATTATGTTATATGCAACTGTTCTACACGATGGATTATATTCAAAATTTTGGCGCGGTGAGTTATCGATCTGCAGGGTCCGACGAGAGTACGGGTTTTATGTCGACGATGGGTGTCCCATCGATCGCCTCCAACGGTGCAACACGTAATTTATATTTCGTGACCTCTAGGACCGAAACGCGATGAAGTCCCACTGGGTTGGGCCGATCTGGTGATCGCGTCGCGAATACACCTGTTAGAGGTCGATTGAGATCCCCACGCGGATGTACTTGCAGCACGTCACGTTCAGCGAGGTGAAGCCATGTTAACACGATAAGTTCATTGCTAGGTTTGATACCTGTAATTCCTTGTGCTGTTGATGGCGTGAGTTCCAGCCAGGCCTCAGGCGCGCCTTCATTGCCTTGCATCGGCGCGTCTTCAAGCCGAGTCAATTCAGAGCGGACAAATCCAATTGGTTCAATCGTATAAGTTGTGCTCATGTTGTATCCTTGATCATTTCATCAAGCCGCCGCTGAAGATAGGCGCGTTCGGCGGGGTTGCCACACAAAGCGATTGCTCGCTCATATGCATCCGCGGCGGCTTCACGTTGGTTTGTCCGACGTAAGAAATCGGCGCGCGCGGCGTGATAAGGATAAAAGCCATCTGCCTCACTTTCCAGGCTCAACAGCATATGTAAACCTTCCTGCGCTCCCCGCGCCATGGCAACTGCTACCGCACGATTAACTTCTACCACCACCGACGGAGTCATCTTCGCCAGTGTGTCATACAGCATGGCGATTTGAGTCCAATCCGTTTCTGTTGCGGTGCGCGCCTGGGCATGGAGGGCACTGATCGCTGCCTGGACCTGGTACGACCCGGGATCGTGAAGGGCGATTGCCTCATCCAAAATAGAGATCCCTTCTTGGATTTTAGAAGAATCCCAAAGTGTACGATCCTGTGCGTCGAGCAGGATCAACTCTCCCGTCGGGGTGAGTCGGGCATTTCGTCGAGAGTCGTGCAAAAGCATCAAAGCCAGTAGTCCATGAGCTTCGGCGCTTCCTGGCATCAAATCCACTAGGATGCGGCAGAGACGAATCGCTTCGCTGCAGAGGTCGTGACGTATCAATGTATCGCCGCTCGTTGCAACGTATCCTTCATTGAAGATCAGATAGATGACAGCCAGCAAGGCATCCAATCGCTCCGGGAGGAGATCGGCGGGCGGCACACGATACGGGATGCCAGCATCACGGATTTTCCGCCGCGCCCGCGCCAGTCGCTGTGCCATCGTCGGCTCAGTGACCAGGAACGCCCGCGCCACATCCAGCGTGGACAAACCGCCTAGTGTATGCAGCGTGAGCGCTACCTGCGCCTCCAATGCGAGGGCGGGATGGCAGCACGTAAACATCAGCTTGAGTCGATCATCGGGAAGGGAGTCATCCATCTCGGGTTCCTCTTGTGCAAGGGAAGCGGGAATCGGCGCGGAGTAGTCCTCAAACCTGGAACGGCGCAGGCGGTCGATGGCACGTCGTTTTGCAACGGTGGTCAGCCAGGCGCCGGGATTGCGCGGAACGCCGTCGACTTTCCAGTGTTCCAGCGCATTGACCAGCGCGTCCTGCAAGGCGTCTTCTGCCAGCTCGAAATCTCCAATCTGACTGATCAGAGCGGCAAGCACGCGCCCGTGTTCTTCGCGGAACGTTTTCTCGATCTGTGACTCGGTCGTCATCCCATTCTCAAAATCATCATACCTCTGACCACAGCGGGCGGACCTCGACCGAGCCAAGCATTGCTGACGGAATCTTCGCTGCCCAGCGGAGGGCCTCATCCAAGTCTTTGCAATCCAGCAGAAAGAATCCACCTAACTGCTCGTGCGTTTCGGCAAAGGGACCGTCGATGATGAGCGTCTTGCCCTCGCGCACGCGTACAGTTGTCGCATTGGCAACAGGGCTCAGTCCATTATTGGACACTAACACTCCGGCAGCTTTCATTTCATCCATCAAAGCAAACCAGGTTTCTTGCGCATGGGCTTGTTGTTCTTCAGGGGTTTGCGGTACTTTCGATTCGTCTCCGTACATTAGCAACATGTATTTCATTTTTGTTCTCCTGTTCCATAAATTATGGTCTGTTTCACCCTCTGCTCATTCGACGGTATAGGCGGAAAAGACATGCTTCGGAATTCCCGTGAAATCAGTCCAAAGAAACCGACAAGGATGCAGGCCAGAGCGGAGAAAGCAATTACGATGGTTGCAGGGACAAATGCCAGCAGGAGACCGCCAATGGTTAACCCAAGTGGCGATCCACCTGTGAGCAGGGTCGATCGTGCACCAAATACTCTGCCAAGTTGCTCCTTCGGTACATTGCGTTGCAACAAAGTGGTTTCCATCGGAGTATACGGTCCCCACATTAAACCACCAAGTAAAAGAAAGCCGCAAGCGGACCAAAGTTGATGTGTAAAAGCAACCGGCAATAGACTAGCGCCCCAGAGGACTGCGATCAGCGGTAAGGCAATTCCTAAACGCATCCGCTTGCTGAGTGTTGTGCTGGTCAACGTCCCGATCAGCGCACCCACTGCTAAGGCAGACCAGAGGAGCCCGTAGCCGCGCGCGTCCGTTTGCAGGATCACCTCACTATAAACTGGCATGGCTGCTTCCAATGGACCATACGAGAAAAAGAACACCAGACTGAGCAGGGTGGTGGACCTTACGATTTTCATATCCCAAAGCTGCCGCAATCCCAACTGTTCAGCGGGGGCGGATTGCATCAGGGGCCTGCCCCGTTCAACATTAGGCATGGTGGCGGCAACGAATGCCATCACCGCAAAAGTCGCCGCGTCGATGAGCAATACAGATGGACCGTCGAAGGACGCTACAAGAACCCCAGCAACCGCCGGTCCGATGACGAGGGAGAGGTTGTCGCTGAACGACCAGAGCATATTNNCNGCATCCAAATCTTTATCCTCCANCAGATCAGGCAGGAGGCTGCGCGCCCCAACTCCCGTGGCTGGAACCAACGTGCCCGCTAAAAATGTCAGCAGGAAAAGCATCCATAGCTCCAGCATGCCGAGCCAATACAGGATTGGAATCAAACCGATAATGAGGCTCCGCAGGCTATTATCGATCGTGATAATGGCCCGCGGCTGGAAGCGGTCGACCAGAGAGCCGATGGCCATGCTCGTAAGGATGGCGGGAAGTTGTAAGGTGAGGAGAATACTGGCTGTTGCTGTACCTGAGTCGGTGATTTGCAAGACAAACCAGGGGAGCGCGATGAGCGTAAAGGCGTCGCCAAACAGCGAGATGGATCTGCCTGCCCAAAGACGCCCGAATGTCGGATAGCGATAAAGTAAGCTAAAAGCTTGCCAGACTTGACTCCTCATTTACTTCACTCCAATTCGACACGAAGTAGTAAACCATTTTCATCGAGAGGCCGAAAGGCCTCTCGATAGATGGAAGAAACGTGCGCGTGTTTCTTACTTCTCTGCGATAGTCACCTGGTTACCATCCGGGTCTCTGAGCTGAAAAAACTTTACGCCGGAGCCTGGACCGTATAAATCGTCCATGACCTCACCAGTTTTGACACCCTTTTCATTGAGCTCTTTGTGCGCGGCTGCAACGTCGGATGTTGAAAAATAGAACGACATGCTGTCGGGTTTCGGTGGCTCATTGTCCGTCGTACTCGACCTCGCGAGAGTAATAGACGCCCCACCGCCGGGAACGGTGAGCTTTACCCACCAGTTATCATCATTTTGGCGGTAGTCCGTTGCGACCTCTAAGCCTAGCTTCTCCGCATAAAACTCTTTTGCCTTTTTCATGTCACTGACTACTATAGAGACCATCGTGAACTTGTTAGCTACTTGCATGATTTACTCCTTTCTATTGCAATTATTATCAATGGTTGATCAAGATACTTGATTTTGAAAGTTGTGTAACGAAATTTAGCCTATGAGATTTCTCATGGAGTACTCCTTTTGTAGAAACTTTCGGCTGCTTAGCCTTTCTACAAGTACGTCGCATGGGATTCAGCCAAAATGACAGGTTGGCAGAATTCTAATTATTTTCTCATAATTCAAGTGACCCGTTCAGTACTTCATAAAACACTTGCTGCAGATAGATCCAACACCCAAATGCTTTTTGGAGAGCTTCTGGCAGCCAAGGTAGTGGCTGAATACGCTTAATCATCCACTCCCAACGAGGCCCAGGCCTTGCAAAGTTAGCTAAACTTGCGCCTAAACAATATCCCGGCGAGCGGTACCGATACGAAAATAATACCGATGCACCACGCAACTGTGATCCAGGCATGGTTCCTAATGGGATGGTCCAGCAACAGCCCGCGAATGGCCTCGATGGCGTGGGTTAGCGGCTGGTTGCTGGCAAATCCTTGCAGTAGGCCCGGCAGGCTCTGAGCTGGAACAAAGGCGCTGCTAAGAAAGAATAAAGGCCACACAAANCCGCCCACTTGCTGTGCGCCTTCGACGCTCTTTGCCATCAGAGCAAACACGGCGAACAACCATGAGAAGGCGTATGAAACGAGCAAAAGCAAACCGATGGCTGCGGACCACGCGCCGAAATCAGCCTGCGGCCGAAACCCAACCAGCAGACCGACGAGCACCATTACAACCACGCTCACGAGGCAACGAACAGCAATCGATAAGACCGTGCCGCCCAATATGGCCGATGTCACCATCGGTAGTGAACGGAATCGGTCGATCATCCCGCTGGTCATATCGCTGGCTAGGCTCACTAAAATAACCGCCGACACATTGAGAGCATTCGTGACCAATATGCCGGGTACGAGGAAATCGGAATAGTTTGCTTCGCCGGTGGTCACCGCGCCACCAAACACATAGCGGAAAAGGATGATCAGAAAGACCGGCTGCAATACCGCCGTGATGAGTTGGTCTGGTGTTCGCTGGATCCGTATAACGCTTCGTTTAAACACCTCCCAAGTATCGCTGAATACCCAGTAAATGCGGGGGCGTTGTTGGGCCTGAGGGACAAATGAACTAGATTGCATTGTGTTCCTTCCTTTCTTCGACGGCCGATTTATTCGAAAAGGCCTTCGTGCCTACAAGCTGCAAGAACGCTTCTTCGAGCGTCGGGCGTTGAATGGTGTAGTCCTTAACCGCCACTCCCGCGGTAATCAGTTGCTGTACAATCGCGGCTACTTCCTTTAGTCCGCTTTCGCCTTCGGGAATCGCGAAACTCAACGCTCCGTTTTGAATCTCGGTAGGCAGCGCTTTCTCTCGAAGCATTGGGATACTTGTCATATCAGCTGGATCTGTAAGCATAATATCCAGTCGTTCGCCGCTAAGTTTCTTTTTGAGGTTCGCTGGTGTGTCGCTGGTAAGAATGCGTCCATGGTCTATGACCGTGACAGTATCGGCAAGCTGGTCAGCTTCCTCTAAATACTGAGTGGTCAATAGCAGCGTGGTGCCGCCGCGCACCAGGCTGCGGATGACCTCCCAAGCCGTGTTGCGGCTTTCCGGATCAAGGCCTGTCGTTGGTTCATCCAAAAACAAGATGGGCGGCGACGCAACCAGGCTGGCGGCCAGATCCAGGCGGCGGCGCATGCCTCCTGAGTAGGTCATGACCGGACGGTAAGCGGCCTCAGTCAGCTCAAACTGTTCAATCAACTCCTGCGCACGTCGCTTGGCATCCTTCCCACTAAAGCGATACAAACGCGCAATCATCATCAGATTTTGCAGGCCGCTCAGATAGCCGTCCACGGAGACATTCTGACCGGCAACACCAATAACACTCCGCGCTTTATCTGGTTCACGCAGCGCGTCGTAACCAGCGATCGTTATACTTCCGCTATCCGGCTTTAAAAGGGTGGTCAAAATTCTAACCGTGGTCGTTTTTCCGGCGCCATTGGGTCCGAGCAGCGCAAGAACGCTGCCTTGCGGTACGTTCAGGCTTATATTCTCCAATACCCGCCTCTTACCGAACGTCTTGGTAATTTCTTGTGCCTGCACAATATTTGATTGGACTATCGTTTCCGCATCAAAGACGCCATCCAGAGCCACGCCTTCTGAGACAACGAATTTTCTCATTTTGTTCTCCTGTTCTAAAAATGTTCGACTATTTTTGTCTTTCTACAAACACGTCGCAGGAGAAAACGCCAAACTGACAGGTCAGGGGGATTCTTATCTGTTTCTAATAATGGGAGGTCTTTTGGTCACGAGTTCCATAATGGGTATTAACTCACACTCCTGCACTTCCATTGCCTACAGGAGTGTGAGTATATCCATTATCGATCAAACAATTCCCACTTTCGGTATGTTGCCCAAAACCATAAACCTGCTCCTACCACGGTCGTCGCGAACACTGCTATCTGTTTATCGGGCAAAATATAGATGAGATCTACCAGTATTTTGGAAGCAAAATAAACGACCAGTAGATATGCCGACCATTTTTTCATCCTCCACATGCCGATGATTATTGCAATGTTACTAACGAGTCCTGCCAGAGCATAAAGGGGGTACCATGCAGGAATGCTACTATATACAGTTTTTAAGGCGTCAGGATTGAGCAAATAATAAGGAATTTGAAGGTCTCCCAAAACTAGGAGGAGTATCATGATCGTTAAGAATATTCCTTGGTTTACTCTCCAATCATGGAGCCGCCTGGCGATGGGGCGATCCGGTTCCTTGATCGCGGTGGTGCTTACACTGTGGTTCATTAGAATCTCCTTATCTTGAGTTGATTGATTACGGCTTATTTTTGCCGTTCTATAAATACGTCGCACAGGATTTCCTCAAAATGACGGGTCAAATGGATTCTTATTGTTTTCTAATAATTCCCCATAGATGCTAACGATCACCAACGCACAGAATTCGGATTTGTGGTTATCGAGGTATATGTAGCTTCTGCATCGTATGCCAGGGTGGTCAAATTCATCCTCACGTTCCCGTTCCGTCTTCCAGCTTTCATCGGTTCCACCGCCGATGAATATCAGGTCGCGCAGCTTTGGCGGTCGCCCTACGGCCCATCGTAGCCAATGCCTCGATTGTTACCATCCCCGTTCCATGGCTTAGCTCATGTTTGACTTCACTCAATTACCGAATGCTCTATTGTAAATATTGACTTGTTATCGACTGCTTGGCCTTCTTCAGGTCTGCCGGCGTGCCTTCAAACATCACCTTGCCACCGCGGCTGCCGCCCTCCGGACCCAGGTCAATGATCCAATCTGCATTGCGCACCACATCCATATTGTGCTCGATCACGATCACGGTATTGCCGCCGTCCACCAGCTTATTCATGATCTCGAGCAGATGGGCCGTATCCGACTTGTGCAAGCCTGTGGTGGGCTCGTCCATTACGTAGATGCTACCTTCCTTGTGCAACTCGCTGGCCAGCTTAATACGCTGGCATTCGCCGCCTGAGAGCGTGTTTAGCGGCTGACCCAGCGTCAGGTAGTCCAGCCCCACATCGCTCATCGCTTGCAGCTTGCTCTGAATCTCGCGTTGGTCGAAGTGCTCTAGAGCTTGCAGCACGGTCATGTCCAGCACCTCGGCGATGGACTTGCCATTGAGCTGGTACGCCAACACCTCGTCTTTGAAGCGCTTGCCGCGGCAAACCTCGCAGGGCGATTTCACACTTTCGAAGAAGGACAGGTCGGTATACACCACGCCCAGGCCCTGGCAGTTCTCGCAGGCACCCTTGGAGTTGAAACTGAACAGGCCTGCATCTACCTTGTTGGCTTTGGCGAAGGCCTTTCGCACATCGTCCATGATGCCAGTGTAGGTGGCCGGGTTCGAACGCGAAGAAACGCCTACTGCTGACTGGTCGATCAGGATCGCGTCGGGATACTGGCTCATGAAGGCTTCGTTGATCAGCGAACTCTTGCCCGAGCCGGCCACACCGGTCACCAAGGTTAGCACGCCCACGGGGATGTCCACACTCACATTCTTGAGATTGTTGACGTTCACCTTGCTCAGCTTAAGGTGCTTCTTGGCTTGGCGGAACTCCTTTTTGATCGGCATGGCTTCCTTCATGAACTGGCCGGTCAGCGTATCTGTCTTGAGCAGACCAGCGTAGGCGCCCTCATAGACGATCTCGCCGCCCTGGGTGCCGGCGTGCGGGCCAACATCCACGATGTGGTCAGCCACCTTGATCACGTCGGGGTCGTGCTCTACCACCAGCACCGTGTTGCCCTTGTCTCGCAGCTTCTGCAGCAGCTCATTGAGCCGGTGCACGTCCCGCGGGTGCAGGCCGATGCTCGGCTCGTCGAAGATGTATGTCACATTCATCAGGCTGCTACTGAGATGCTTGACGATTTTGACGCGCTGGGACTCACCGCCGGAGAGGGTAGCGGTCTCGCGATTGAGCGTCAGGTAGTCCAGGCCGATGTCGATCACGTTCTGCAGCCGCTCTACCAGGCTGTCCACCATCGGCTTGGCCACCGCGTCCTTGATGCTCTTGATCACACCGACCAGTTCACCCACTTCCATCGAGGAGAGCTCGGCGATGTTGTAGCCATTGATCTTGCAGCCCAGCACGGTCTTGTTCAGCCGGGCCCCCTTGCATTCAGGACAGGGGCCCTCGGTGAGATAGGCTGCTATCTTCTCTTGCGTCTTCTCAGAGCGTGTTTTCAGGTCGCGCTCAATGTAGGAGCGAGTGAATCCTGTGATCACACCGAAGTAAGTGCGGTTGATGCCGCCCGCCTTGAATTTTTGCTCCTTGCCATAGAGGAGTAGATCCATCTCTTTCTTGGTGAACTCAGATAGCTTCTTGTCGTTGTCGAAGAAACCACTGGACATGTAGATGCCGGGGTCGAAGACGGGCCCTTGGATCGCACCCTCGCGCAACGACTTGGAAGGATCGTAGAATTTTTCAGGGATAGCTTGGAGTTTGCGGCCAAGCCCATTGCATTCCGGACACATCCCTTGTGGATCGTTGAAGGAAAA
>JGI25406J46586_10001117_pt1 | contig 12564 bp, 11 predicted proteins | sample TabmetS4T2R2_FD_46586 | JGI IMG/M metagenome (IMG submission 46586) | reverse complement strand
CCGAGGCCAAGGATCACGGAGGCGTGGCAGGTGAATCACGATACAGCGGAACGCTGCACGATACTCCGAGGCCTTGTCGGCTCGACGGTACACGGTCTCAATGTGAACGATGGCATTGAAGACCGCGACGAGATGGGCATCTGCGTCGAGCCTCTCGAGGAGGCGATGGCCCTGTGGGCGCCGTTCGAGCAGTTCATCTACCGTTCTGCCGCCGAACGCGAGGGGCGCGAGGACGCGCGCAGCATTGCCGGGGATCTCGATCTGACGATCTACAGCCTGCGAAAGTGGATGCGCCTGGCACTCAAGGGCAACCCGACGATTCTGTTGCTGCTGTTCACGCCGGACGATCAGCTGTGCATTGCGACGCGCTCGGCCGGGAGCTACGCGGTCTCGCGCCGCAGATCATCTCGCGTCGAGTTCAAGGTCCGTACCTCGGATACCTCCAGGCGGAGAAGCAGCGGCTGACCGGAGAGCGCGGACAGAAGCGAATTCACCGGCCAGAGCTCGAGGAGATGTACGGCTTCGACACCAAGTACGCGATGCACATGCTGCGTCTCGGATTCCAGGGCATCGAGTTGTTGACGACTGGACGTTTAAGCCTCCCGATGCGAGAGCCCGAGCGGTCGTATCTGCTCGACGTGCGTCGGGGGAACATCAGCGAACAGGAATGCCTCACACGAGCCGGCGAACTCGAGCGTGAACTGGCCGATCTCGAGGCGACAAGTGTTCTCCCGGAAGCGCCCGAGGAAGCGCGGGTTGAGGAATGGGTGCTGGATGCGTACCGTCGCAGCTGGCACCAATAACCCTACGGCTCTTTCCACGGACCGCCGTTTGACCATACGCGAGGCCATGGTTCGCCCCGCGCGGCGCCTTGCAGCACTGGCCAGAGAAAACGATCAAGTGTTGCAATGATGGCCGACAGGTCCGCCAGATCGGGCCGTCGTGCGCGTCGAACGAACGCTGCCCATTGGATCTTCTTTTGAGGGTCGTCCGCGAACTCGCTGGTCAGTGCGAGCGGACGTTCGTCCGGGATCTCGATGCCCCTTCTCGTGAACGTCGCCGCGACTGCGAGCCTCATCGTGTCACCGTCGAACGTTCGGGTTTCGGCCAGGCGGTGGATGTCGAAGAAGTCCTTCATCCGGCTGTTCGCAAGCGCGAACCGCACCATGGCCTCGGTTTTCTCAGCAATCGAGGTCTCGGGCCGGTAAGCGCGGATGCGCGCGCGAGGGAGATCGAGCAGGCCTGGATAGTCCAGGACTTCCGGCGCCGGCACGACGGCGTCCCCCGCGCCGATGTCAACCTGCAGCGGGATCCGGACGTTTCCCAGCAGCGCCATCAGCTTGACGCGCATGCCGCCGTACTCCTGGTCCTCGCGAATCGCGTCGACGTGAACGCTGTCCGGCAGGAAGGTCAGCCCGTCGTCTGGTGACTCGACCGCACACAATTCAACGAATACGCGCTTGAGGGCTTCGGCGGACGTGTCACCGAAACCGAGAAGATCGACGTCCTTCGTCGGTCGAATCGGCTCGCCGAGCCACATGAGGAGCAGCGCTGCGCCCTTGAGGATGAACCTGTCGGCGAACTCGGACTTCGAAAGGCGATACAGCAGGCGCTCGCCGCCGAACCGAGCGAGCGTGAGCTGGTGCTCGACCCCGAGTTCGCGACTCCGCTCAACGAGTCGTGCCTGTACGGAGGCGATGATGTTCTTGGGGCCGTCGCGCTTCACATGACGACCGTTTCGAGGTACGGCTGCATCACCCGCTGGACGCGAAGCTTCTTCGCAATTCGATTGAGTTCATCGAGCTTGAGCCGCTTACCGCGCCACGCCTCCGTCAGCGCTTCGAGGGCCACGTCGAGGCCAACTTTGTTCCTGAACCGGAAGCAGTCGGCGACGGTGCGAGCGAGGCTGTAGATGCGAACAGCCTCGCCCTCGATGCGGTGCTCCTCGATGCCAAGATCGAACACGGTCGTGGAAACGTTGACGACTCGGAGCGGCGGCGTCGACACGCGCGGCACGCGCGTGCCACGCGGAACGGCAATCCAGACTTCAGCCGGAAGCTGCGTTCCGATATCGTGGAATCGGAGAGCCGAGACCAGGCAAACCACCGAACGGGGCACAGCGGCGGTGGCAACCGCCAGGTCGTGGTGCTCCGTGGTCCGAGTGTTCCGGGGCAGCCGGTATCGTCCCGGACCAACCTTCTCGAGAACACCCGACTTTGCCATTCGGGTCAGTGTGCTAGTGTGAATGCCCTGATGAGCTACGTCCCTGGACCGCAGAACGGCTTGCTTCTTCGCAAGGCGGAGAAGTTGTCCTTTGGCGGTCCCTCGACGTTGCGTCGTTTTGCTTACACTCATTGATATCTGTAAGCATATTACCGCATTCGTCGGAGTGTTCGGTGGTGATGACCGTCTCCCAGCGGAGTTCCGCATTCAGCGTCTCCTTCATGACGACGCCAACCTGCGACGCCATCGCTTTCCTGCTGGCGGGCCGGAGCACGGTCGGTCGATGTATTTACCAGAACCAAGATCGGGTCCTCGAACAAGACCTTTGAACGGAGCCGAAGGTGGGCCGGATCCAGGCCGGTTATGCGGAACCCGGCCGTTTTACGCGGCCCCAGCAGGACCGACTTCTCGATGCGGATTACTTTCGAGGACCGCTCCGAGGCATTCGCGAGCGAACTCGGATCTACAGTCGAATTCTGCGTCGCCAGACTCTCGGATTTCGCCTCAAATGCAACACTGCGAGCACGACGACGTCCTCCTCCGATGCCCGAAAGTAGACGGCATAGGGAAATGTGTGCAGCAACGCCCTGCGCACATCGTTGATCACCGCGGGAAACTGGAGTGGCCGCTCACGAATACGCACGAACGTGCGATCGACATCGCGGAGGAATCTCTCGGTGAGACTGGCCCGTTCGTCCTGGTACCAGCGCGCGGCATCGTCGAGGTCGGCCTCGGCAAGCGGCCGAACGATGAAGCGACGGGCCATTGAGGTTTATTGGCTATCGAACTTCTTGCGGAGACGCTCCTGAACAACCTCCCAGCTCTCACCGGCGTTTGGGTTAACCTCCAGGTCCTTCAGGCGTTCGTCGATTATTTCTCGGTGCCAGTCCGGAACGGGAATCGTCTCGGGCGTGGCGGCGATTCGGTCCCAAAGCGACTGCAGGTAGTCGATCTTTTCATCGACCGAGAGGTCGTCGAATCCGGGCGGAGGAAGCGGAACAGGCTTGGCCATGTTCAGGAGTCCAAGTGCTAAACGCCAGTATAGCGCCTGCTGCAGCCGCCTCACCTGTTACGGCCTGGCGCGAGCTCCTCGCGCCTTCAAGAGATTCGCGATCTCGTGCACGCCGAAGTCGTCCCTCGCCCCTGCCACAGAGGCGTGGCGGTCGGATCGCCGCGTTGCGGTCTGCTGGGATCCGCTCCCGCGTCGAGGAGCAGTCGCACGGCGTCGATGTCGCCTCTGAACACAGCATAGAGCAGCGGCGTCATGGCAAGATCGTCCCACTCGTTGACGTCGTCGCCAGTCCTGATTGCTGCTCGTATCGCGATCTCGTCGGATGCAAGGACTGCTGCGAGGAAGAATCATCAACGCGTCTTCGGCTCGATCGCTGGCCAGGGTATTCGGCCGCGCGAGCGTCGCAGGTTCGATTCCCCGGACGGGTTCGCTGAGGAATATCAGGCCGATGTCGAGGATCCCTGGATCAAGCCCCCGAAACGTGCAGAGGTCCGGGGGAGGACAGGGAGGCAGCGAAGGGTGAGCCACGTGGCCGGCGACACCCCGCCAGCTCGAGCGCTCGCGGGCATTTGGGTTGAAAGTCACAAAGAGCTTGGAGGATGGCGGCAGCGCGAAATCGTCGAGCCACTTCACGCAGTGACCGGCGGTCAGCATCACACGCTCGCCGATGAGCGTGCCCGTGCAGCGCGTGACAAGTCCCTCAGGAATTCCGGCGTCGTTGGGCTCACCCCACACCAAGAACGCGCCGACATTCGGGAACAGATTGAAGACGTCGACCACTCTGAGCGAATCGAGCGCGGGTATCTGGTTCTGGTTCGCGCGGCTTTCCTCTCCCGCAGCGCGCAGCGTCTCTCGTCCAAGCAGCGACACCAGGGTCAGCGCCAGCACGAGCCTCGTCCTTGGGTTCCATGTCCGCTTATCCATCTGATCCTCCGTTCTGGAAAATGCCCACCCGCAGAGACCCCTCGGGAGAACGAACGGCCCGCTTCGGACGCTTGGCACTGGGCTAGAATTTCGACGTCCGGGAGGAGAGCCGCCGATTCGTCCTGTCCTGTGGGGTTTCCTTTTGCGTTGCCGAAGATGCGGCAGAACGGCCGCAAAAGTCCTCACGGCAGTCTCAACACCGATTCATCGTTCGCTCAATTCCCCGCTGAGGCTGACGTTCAAGGGGTGCGTGTGGCGGTATTCCGGTTCGGCCCGTTCTTCCTGGATTCCTCGAGGCGCTCTCTACTTCGCGATGGGATTCCGCAGGCCCTTGCGCCAAAGACATTCGACATTCTGCTGTTGCTCGTCGAGCAGCGGGCGCGGGTCGTCTCCAAGGACGAGCTCCTGCAGACGGTATGGCCCGGAACTTTCGTCGAGGAAGGCAACCTCAGTCAGCAAATTTTCTTACTGCGCAAGATCCTCGGCCGAGACGCTGACCGACCGGAATACATAGCCACCGTCCCCCGGCGTGGCTACCGCTTCGTTGGCGAAATGGCAGAGCAAGTGAAAGAGCCATCGGCTCTTCCTCGGGCGCCCGGCCCGAGCCACATGCTCTCTCGCAGATTGTCGGCTCCGCTGATTTCTGGCCTGCTCATCGCGGGAGCCGCCTCCTTGGCCTACATACGCTGGGGCGGGTCGCCTGGGGATACTGCCGACCAGCGCCTTGTTTCTGTGACGTCGCTTCCCGGTCTGGAATCCTCCCCCAGCATTTCGCCCGACGGGAACTTTGTGGTGTTCTCGTGGACCGGTCCGAATCCGGAGGGTATCCCTGATCTATGGGTTAGCGCAGTCGATCGCGATTCCCGTCAGCGCCTGACCGAGACGCCAGCCGCCGCCGAAACCTCACCCGCCTGGTCGCCAGACATGCGGGATATCGCATTCATCCGCGTCGGCAAAGGCGTGTTCGTCATGCCAGCGCTGGGAGGGCCCGAGCAAAACGTGGCGGAATCGGGTTCGATGGTCGCGTGGATGCCGGACGGGCGATCGCTGCTCGTCAGGGATGGCAAGCCTGGCGCTGGCATTCCGTATGGGATTTTCCAAATCGATCGCGAGACCTTGAAACGGAGTCAGATCACTCGCCCGTCGAGCGGAATCGGCGATTCGGCGTTCGACGTATCACCCGACGGCCGTTCGCTGGCATTCGTCCGATACGAGCGGCCTGGTGTCGGCGATGTTTACGTCGCGCCAATTGGTAGTGGTGAAGCTCGCCGTCGAACGAACTGGAACACTGAGATCAGGGGTCTCGCGTGGACGCCGGACGGGCGCGATATCGTGTACGCCGTCCTCGAAGAGCAAGGCCTCGACGCAACGCTGTTCCGAATTCGAGCCAGCGGCAATCGAATCGAGCGTGGTGTCAGGGCGCTCCACGTGAGTGCAGAGAGCCCTTCGATGTCGCAGCCGCCAACCGGTGAGTCCGCCAGATTGGCGTTCACGGCCAAACGCATTGATGTCGGTCTTCGCCTCATCGATCTCCAGGGACCGCGTGCCGGCGATGTGTTTCAGAGTGTTCGCCGATTCGCGGACTCGACCCGTCTGGACGCTCCGGGACCGTTTTCGGAGGACGGCGAGCGCATCGCATTCGTGTCGGACCGCAACGGCGGAGTGCGTGTGTGGGTGGCCAACCGCGATGGAGCCGGAGTCCAGCCGGTGACGACGCTCAAGGCGACCGAGCTCGTCATCGGAAGCTGGTCCAGGGACGGTCAGCGGATTGTTGTCGATGCGGCGATCGATGGGAACTCCGATGTCTACATCGTGTACCTGGACGGGCGAACGCCAAAGCGGTTGACCACCGAGCCCTCCGTCGATCTCCTGGCGGAGTGGTCCGCTGACGAGCGCTGGATCTTCTTCTCCTCGAACAGGTCCGGGAGCCTGGAGATCTGGAAGGTACCGGCGGAAGGAGGACCGGCAGAGCAGGTCACGCGTCAAGGCGGCGGCGAGCCGAAACTGGGACCGGACGGTCAGACGCTGTTCTATCTGGACCGCGCACCCTCGGGACCCGGAGGTGTAAGCGGGAGCAGCACGCTGAAGTCCGTGCCGGTCGGCGGTGGCGCGGAGGTCGCAGTGCTCGACGGCGTTCGACTTGGTCTCTGGTCCGTTACCGACCGCGGTATCGTCTTCCTCACGATCGAGCCGGAATCGGACGCGATCGATTTCTACGACTTCAACGACAGAAAGGTGCGTCGGCTGGGCCGCCTTCCGTTTCGTGTATCCCGGTACGCCGGCCTGGGCATGCTCGACGTCGACCGAGATGGTCGGTGGGCCCTGGTAAGCGTCACCGACCAGTGGGAGAGCGACATCAAAGTTGCGAACGGTTTCCGGTAGTCGATCACAACAGACGGCACTGTTCGCGATGCTCATGTAGAGCCTGAGAACCTGCGCTGCGGCCCAGGAGAACTCCAAATTCAGTTGGTTGCGGGCCCACGTATTCGTTACACAAACCCTGACGGGTCATATGATCCGCGATGCTGTGGCGTTTGCCGTGCTCTACCTTGCAATCGAGCAGCAGCATTTGCACCCTGTCGCGTCTGTTGGCGGGTTTGCTGTCGTTGGTGGCGATGCGCGGCTGCTCGATGTGCTGGACGATGGGCGTGGCAGAAACCGTTCGACAGCGTTATGGGGTCACCTGAAGTTAAGGGGAGGCTGGAATGAGCTCGCAGCGACGAGTGTCGGGAACCGCCGTGCAACGAACCCGTGCCGCCCTTGGCTCGGCGATTTTCTTCGTAGTCGCCCCATGTACGCTGGCGGGGCTCGTTCCATGGTCGATCACGGGGTGGCAACTCCAACCACCGTTCCTTGGTCTGGAAGTGACCCGCGGCCTCGGCGCCATCATGATTGTCGCAGGCGTGCCTGGGCTCGTTGACGCATTTGCTCGCTTCGCGCTGCAGGGTCTCGGCACCCCCGCTCCCATCGCGCCGACCCGGAATCTCGTGGTGACTGGTCTCTACCGTTATGTGCGTAATCCAATCTACGTCGCGGTCGTTGCCATCATCCTCGGTCAAGGGGTGCTGATGGGCGATTGGCGCCTGATCTTCTACGGCGCGCTGCTCTGGCTCTTTTTCCACGTCTTCGTCGTGGCGTACGAAGAACCCACGCTCGAGCAGACGTTTGAGAGAGAGTACGAGGCGTTCCGCGCCGCCGTCCCGCGCTGGATACCGCGGATGACGCCATGGTGGTCGGAGTGATTAACGAGCGTCCGCTTTTGGCCGATTGCGGAGCTTCCAAAGTTAGGCCGGCCTGCACCGGGAGTTGAATAAAGTGAAAGAACGTTTGCGCTCGCCGGTGAAGTCTGTTGCCGTTACTGAAATAATGCCTTTAGGTGGTGTTCTGGCTTCGTCTTAGGGCCAGCGTAGATCGCGAGCCGTACCTCTCGAGCCGCCCAGTCACGGAGTAACCGAACACCGCAACCATGCCTGCGGCATGAATCCCTTTTGTTTTCTGCGTTTGTTCGTACGGCTTGCGTCCGGTGACTCGTTCCTGTTCACACAGGAGCCCGTGGCTCATCGTCCCGTTGCCCAGTAGTCGTGTGGGAGACGCGAAAATTCGACACGGGGACCGCTATGCTGCTGAGGCTCACCTTCAACAGCCATCCCTCAGGATTTGGAGACCACCGTGGACGACCTCGAGGTGACCACGACGCAGGTCGAATCGGCGATCGTCCTGCACGCAGTCGGCGCAGTCGACAGCGACACCGCGCCGCGCCTTCAGGAACCACTGCTCCGTGCCGTCGACAGCGGCGTACTGGGTCAATTTCGCGCGAACGGGCGATCCAAATGGACCGGGCCTGCCTACTTGGCCTCAGTACACTGCATCCGCTGAACCGCTGCTCATATTGGGTGACCGCATCGAACTCGCACAAGTGCGGCGCTCGTCCGAACTCGATTTTGTGGAGGCGGCATTCAAGGCGCGGTAGCGCAATCCCGGCTCGGTCAACATCCCTCGAAGGATGGATCCGGCTTCGGTGTCCATCGTTTCGCTCGCTTAGACGGATCGATAGCGCTCCGTTCAGCTGGGGCTGGCGCGTCCGGATGCGACTTACGGACTCGTCGCTGAGCCACGGACACCCGACGGCCAGGGACATAATGCTGCCACGTCATGCAGAAGACGACGCCGTTTCCCACGACACCAGGTGAGCTCACGTCCGCGTGGCTGACCAGCGCGCTCCGCACCGGCGGCGCGCTTGGCTCGAGTGCGGTCACCAGCTTCACGTGGTCCCTCATCCCTGAGCAGGGCGCAGCGGGCATCGTCGGTCGAGCCTCGCTCGACTACGATCGTCCGGACCCTGGTGCCCCGGCGAGCGTCGCGATCAAGTTCGCGACGCCACACACGCCCATCCGCACAGTGATGCACCAGTTCGGGCTCTATCGTGCGGAAGTAGAGTTCTATCGTCAGCTGAGCGCCGATGCCGGCATCCCTACGCCGCGCTGCTACTACGCTGACATCGATCCGCAGTCCGGCCACTTCGTCCTGGTGATGGAAGACATGAAGGACTCGCGGCCCGGCGATCCGCTTCGGCCGACGGTTCCTGACGTCGAAGTCGCGGTTGATCACATCGCGAGGTTCCACGCCCGGTGGTGGAAACATCCACGGCTTCGCGAGCTGGACTGGCTCGTCTACCCCGAGGGCCGCGCGTTCGAGGCGCGCGCCGCGGGCCTGCAGCTGGCATTTTCGAGCACGGTTGGCACCGTCGGCAACGTTTGGGATCTCAGTTCCCAGACGTGTTGAGCGAAGCGTGTGATCGCATCCTCGCAGGGTGGCCGGCCTTCGTAGCGTCGCGAATACCGGCTGCCCCGACGCTGATACACCGCGACTATCACGCGCAGCAGCTGTTCTTCGCGTCGCAACGGGGCGGGCGTTTCGCCGTGTACGACTGGCAAACCGTCAGCATCGGCAACGGAGCCGACGACGTCTCCCGGATCTTGGCCATGGGCCTCAGGTCCGCGGATCGCGCCGTCAACGAACGCAGACTGATCGATCGCTACTACGCCGGCCTGCTCCAGCGCGGCGTTACTGACTACTCCGCCGAGCGCTGCATGCGCGACGTCCGGTTGGGGATGGCGGGGAGCCTGACCACGAACGTCATGGCCGCCGCGACCATCGACCTGTCGCTTTTCGTTGAACGCGAGGCGGAGACAGGAGTGACGGTCATTTACGCCGTCTTCGATCGACTGGCGAGGGCCTTCGAGGCCCACGACGTGCTATCGCTCCTGCCAGCCCGCGCGTAGCGGTCGCACAGCGTTCCCCGCCCGGCTGTTGGTCAAGCCGGGCGGAGAGCTGCGAGGTCGCGCGAATCAGAAATCGATCTGGGCGCTGAGTTTGACGAAACGCGGAGTGAGAACCGACTGCGGGATGAGCCACGCGCCGCCGGGTGCGAACGTCTGGTTGTAGGTCAACACGGCGTTGGAATTGATCACGTTGAAGATGTCGACGCCGACGTTCGAGCGCCACCGTCCGAATCGCAGGTACTTCGCCACGCGGAGGTCGACCTCGTTCACGCGGTCACCCCAGACCTCGCCGGGCGCGATGAGATCGATCGGCACCGTCGTCCCGGCCACCGCCGCGGGACGCCCCAGAGCCGCCGACACGAGCGCCACCGGAGCATTCCAGGTCGCGCGCAGCGGTGCACCTTGATCGCTTCTGAACGTGCCAGCCACGAGGACATCGATCTTCGGCACGGTGTACGAACCGACGAACGACGCCTTGGTGACCAGGCCTGGATCGACGCGGCACCACGGGTTCGTCGGGCTGAGGATGGACCCCAGGATGCCGAGGCTCAACTCCGGGAGACCGGCGCGCACGTCGCAGTAATCGGTCACCTGCTTGCCGGTGTTGACGCCACCCTGCATCGTCAACCCGTTCTTGATCCGTGCGCTGACGCTCAGGAGCAATCCATTGAAGCTCTGCGTCTGCTCTGTCGTCCGGAACACGTTGTTACTGGTCTGCCCGAACTTCGCCTGAGAGACGTTGAACAGGTTGTCCACGGCGAAGCCGCCGCCGTGGGGCAGCCGTGGGTCGGACGGCGCGGCCAGGCTGAACTGCGTGAAGTCGCTTGGCGCGACGGCAAGATTGTCGGTCGCGGTGAAGTTCTGTAGCCAGCGCTTCAGATATCCGACCTCCACCGACACACGAGGCAGCACCTGCTGCTGCACCGACACGCCGAACTGCCAATCGCGCGGACGCACGCCCCATCCGACCAGCAGATCCGGATCGAGACCTGCCGTCGTCCGCGTCGCCGTTCCAAAGGTCGTCGCCGTCGTGGCGGCGCATTCGCCATTAGCCGCGTTGTTGGTGAGATCGCACTGCGGTTCGAAGTCGCCCGCCGTGCCAGGCACCCCGGGAATGCCCGCGTCGGTCCACGTCCGCGTCGCGGTGGTCGCGATGCGGGCGATCGGGTTGGACAGCGAGTAGTTGCCGTTCAAGTTACTCGCCGGATCCATGTACTTCCCGACGTTGATCTTCACCGCGGTCCTGGCGTTGCCGAACACGTCGAAAGCCGCACCGCCGCGTGGCGAAATGTCCTTGTAGTTCACGCCATCGGTCCGATCGAACTGCAATGGCGTACTGAGGAATTTCTGACCGTTGATCAGCGCCGGCCCGATCGTCTGCGGCGGCGAGTAGCTCCGGGCGTTGTCGTACCGCACCGCCCCCTGCAGCGTCATCCGTCCGAACGTCCACTGATCCTGACCGTAGATCGCCGTCGTCCTCACGCGGTCCGACTGCTTGTAGACGCGCAGGCTCTCCGTCAGCGACGAGGGCCGCCCATTGAGGAACGTGTAGGCGAGATTCAGATCGTTGCCGTGGTTCTCGATGTCCTCAACCAGGTAGCTGCCGTCGTAGCCGAACTTCATGCTGTGGGCGCCGGTGACGTAGGAGGCCGATGCTCGCCACCGGTTCGGATTGTCGAAGTCGTTCGCCCAGTTTGCAGACCGGTATTGGAAATTGGCGACGGCGCTGTTTCGCGCCGCAAGCTCGGTCACGCGTGCCAGGCCGCGGGTGGGGTTTCCGGGCATCTCGAACGCGCCCCATGACGCCTGATACGAACCGAGGCCCGCTTCGAGCAGCAGCCTGTTGGTGGCCGGCGACTGCCAGGTGACCTGATGGTTCTGGACGAGCGTCCGCAGGTACTGAGCCGTCTCCGGGGACGACGTCGCGGTCAGCCCGCCAAGACCCAACGAACCGACGAACGCACCTTCCTGCGACTGCGTGCGGCACGCGTCAGCGTCGGCGGTGAACGACGCGCCGTTGCACGGCCACTGCGCGTCCCAGTGATAGTTGATCTTGTTGCGGGGCGTGACCTGTGCCGTCAGCCGCACGCTGGCCAGCTGAAAGCTTTCCGCGCCGCGCGCCTGTTTCGTCGTGTCCGGCAGGTATTCCCACTTGGTGGGATCACCGGCGTTCAGGTTCGGGAACACACCGGGGATGGAACGATGCTGGCCTTCGTCACGATACGTGCCGTAGTACCAGATGCGATCTTTGAGGATCGGACCGCCCACGCCGAAGGTCTCATCCCACTGCTTCAGCAGCTTTCCGGGCGCCGACATGCCACGGTTCTTCAGGTCATCGTCGTAGTTGGAGTTCACCCAGGACGGAGGGACACCGGACAGGTAGAACTGCCCCTTAAGCGTATTGCCGCCGCTCTTCGGGACGATGTTCATGGAGGGACCGCCGACTTCGGCCTCGCCCAGACCGCCGGAGTTCGTCGTCACCACTTCCTGCGCATTGGAGATGTCTGCGACGTAGGTCGAGACGCCGCCGCCGTTGAGCGCCGCGCCGGTGCCGAGACCGTCCACGAGCATGCGTCCTTCGTTGGTGCGGCCGCCGGCGCCACCGAATACGGTCATCTGCGGCGTGACCTGGATGTCCGCGCTGGTCCCAGCCTGAATGGTGATTCCCTGGAACAACACGGCAATCGCCGCCCACGACCGCGCGCTCGGCACCGTTGTGAGCAAGTCGTTGGTCAACGTCGTCTGACGACGGACGCTCTGCACGTCGACGATCGGCGTCTCGCCGGTCACGGTGATGGTCTCATCCAGGGCGCCGACCTTCAGCTCGGCGTTGACCGTCGCGACGAACGTGCCCGACAGCTCGATTCCCTCACGCTTCAGGCTCTGGAAACCGGGCAGCGTGAAGACAACGTCATAGGTGCCCGGCCGTAGACCTTCGATGCGGTACTGGCCGGTACCATCGGTGACCGCGTTGCGCGTCTTCTCGATGAGGACGGGGCTGGACGTCTCGACCGTGACGCCTGGCAGTACCGCGCCGGACGCGTCTTTTACCACGCCGGTGATCGTCGCTTGCGCGAACGCCAGCGTCGGCAGCAGGATGAGACACGTCACCCCGACCACCCA
>JGI25406J46586_10001106_pt1 | contig 12641 bp, 15 predicted proteins | sample TabmetS4T2R2_FD_46586 | JGI IMG/M metagenome (IMG submission 46586) | reverse complement strand
GCAGCCCGCCGTGACCGCCCAGCTGAAGGCGCTGGAGAAGACCGTCAAGAAACCGCTGTTCCACCGGCACGCACGCGGCGTCACCACGACCGCGGCGGGGGAGGACCTCGCCCGCAGGCTCGCGGGCCCGCTGGACGACCTCGTCGCCGCCGTCGGTGACTTCGTCGGCGGCAAGGTCGCACTCCACGTCGGCGGCCCGGCCGAGTTCATGAGCCTGAAGGTGGTGCCGGCCCTGGTGGAGTTGCCGGACTCCGCACTGCGCGTCACCTTCGGCATGCCCGACGACCTGCTGGAAGAGCTGGTCAAGGGCGGGCTGGACCTGGTGGTCTCCTCGGTCAAGCCACGCGTCCGTGGGGTCGTCTCCGCGCCGCTCTACGTCGAGGAGCTCACCGTCGTCGCGGCGGACCGCTGGTGCTACCCGGACACGTCCGGGGTCCTCGGCGACGCGCCCTGGGTCGCCTACGCCGAGGACCTCCCTCTCATCCGCCGGTACTGGCAGACCGTGTACAAGACGACGCCGACGGGCAACGCGGTCGTCGTCGTGCCCGACCTGCGTGCGGTGCTGGCCGCGACACTCGCCGGCGCGGGCGTGACCGTACTGCCGAGGTACATCTGTGAGGACGAACTCGCCACCGGCGCCCTGCGCGAGGTGATCATGCGCGGCGAACTGCCGACCAACACGATCTACCTGGCGGTCCGCGCCGGCGCCTTCACCGAACCGCACATCGCGCGGGCCAGGGACCTGCTCATGGCACGCGCGGCCGACTGGTGAATGGTTCCGTAAACTGGCGTGACGTGCCGAAGCCCACCGCCGCCGAACTGGCCGCCGCACGTGCGAAGACCATTCCGGACGTGATCGCCCCAGGGCTTTCCGTGCTGTTCTGCGGCATCAACCCCGGCCTGTACTCGGCAGCGACCGGACACCACTTCGCCCGACCCGGCAACAGGTTCTGGCCTGCCCTGCACCAGTCCGGCTTCACACCGCGCCTGCTGCACCCGTCCGAGCAGGACGAGTTGCTCAACTATGGACTCGGCGTGACGAACATCGTCCCCCGCGCCACCGCTCGCGCCGACGAGCTGACCCGGGACGAACTGCGCGCGGGTGCGCGGACGTTGACGGCACTGGTCGCCAGATACGCCCCGGCGGTCGTCGCGGTGGTCGGCATCTCCGCCTACCGCACCGCGTTCGACCGTCCAAAGGCGACGATAGGGGAGCAGGAGGAGCGGATCGCCGGCGCGCGGCTGTGGGTGTTGCCCAACCCGAGCGGGCTGAACGCGCACTACCAGGCACCGGCGCTGGCCGCCGCCTTCCGCGAACTCCGCGCCACGGTAGGGGCGTAGACGGGTCACCGGTCCGGCGCGACCACTTTCGCCTGCTCGGTATTGCGCCGGGTCTTCGCCCAGCCGTTCCGGCCGCGAACAAGCCGGAGCACCGCGCGCCAGACGGTGATCTAGGACGGTTAGATGTAGCAGGCGTAACCGAGCCCGTACGCGATTCCGCTAAGTGGCCCGGAGCCCGGTTCGCCCAGATGAGGAACGGCAGCCCGAGGACGCCTTTAACCGAACGCCAGACCGTCCCTCGCCGCCATCGCCGAGCTGGACGCCACCGACCAGGTCGGCTCGCCTCGACCAACCGCTGACGACGTCGACCTGCTTGACGCGCTGCCGTATCTGACACTTGAAACCTCATTGAGGCACCCGACCAGCTCTTGCGGGCCCTGTTCGAGGTCACTACCTCACCGTCCGCTTGCACGAGAACAGTGACGATCAACATCCGGCTCCCAGCCGACGATGTATCCGTCATCGCCGAAGCGGCAGAACGGATCATTATCGTGCAAGAAACTCCTGGTCAGGAACCAGGCGCTCCTCGTGCGGATGCCGTGCGTGCCCCCGGAAGGACTCGAACCTGCGATGCGATGATCATGGCTTTGACCTGCGAGTAGATGTAGTTCGAGTGGTTGCCGGTTCGAGATAGGGGATACGAACCGGCACCAAATCCATGGAGGCGTGCTGCGATCAGCCGGGTGCAGAGAAGGTCGACGCTAGTGGGTGTGGTCCGTGGCTGCATCCCGATGGGCTACCCATTCTAGGAGTGCGTGGATGGCGTTGGCCTGTGCGGTTGCGATGCGATCACCGGTTAGGTCGCTGACGTAACGGATCTCGAATGTGGCTGTCAGGTCGCCGCTCCCAGTGTGGGTAGTGGTCGAGTTTTCCGGCTCGGTTGGCGGTGTTCGGGATGTACGCCCGCGGTTGTGACCTACGACGTCGCGTGCATCATTACCGGCCTGCATCGTGGTGTTCGCCATGTTGCGATCGGTCGGTACGGAGGACATGTGGCACGCAGGTTGTTGCTGGACCAGCTCAGGGTGCAGACGGTGAAGCATCGAGACGGACGTCGTTCGTACACGATCCTGCGTCCGTGCGGGACGGTACACGCGGCGGCGGATCGGTACCTCGCCACCTACGCGGGAAGTGGTTGTGACCGGCCGTACGCGTATCTGCTCGTGGATCACCTGCAATGGCTGGAGAGTGAGCAGCTGACACCGGAGTCCGTGGAGTTCTCGGACCTGGAGCGCTACATGGGCGCGGTCGGGACAAAGGTGGCGATGCTCTGGGAAACCCTTGGCGGGCAGGGCAACGTCCGTACGGGAACAGTGCCTTGAGTTCCGCCGCGTCGTGTCTGAAGGGCTTCTACCTGCACCAGGCTGCAACGGGGATCAACCCCGGGCTGGTCGAAATGTTGAACCGCCGGCGGATGCCCACCCAGGCCGACCGCGCCCTGCTGGGCCACCTGAGTCACGATCTACCCGCGAACCCCTTGGCGCCGAACAGGATCCGGCGTCGTCATCCGAAGATGCTGCCGGACGTGCCCGTGCGATGTTGAATCCGGTGGTCAACTCCGCCCGAGATCGCTTGGTCGTCGACTGGCTGTCCGACGGCGGCCTGCGCGTCGGCGAGTTGTGCGGTCTCCACCTGGCAGACCTGCACATGCGGGCGAAGTTGGGATGCGCGGAGTGCCGCACCTCGCACCTGCACGTCTGCCACCGGGACGGACTGGTGAATCAGGCGAGGGCGAAGACCAAGCACGAGTGGACGTTGCAGGACGGGGCTGGTGTCCGTGCTGGATTGGGTGTTCTTCGTCCGCGTGCATTTCGCCATTCGTTCGCGACGGCTGTCTGGACGCGTTCGACGGGAACTCAGTGATCACCCGGGACGCGGGAGGGTGGGCGTCGACCGAGGTGGTCGACGAGATCTACGCGCATGTCGACATCCACGATCCTGCCTTCGATCTGGCTCTGCGTAAGGCATGGGGTGAGCGCGCATGACGGACGCCACTGTGTCGTTGCGGGTGGTCGACCGTGGCGACCGTCGTCAATCGCGGGATCGTTTGGAGTTGCTGACCACGCTGCTGAACGGCCCGACCGTCGAGCCGTTCTACCGGGACGAGATCGTCCGCTATCCGCCGGAGCACCGGGTGTTCGCCTGGAAATGCTCGGTGGCGTCCTGCGACTCGCCTCGCACAGGCCACAAGGACATGTGCCACCAGCACATCAAGGAGTGGGCACGACACAAGGGTCAACGGCGGAAGCCGGTTCGAGTTCGCGCGGACCGCGGGCCCGTCGGTCACGGATTCTGGCGCCCGAGCCGACGAACTGCCGTATTTGCGTGCATCGGCCGACGACGGTCCACAGCAAGGACCTGTGTGAGCGGCACAACAGCCTGTGGCAGACTGCCCTGCGAGGTAGCGATGTGAGGCCCGACCCCATGGAGTGGCGGACGGGGGAGACCCCGTTGCCGTCTTACGCGAGTGCCGGGTGAAGGTCTGTTCGGCGTTCGCTGCCGGCGTTTTGGGATTGTGTCCGCAGCATCGCGACGCCTACACCCGCGCCGGCCGCCCAGGCGCAGCGACGCTCCCGCCGCGCTGGAACTACCTGGAAAGGGCGGGGCACCCAGTGAAAGCCCTCTACGCTGACGAGCCGTTGTTCTGTCGGTGGTGTTCGGCCGCCGCAGCGGTGAACCGGCCTGGCCGGACCAACCTGCGCGGGCTTCCCCCGCTGGTTCAAGCGGAGATTCGGTACGGGTTGCTCGCCCACACCCGACGGGAGACGCACACGCACGGACCACATGATCACCGCAAGGATGCCGTCGAAGGTCCTTTTAGCACACGATGATCAATCCGGTCAGGACGGTACAGGTGGTGCTGGCTGGGGGCGTGCGGCCGTAGAGCACGCCGGCGGAGATGAATTCGGCCGTGGTGGTGATCGGGCCCAGGGTGAGCAGGTTTGCCTCGGCGGAGAACTGGGGCGTGTCCGAGTCGGTGAAGAAGCAGTCGACGGCGCGATCGCGCGGGTCGAAATAGCAGTGGTCACCGGCGATCCAGGTCAGCTGGTTCGGCAGGATGAGTTGGACGCGCATCGTCCACGGTGACGGAGGTTGCTTGGTTCCGCTGACGGTGTAGGTGATGCGTGCGGTGGTGGAGACCACCTCGTGCGCCGCGGCCAAGTCCAGCCATGGATACCGAACGGCAAACCGGTATTCTCTGGCAGGTCACAGATGCGCTTGCGCGCATTCCAGGCGAGGTTGCTGCCGGGGCAGTCTCGCGCTTCGGGGGAGCGTTGTCGGCGCACACGATGTAGCCGTAGGCGTCGTAGACGTTCGGGTAGGAGCCGACGGCCCGGGGGTTGGGGGACATCCATAGAGAACTCTCGGGATAAACCAGGAGGCTCTGTCTTCAAACAATCGAGTGGACTATGCGAAAAACCGGACAGTAATTGTCCAGTTCACCGAACAATCCATTCTTCATGCCTGGCGCGGCAAACGCCAGCCGACTCGTGCCACCGCCCTCGCGGCTACGCGGACCCCTCGACCGCCCCCTGGACGACACCGATGTCAACGGCGTCGACGAAGGCGCGGACCAGGGGGTTGGTGTTGCCGGTGCGCCAGGCGAAGACCCATCGGCAGGGTGGGGCGTCGCGAACGGGGACGTAGGCCAGGTTGGGCCATGGGTAGAAGCGGGCGGCCTCGGCGGGGCAGCTGATGACGGCGTGGCCGGCGGTCGCCGCTTTGAGCTGGTCGTCCCAGTTGGTGATCACCGGGCCGCGGGGGATCAGACGGCCCGACGGGGTGCGGAACGGCTGGAAGGTCTCCTCCATGGACGGCGGGAGCAGCGACTGGTACGGCTGCATGAAGGTGAGGTCGCCGTAGTCCTCCAGGCAGACCGAGTCCCGGTCGGCGAAGGGGTGGGTGGCGGCCATGCCGATGACGATCGGCGAGGTGTGGGTGACCGGGCCGACGGTGATGTCGGGTTCCCGGATCGGCAGCCACACGTGGGCCACGTCCATCTCGTCCGAACGTAGTGGTGTGAGCGGGTCGACGGGGTTGAGGTCGCGGTGGACGAACTGGACAGCCGGATGGCGGGTCCGGAACCGTTCGACGATGTCGTTGATCATCCAGCCCTGCGGGCCCATGCTGCCGAGCGTGAGCGTGCCGCAGACGTCACCGACGGCGGCTGAGACCTCCTGGACCCCGTCGATGATCCGTTGGTAGGCGGGCTGGAGGGTCTGGTAGAGCCGCTCGCCGACCGGGGTGAGTCGGACGGTGCGGGAGGTGCGTTCGAACAACGGCGCACCGATGCGCCGTTCCTGCTTCTTGATGACGTGGCTGACCCGGGACGGCGTGATGTGCAGGCGCTCGGCGGTGCGTCCGAAGTGCAGCTCCTCGGCCAATGCCAAGAAGATCTCGATGTCGCGCAGCTCCATGCATCCTCCCCGACCGTGAACCTAACAGTCATCGCTGCGTTGACCCAACACGCATCGATGACCCGCCGGGCAACGATGCCTTGCCGATATCGCCGTTGTTCGGGGGCGGCCGCCCGGGCCAACCTGACCAGGTGCAACGCACATTCACCCATCCACGCTGATCCCAACGGCACGGACCGTGCCACACCGAACACGACCAGCCGGCTGTGAGCTCGTTCACGTGAGGTCACAGCCGAGCGGGTCCAGATGTCTGGAGGACATGACGAACATGGAACAGAGCTCAGTGTTGATCACCGGTGGCAACAAGGGACTTGGTCTCGAGGCGGCCCGTAGGCTCGGCGAGCAGGGCTGGACGGTCTTCCTCGGCTCCCGCGACGAGACCCGGGGACGGGCAGCGGCCGACAAGCTGGCCGCCGGCGGCGCGACAGTGGTCATGGTTCCGCTGGACGTGACCTCGGATGAGTCGGTGGCCGACGCCGTACGGCTCGTTCACAAGCACACCGACCGGCTGGATGTGCTGATCAACAACGCCGGCGCGCCGGGAAAGAGGGTCCCACCCGCGGACGTGACGGCCGACGAGCTTCATTCCGTCTATGACACGAACGTGTACGGACCGGTCAGGGTCACGAACGCGTTCCTCCCCCTGCTCCAGGCGGCGGACCACCCGCGCGTGGTGATGGTGTCCAGCGCCGTCGGTTCCTTCGCGGTCGTGACCGATCCGGGCCAGCCGGTCTCGAAGATGCACGAACTCGCCTACAGCTCGTCGAAGGCGGCGCTGAACATGATCACCGTCCGGTACGCGCAGGCACTCCCAAAGATCAAGTTCAACGCCCTCACCCCCGGCGAGGTTGTGAACCGCAAGTTCGCCGCCACCGACATGAACAACCACACCGGTCAGCTGACGGTCACAGAAGGAACCGACCCGTTCCTCGAACTCGCGACGCTCGACGCCGACGGGCCGACCGGAACCTTCATCGACCGCCTCGGCCCCATTTCCTGGTAAATCACACAAAGAACGGGAAAGACATCATGAGCAAGGTCTGGTTCGTCACCGGTTCGTCCCGCGGCCTGGGTCGCGAGTTCGTCGAGGCCGCGCTGTCCCGCGGGGACAAGGTGGCCGCGACCGCCCGGAGCACCACGAGCTTCGACGACCTGGTCGCCGCCTACGGCGATGCGGTGCTCCCGCTGGCGATGGACGTGACCGACAAGGCCGCGGTCATCGAGAGTGTTGAGCGGGCCAGGCAGCACTTCGGCCGCCTGGACGTGATCGTGAACAACGCCGGCTACGCGCAGGTCGGCGCGGTCGAGGAACTCACCGAGCAGGAACTACGCGACCAGTTGGAGACCAACCTGTTCGGCGCGGTGTGGGTCATCCAGGCCGCGCTGCCACACCTGCGTGAACAGGGCAGCGGGCACATCATCCAGCTGTCCTCGGCGGCCGGCCTCATCACGATGCCGCTCGGCGGCGCGTACCACGCCTCCAAGTGGGCACTGGAAGGCCTGAACGAAGCCCTCGCCGGCGAGGTCGCTGCCTTCGGCATCAAGGTGACCATCATCGAGCCAGGCGGCTTCGCCACCAGGGGCGGCAAGAACCCCGACCCGCTCAACAACGGTCACATGGCCGAGCACAACCGGGCCTACGACGGTCTTCGTCAACGCCTCGGCGCGGTCGCGGGAAAGCAGCCCGCCGGCGACCCGGTCGCCGCGGCCCAGGCACTCCTCACGATCGTCGACGCCGACCAGCCGCCCCTGCGCATCCTGTTCGGCCAGGGCTTCTACCCGATGATCCAGCAGGCCTACGCCGACCGCCTCAAGATCTGGGACGACTGGCAGGACCTTTCGGCGGCGGCGCAGGGCAATCTCCCCCAGAGAACCCGGTGACATGTCCCAGGAACACGCGACAAAGCGATGTTCAGCCGCTTCCACGACGCCGTGAACTCCGGCGACGTGGCCCTGATCGCGAAGACGATCGACGAGGCCGTGGACCCGAACCTGCTCTTCCGCACCCCCGTGCCGAACGGCATGACAGGGGTGCAGGCACTCAAGCAGGTACGGGTGACGCTCCTGCACGCGTTCCCCGACCTACACGTCGCCATCCAGGACGTGATCGCGGAGGGCGGCAAAGTCGACGTCGTCGCTGGTAGCAGGCCCACCCACCATCCATTTCGAACACGTGAGCCAACATGCCGGCATGGTGTTTTGGGACGGAGTGCGGGCGAACTCGCCGGTTGATGGCGACGTCCGGTACCGCGTGACTGAGCACGGCACGCGGGTCGGCATCCTGCCGGCGATGTGCAAGCGGGGGCTGCACTCTCACCTGCCCGGTGTGTCTGGCTCAACCTCATCCGGATCACACCTGGCGACTGAGGACGACGCCACCCGCGCCGGCGGCTGCGGAGCTGGACGACTCGGCATTTGGCGACGTTGAGCCGCAGTTTCAGACCCGGCAGATCCCGTATCCTTCGTCGATCCACGGTCGCCTCGCCGTGCCGACCGACCAGCCGTCGTCTCCCAGCGGCTCGGCGAGGCAGTCGTGAGCTATCAGTTGGACGGAGATTGGCGGGTCTGGAACGCACGGCTGGTTGCTGACGTGTCAGCTCCGCAAGAGCTGCTCCGGGCTGGCATGCGAACCCCTGGAGCCGATAGCGGTGGAACAACTTCGGGGCATCGTCCGGACTGGTAAACGCTGGAGCTGTGACGGCAGGCCGACGGCCGGCGATCTCCTGAACCGACGCTTGGCCACGCCCCACGGTAGGCGCAGGACAGGCACTCGGCCTACCGCAACCGGCCGGTCGTTGTAGGTGACGACGTCGCCGACGCTGTGGTGCGTGGGCATTTGATCGGTGGGCCCGTTCGGTGAAGCTGGTCCATGTCGCCGATGTGGCGCAGGACGGATCGGATGACCAGCGCACTTTCCGGGCCGACGTCCACCACGACATTCACCGCGACGTCGACTGAGGCGGTCCTAGCCTCGGCCTGTGCCGTCTGGGTTCTGCCCGAGTTGTCATACGGACCTGTTTGATAGGCGTCTTCGTGGCCGCCGGTCGGGCTGACCTCGGGGGTGTCACTGTGCGGGCTCGAACTCCGGATCCGGGTCCTGGTCCGGACCACCGCTCTGCGTGTTCACTGTGGTCTTGGTTGCCTTGGCCTTCTTGCGGCGTTTGGTGATCACGATGGTCGCGACGACGGCCGGCAGGACGCCGATGGCGATCATGCCGCGGTGCTCTGCAGGGCCGTGGCGAGACCGGCGCCGATCAGGAGGTGGAACGTGCTGAGACACGCCGCGCCGGCGGCAATGCGGAGGAGGAACGCGCAGTACGGGATGCGTGCGGCGCCGGCTACCGCCGGGACGAAGCTGCGGATGAGCGGGATCATGCCGCCGCCGAACAACGCCCAGGTGCTGCGTTTCAGGAACAGGTTCGTGGCCCTGTCCCAACCCTTCGCGCCGGTCTCGCGCAGTGTCGGGCCGAAGCGGCGGCCGAGGGCGAATCCAACCAGGCTGCCGATGAGTGTCGCGATCGTGGATATCGCCCACAGGATCAGGAACTCCGGTACGGAGTCGACGGTGCCCCTACCAACCGCGTGCCATCGGCGTCCGTGACGCGGCTGCTCTCGTCGCCCCCCGAACATCACGGACGAGGTGAGCGGGTGTCTTCCGGGGCTGCCAGTGGCGTGGTCTTCGCCCAGTCGGCCCAGTCGGCGAGGGCTTGGTAGAGGCGGATCCCGGCTTCTGCGGTGACGCGGATGGCGCGGTTCTGGGGGGTGTCCCCGAACTCGCCGCGGTCCTTGGCGGCGGCGAGGCCGCGGTACTGGTCGGCGAGCGTGCGGTAGTAGTCGGCCTCCTTGTCGAAATGAGCCTGCAGTTCGTCCGGGCTCATCAGCCAGAAGAACAGTGACCGCAGCACGGGGTCCAGGCGCATCGTGTGGTCGACCTCGACGTCGGTGAGCCAGCGCCGCAGTTCGGCGCGGCCCGCGTCGGTGATGCGGTACTCCTTGCGCCGCCGGGGGCCTTCCGCCTCGGCCTCGATCAGGCCCTCGTTGGCCATCCGGGTCAGCTCGCTGTAGATCTGCGGGTGTTTGGCGGGCCAGATGGACCCGAGCATCTCCTCGAACCGGCGCGTGAGGTCGTAGCCGCTCCCGGCTTCGCCCGCGAGCAGTCCGAGCAGTCCATAGCGTACCGACATCCGGCGCCTACCTCTTCCGTTCGACTCGTGCAGTCAGATGTAACTACCAACATGTTCTCCTTGACAACTTAGGAGTAGTCGGCTTAGACATGTAAGTAGAAACATGTCAGTTCGATCCTGTTGGAGTTGTCATGCCAGACCAGAAAGCCGTGCTGATCACGGGAGCGGGTGGTGGGATCGGGGTGCCGACCGCCACGGCGTTCGTCGAGCGCGGGTACCGGGTGTACGCGGGTGTCCGCGACACGAAGGGCGCGCCGGGACTCGACCGCACCGGTGTCCGGCGCGTTGAGCTGGACGTCACTGACACGGCGAGCGTCGAGCGCGCCATCGCACTGATCGCGGACGAGCGTGGCGCCGACGGCCTGCAGGCGCTCGTGAACAACGCCGGCGTGATCGTGCAGGGACCGCTCGAGCTGGTGCCCGAGGCCGAGCTGCACCGGCAGTTCGACATCAACGTGTTCGGCCCGCACCGGGTGCTGACGGCGGCGCTGCCACTGCTGCGCGCCGGCCGCGGCCGAGTGATCAACATCAGCGCGGCGACCGCACGGACTGCGATGCCCTACCTCGGACCGATCTCGGCGAGCAAGGCGGCGCTCGAGTCGCTGTCGCACGCCGCCCGGGTCGAGCTCGCGCCGTGGGGCATCCCGGTGGTGATCGTGGAACCTGGTGTGGCGGACACGGCCATCTTCGCGAAGGCGGAAGTGGAGGCGGAGCGCGCCATGGGCCTTGTGGACCCGCGGCGGATCGCGCTCTACCGCAACCAGCTCGTCGCCGTCGGCGAGGCGATGGCCAAGCAGAAACCAGGCCCGGTCGACAATGTGGTGAAGGCAATCCTGCGTGCCGCGCAGGCCCGCAGGCCCAAGGCGTGCTATCTCGCGAGCTCGGACGCCCGCATGCTCGGCCTGCTGTCGTGGCTGCCGGTCCGCATGCGCGACCGCGTGCTCGCCGGCTCGCTCGGACTGGCCAAGGTCACCCCGGCCGTGGGCGCGCCACGATGAGCGTCGTCGTCTTCGCGGGCGCGACGTCCGGGCTGGGCAGGCAGGCGGCGCTCGCGCTCGCGGCGCAGGGACACGAACTGTTCCTCGTCGGCCGCGACGCGGAAAAGGGTGAGCGGCTCGCGGGGGAGACCGGTGGCCGGTTCGTCCAAGCCGATCTTGCCACTCTGGCCGGGGTCGAGCGGGTCGCCGTACGGGTGGCGGCTGAGGCGGACCGGGTGGACGTGCTCGTCAACAACGCCGGGGTGATGACGCCCCGGCGCGTGCTGACCGCCGAGGGGTTCGAGCTGAACTTCGCCGTCCACCACCTCGCCCCGTTCTCGCTGACCGGCAGGCTGCTTCCGTGGCTGCGCAACGGCTCCGGCCGGGTGGTCAACGTCAACTCCGCAGGCCACCACAACCCGATGCGCGGCCGCGGCCCGGTCGACGTCCGGTTCGATGACCTGCAGAGCGAACGCGACTTCGATCCGTTCCTGGTCTACAGCCGCACCAAGCTCGCGAACCTGCTGTTCACCTACGAGCTGCACCGCCGGTATCCGGACTTGACGGTCGCCGCGGTGCACCCAGGTGTCGTGCGCACGGACCTCGGCCGGGAGTTCCCGCGCCTGCTGGTCGCGGCCTTCCATGTGCTCGCGCTGTCCGCCAAACAGGGCGCGGCACCCGTCGTGCACCTGGCCACTGCGCCCCGGATCGATAACGGCGCCTACCACAACCGCTTCACCCCGGTGCCCAGTTCACCCGCCTCCTACGACGTCGACGCAGCGCGCCGCCTCTGGGCGGAAACCGAGTCACTGCGCGGACCATTCGCCGCCGCCACCACACCACGGAAAGAAACCTCGTGACCGGCAACAACCTCTCTCGCCGCACCGCACTCAAGGCCGCAGGAGCCGCTGGCGCCGCCGCGGCGGCGATCGGCGCCGGCCCGGCCGCGGCCGCNCCGGTCCGTGCCGTCGCAACACGACTGCCGAACGGCGCCTACTCGTACAACGTCGAACCCGTCGGCTACTGCGACCTCGAGGACCGGCCCGCGTTCAAGATGGCGATCCGGCAGAAGGCAGGCCGCTGGTATCTCCATGTCGGCCACTTCTGGGAGCCGGGCTGGAGCGTTGTCGACGTCACCGACCCGCGTGCCGCGCACGTGTTGAAGTACACGCCCGTTCCCGGCCCGCAGGGCAACACGATCGGCAACCAGGTGACCCTCGCGGACGACCTCATGATCACCGCTATGGAGAAGGTCTTCCCGGAGGGCGCGCCCGGCTCGGACCCGACCGTGCCGTTCAACGAGGGCGTGCTGGTGTGGGACATCTCCGAGCCGGCCGATCCGGTACAGGTCGCGCACTGGAAGACCGGTGGCACCGGCACGCACCGCAACCTGTACGCGGGTGGTCGCTACGCCCACCTGGCGGCCGCGATGCCGGGCTTCAGCGGCAACATCTATGTGATCCTCGACGTCGCCAACCCACGCAGGCCCAAGATCGCGGGCCGGTGGTGGGTGCCGGGCCAGGAACGCGAAGGTGCGCCACCCGAACACGACCCGAAGCACCTGCACGGCTTCTGCTGCGGCGCCGGGGCACACGTGTCGCTGCACGGGCCGCCGTACCCGGTCGGCGACCTCGTCTACCTGCCCTACGGCGCCGCAGGCCTGATCGTGCTCGACATCTCCGACGTCCGGCGCCCGAGGCAGATCGGGCACCTGCCGTTCA
>JGI25406J46586_10001091_pt1 | contig 12734 bp, 7 predicted proteins | sample TabmetS4T2R2_FD_46586 | JGI IMG/M metagenome (IMG submission 46586) | reverse complement strand
TGCTCGCCTGCCCGAGCAGGCCGCGTCGGCGCTCGTCGGAGATCTGCACGCGACGGAACCGGCTGCCGTAAATGTCCGGAATGCCGTAGTGACGCGCGAGCCGCTCGTTGACGAAGGTGTAGTCGGCGTTCAACAGATCCATCACGCCGCGATCCTCGCGCATGATGCTGTCGAAGAAGAGCTCGGTCTCCTCCTTCATCGACTGACGGAGGTTGTCGTCGAAATCGGGGAAGGCGCCGAGATCCGGGTTCGAGTTCTTCAGGTTGCGCAGGTGGAGCCACTGCTCGGCGAAGTTGTCGATCAACGTCTTCGATCGCGCATCGGCGAGCATGCGCTTGACCTGCTGCTCGAGTACGGCCGGCTCCTTCAGTCGGCCTTGCGCGGCGAGCAACAGCAGTTTCTCGTCGGGCAGGCTGCTCCAGAGGAAGAACGACAGGCGCGAGGCGAGCGCGAGATCGTCGAGACGATAGGCGGCCTTTGCGGACGCCAGACTTTGAACCGGCGGATCCGATTCGATGCGGAACAGGAACTCGGGACTCGCGAGAATGAACTGCAGGGCCGCTTCGATCCCACGCTCGAAGTTCCCGCCCGCCTTGCGGCCATCCCGATAGAAATTCATCAACACATCGACCGCCGCGCGGTCGACCGGCTTGCGATAGGCCTGCCGCGCCAGTGTCGACGCGATCCTGCGGGCGCACGCTGCTTCTTCGGCGGCCGTCGCGGGAGTGCATACGAGAATCTTGCGGCGCGATGGCGTGTCGCCGGGGCCCGATGGGTTGAACGGTCCTTCGATCGTGAGTCGATCGACGGAGGGATCGCCCATGATGTCCAACCCATCGACCGTCGTTCGCAGGAACGGTTTGATCAAATCGTCCCGCGGCGCATGACTCTTGAGCACCGTCGTCGCCCAGATCGTGTGCGTGCCTGCTTTCACCGGCAGTCGGATCGTCAGCCGACGATCGAGGTCGGCGCCGAACGTGCCCGGGTTCTCCGCCATCCTGCTGAAGTCGTCACGACCGCCGGCGGTGGTGCTCTGAATCCGAGCACCGTCCAATGCGATCTCGATCTCGTGCGGGTCTTCCATCCCGCGCATGAGATCGAACGTGTTGCGCCACAAGCGGAGCTTGATGACGTATTCCCCATCGACCGGGAACGTGTGCGTGATCGCCATCCCGCCGCGCGTGCCCGGCGGGAGTCCCTCGATGTGCTGATCCTGGGACAGGTCCGGCCTGACCCGATACGTCGCGGTGCTCGGCGTCAGTGCGGTATTCCCCAGCGCCAGGCGACTGATGTTCCAGGACGCGGAGAGGTAGCGCTCCATCAGCGACGGTGAAACCGTCAGCACGTCGGCAATGTTGTCGAACCCGCTGCTCTCATCGTCCGGCGGCAGCAGCGCCGTCGCGTCAATGTCGAGTGCAAGCAGATCGCGAATCGCATTCGCATACTCCGCGCGATTCAGACGATGAAGCGCGGTGCGTCCCGGACGTGGATTCGCGGCCGCCGTGTTGTCGATCGATGTCTCGAGATAGCTGATGAATCCATCCAGCGCCGCGGCGTCCGGCCGCGGCATCCCCGCGGGCGGCATCATGCCGGCGCGGACTTTCCGGATCACCTTCTCCCAGGTGGCGGCGGACTTCGGAACATCGGTCAGGTCTGCGTGCTCGAGCGACAAGTCAGCCGTGTGCGTCTTGTCGTTGTGGCAGGTCACGCAGTATTTGGTGACCACAGCCGCATGGGGCGAGACGGACGCGACCCCGGTCGCCGGCTTAGCAGCGACCGGGGCCTGCGCGGACCCCGTGGATACGGCGACGACGGCGATCAGCCAGAGACAGACGGCCGAGAGGATTCTTGTATGCAAGGCGCCAGGGCGGAAATTATCCCACCAAATGCGAGGAAATGTGGCATGTCAGCCACGGCCGCGTCTGCTGGAATCCGCGTCTGATCGGCGCGTGATTTCGCCCTGATTCTCGCATTCGGCGCAGTTTTTTCCTTCGCGCGCAACAAGGACCCGTGCTGCACACGTCGACCCGTTCTGGTCGACGGTTCCGCTGACACGGTGAGGCGGGCCTCAGCTACGAGACCCGCCACAGTGATCGCGAGATCACGCCAGCAGCGCACCTGGCTGAGCTCTGTCGACAACGAATGACGCGATCGTGCTGACGCCGCCATCGTCCGATTGAGTAACGGCCGGGACAACACGATAATCCGACCGCCACAGATTCTCACCGACCGAACATCGCACGTATCCGTGATTGTTGTTCTGGAAGCGCAGATGTGGATTGTTCGCATTGCCGCCAAAGACCGTCGTCAGCGTTCGGTCACCACCGGTCGAGATCGACGTGCCGACGAACTCCGTGGCCACGGGTGCCGCGTCGAGATTCACGTAGTCGGGCGGCACGTTGCGCACGAAGTTCTGATGCACGTCGCCCGTAATCACCACCGTATTGGTGATGCTCCGCTCCTTCAGGAAATCGAGGATGACCTTGCGGTCGAGCGGGTAGCCGTCCCACTTCTCTCCACCGAAGGTGCGAATCAACGGGTCGGCGTTGGTGTCGTTCGGGGCGAACGGCACCTGGTTCGCCAGCACGTTCCAGTTGGTGGTCGATCCACCAAGTCCGTCCAGGAGCCATGCCTGCTGCGCCGCTCCTTCGATCGTCCGCGACGGGTCGAGCGCGCTCGGGCAATATCCGTCGACGCGATCGGCGAGCGCACACCCCGCCGGCGCGCGGTGTGAGCGGTACTGACGCGTGTCGAGCACGTGCACCAACAGGCGATCGCCGAACGCGACGCGCCGGTACAGTTGAAGCGAAGGACCGACAGGCAGCTGCGCCGCTCGCAGCGGCATGTGCTCGTAGTAGACCTGATAGGCGCGCGCGCGCCGGGCCGCGAAATCCGGCTGATTATCCGCTGGGTCGGCCGGGTTCTCGGGAATGAAACCCGCGTAGTCGTTTTCGGTCTCGTGATCGTCCCACGTCATGACCCAGGGGAACGCCGCATGGACCGCCTGCAGGTCGGAATCCGACTTGTACAACCCGTAGCGAATCCGATAATCCTCGATCGTCGTGATCTCGTGCGTCGGCAGATGGCTACGCCCGATCGTGCTCGATGCTGGGCCTTCGTAGATGTAGTCGCCAAGGTGCACGGCGAAATCGAGATCTTCCTGCGCGAGGTGACGATGCGCGTAGTAATAGCCGTTGCCGTAATGCTGACAGGAGACGAAAGCAAACGTCAGGTCCTCAGCAGATCCCGGTGCGGGCGCCGTGCGCGTGCGGCCGATCGGGCTGACTTCGTTTCCGACCTTGAATTGGTACCAATACGGCCGTGACGGCTTCAGGCCACCAACTTCGACATGCACGGAGTGTCCGAGCTCCGGCGTCGCCAGCGCGCCGCCGCGACGCACCACGTCGCTCATGTGCTCGTCGGTCGCGACCTGCCACGAGACGGCCATCGGCCGATCGGGCATGCCGCCACCTTCGAGCGGCTGCGGCGCGAGTCGCGTCCACAACACCACGCCTGTTGACGTGGGATCTCCAGACGCCACTCCGAGTGAGAACGGGTAATCACCCAAGTTCTGCGCGGCCGCAAAGCGCGGGAATGCGAGCGGTGCCAGTGCCGCGTAGACACAGGTCATCCCCGCGCCAGTGAGGAAGCCGCGGCGGCTGAAGATGCCAGCCTGTCCTCTCGACTTTCGTACGATCTCCATTACGTCCACTCCTCCTGTTCGAATCGGTCGCAGAAACGGCGCGATTCGAACGCGGTGATCGTGAACGGTGGCAATCACGACAGGGTGTCGATGCTGTCAGAACTGCGTGAAAAGGCAGCGACGCCGCGCTTACAAGCCACGGGCCCAGGCAAGGCCGGCGTAGGTGCTCGGTTCCGGCCGACCATGGGACATACTTGCGCCACGCTTATGACTGCAAAGGCTGCGGACCGGGTGTTCCGAAACAAGTTGCCGAAAGTGCAGCGACTGTTGGAAGAAGGAAAGGCCACGCCGCCGACAAAGCCGCGAGCCGTGGCGCAGAAAGACTACATGTCAATGCCCATCCGACAGGGATGTAGTCACCGATGTGCGGACCGATCCACGGCGTGAGCAGCGCCGCCACCGCGGCAAGCCACCACCGATGGGTTCGAAGCGGCATGGTTGGTTATGCCCGAATGGCTGTGCCTCCGATGAGTCCGTTCAGACTAGCGACGCTTAACCGGGATGGTCAGGGTCAGCGTACTGTTCGGACCGTCCAACCTGACGACCAGATGACGAAGGAGGTTCCGTCCGACGATGGCGTACCGGCGGCGCGTCGCAAGCGTCTCCAGATGCTCGAACCGGTGACCGGCGAGCTCGATTGCGCAGTGATACAGCAGCGCCTCGTGCAGCGTCCCCAAGAAGCCGGCAGCGCGGACAGTACGAACGGGAGGGAGATCCAGTTCGGCGATGAGATCCTCCGGCAACGCGCAGAGATCGGCCGCCGTGTCGAGCTTTCCGTCGATCGCGCGCGCGGTAGTTTCACCGGGGAGGCTGACGAGGATTGGCACAACCGGCGCCGGCGGCGAGAATTCGCGCGAATAGATCCGCCTCACTCGATTTCGAACCCGGGCATATCGACGAACGCCTCGGTAGCGTTGATACGACCTATGAAGAACGGGCGTGCTTGCAACGATCGCCCGACTCGTTCGAAGAGCACGCCGGGATCGACATCGGAGTCTACGACGCGGCCTTGGTGGATCGCGACAAACCGACCGGCGAGCCGCTGCGCAAGGCCCGCCTCCAGGCGGTGGAAGGCCTCACGTTCCCGTTGCCACGCGCGTAGCCGGCCTCGCCCACGCGGCGTGATTCGACTGCCAACGGGCCCGAGTTCGGCGGCCGGCCGGCCATGGCGGGTAATGACGAACCGCTCGCCCCGCTCGACACGCTGGACAAGCCTCGGTGCGGCATTCTTCAGTTCTCGAATGCCCACGGCTTTTGTGGCCATAATTGTGGCCATTTTAGCATGCTGCGAGATCGAAAGCACTTCTCCCGACGGAGTCCTTCATCTGCAGGTCAGCACCGTTCTCGGCGAGGAACTTCACGACCGCCGTGCAGCCTCGTTGCGCGGCGCCTGCTACGCGGTCTGGTCGGGCATCGCGCACGGGCTCGGGACCGGGCTCGGGCGTCCGCGAAACCTGATGCCCGTACTCGGCGGCGGCTGACGCGCCCTCCGAAACGACAGCTCTCGGCGCACGAGTGGTTTCGCCTAATGGAGAATCTCTACCGAGATGCTCGTAGGCAGGCACTTGGAGTTGACAAGGCCCTCGACACCTTGATCGAAGAGCTAAGCAGGGATTGACGCGACTGTCCAAGGCGCGCCGAGTCGAGTCACCCCAACTATCGGACTACGGTCGGTTAGCTTTCGCGGCGGTGAGCGATTCGAGGAGGGCGACGGTTTCGGGGAACGGCTCGCTGGCCGCTTGTCGGACACCGCGGACGCCAACCCCTTTGGCCATATCGAGCGGAGTCCGGCCGATTGAATCCTTCGCCTGCAGATCGGCACCGTTCTCCACGAGGAACTTCACGATCTCGTTGTAGCCTCGCTCGGCCGCGCCGTGCAGCGCGGACTGATCGGGCACGGCCGACGCGCTCGGGACCTGGCTGGGCCGCCCGCGCAGCCGGATGTTGTACTCCGCGGCCGCCGACGTGCCGTCTGGAACGATGGGCCGCGGCTCGGTCACCATCCGCGCATTGATATCGGCACCGGCATCGAGCAGCAGGCGCATCGTCGCGAGCACACCTTCGGTCGTGCGATTGCGCCCGCGCGTCACGCGCGTCCCGAAATCCACACCGGCCGCGGCCATGAGCGGAGTCACGCCTTCCTTACTTGGCAGATCGACGAGCGCGCCACGCTTCAACAGCAACTCGACGAACGGCGCATCGCCAGCGCGCGCGGCTCGCAGCAATGGCGTGGCTCCCTGCGCCAGGATGGCGTCGCCACCGCGATCCTGCGGAACGTCGCGATACGGCGGGCGGCGTTTGAGTTGGATATTCGGATTCGCGCCCCTGTCGAGAAGCATCTTCGCGACGTCCAGCGCGGTGACCGAATCCTCGCTCGGGATCACCGCCATCGCACCGTTGCCTTTGACCGGCAGCGTGCTGACGTCAGCGGCCATGTAAACCGGCGAGCGGCCATAGAGATCCCATTTGTCGACATCGGCGCCCGCCTGAATCAGGTACGCGGCAACCTCGAAGTGCAGGTTGAGCAGCGCCATGTTGAGCGGCGTGACGCGATCGGGATCTTCCAGATCGATATCTGCGCCCGCTTCGACGAGGTAGCGCGCACAGGCGACACAGCCTTCCCGAGCGGCGTACAGAAGCGGCGTGTAGCCGCCCTTGTTCAAGTCTTTCGGGCGCGGCTCGGTGATGACCTTTCTTTCCCATTGGCGGACGACGCCGCGCGCGTTGAGATCGGCGCCCTTGGACGCCAGGAACTTCACCATCTCGGCCTGGCTTTGCGCCGCAGCCCACATCAACGCGGTCTGTCCGCCGAACTGTTCCTTGACGTTGACGTCGGCACCCGCCTCGACGAGCAGCTTCGCGGCCTCGATCTTGCCGCTGCGCGCCACCTCCATCAATGCCGTCTCGCCCTCGGGATTCTTCGTGTTGGGATCGGCGCCCGCCTTGAGCAGCGCATTGATGATCGGCGTCGATCCGATGATCGCGGCTTCAGTCAGCGCTGACGTGCCGAACTGATTCTTCAGCTTTACGTCGGCGCCCGCTTTGATAAGCGCGCGAACGAGCTCGGCATCGTCGTTCGCCGCGGCGTACATGATCGCGGTGGTCCCGTCCGGGCCCGGTGTGTTCGGGTTGGCGCCTTTGGCGAGCAGGCGCAACGCAACCGCGCGATCGCCCTGCTCCGCGGCAGCCAGTAAAGTCGGTTCGGCCGCCATCGCGGTCGAGGCGACAATCACGCAGATCGCAATTGGACCGACAAGCGACAGACGTATTGCACCGACCAGCGAAAGTCGCATTGCACCAAGCAGCGAAGTCGTCATTGAACCGACACGCTTCACGGACCATAAAGGTCCGCGCCGCATCCCACAGACACGCGCGAACCGGAGCGTTGCACCGACCAGCGAAGTCTGCATTGCACCAACCATCGTCAGAAACGATTGCACCGACTAGAGCTCGGAAATGAGTCCGGCGCTGTCGCCGTGTTTCTCGACCGGGATGTTGTTGCGATCGAACAGCGTGACCAGCAGATCGGCGAAGCGCGAGTCCTGCGGATACTTCAGATGCTGCCCGCCCTTGATGCGGCCGTGGGCGTGGCCGAGGATCGCCGCCGGCAGCGGATCGTTGTTGTGCTTGTCGCTGTTGCTCATGTTGCTGCCGAAGAGAATCGTCGAATGATCGAGCACGGTACCCGTTCCCTCCTGCGCCTTCGACAGGCGGTCGACGAACTTCGTGAACACCTCGGTGTGATAGCGCTGGATCTGGACCAGCTTGCTCATCTTCTCCCCGTTGTTGCCGTGATGCGACAGCGGATGGAACGCTTCGGCGATCCCGAGGTTCGTGTACGTGCGCATGCTCGCTTCGTGATCCATCGAGAACGTGATCACGCGCGTGATGTCTGCCTGAAACGCGAGCGCCATCAGATCGAACATCAGCTTGAAGTGTTCGGTGATGTCGTTCGGCGTGCCGACGGGTGCGTCCGGGATCTCGAGGCTGGAGGTATCCGCCTTCTCCGCCATCTGCACGCGACGCTCGATCTCGCGTACCGAGTCGAGGTAATCGCTGACGATGACGCGGTCGCGTACGCCGAGGCTGGCCTGCAGCCGCGTCGCCTGACTCTTGACGCGGTCGAGGATGCTGCCGGTCTCGTGGAGGATCGCGGCGCGTTCCTTATCGGTGTCGCCCTGGCCGAATAGCTTCTGGAACACCGCACGCGGATTGCCTTCCTGCGGCAGTGGCTGCGTCGGCGTGCGCCACGCGAGGCGTGCGCCGACCTGCGACGTCGTGAGTTCCAGGGATGGCAGTCGCGTGTCCTGGCCGATATGACGGGCGGCCATCTGATCGGCGGTCACGCCTGAATCCGGACCGGCCACACCGTGGTCCCACGGCTTCACGCAACTGAGCCACGTCGACTCGATGTAAGCATGCGGCTCCGGCGTCTCGCCCGGCTTGTTCCGCAGACCCGAGACGATCGTCAGATGCTTCCGAAACGGCTCGAGCGGCTGCAGGATCGGCGACATCTCGTAGCCGGTGCCCGTCTGCGCCGGCGACCACTTGTCCATGATGGCGCCGTGCGGGAACCCGATGAAGGCGATGCGCGTCGGCGCCGTGCCGACCGGCGTCTGCGCCCACGCCGTGGCGGCGGGATTCATCGCGTCGATGAGCGGCAACGCGATCGTCGCCCCCACGCCTTTCAGGACCGCGCGCCGTGAGATGTGCTTCCGGAAAATCATGTCGTCTCTCCGTGAAGGGCCGCCTGAAGGCGGCCCCTACGACTGTCGCCTTGTCGACCCAACGCTATGCGTATCGTAGGGGCCACCTTCAGGTGGCCCTGCGGCCCCTACGACTGTCGTTTGTCGACCCAACGCTACGCGTATCGTAGGGGCCACCTTCAGGTGGCCCGGTATCGTTATTTCGTCGATGTCGTCTGCGTTCCATTCGCCGCCGCGGGCTGCGGAACTCTCCGCATCCTGAACTGATCGCTGCGAACCACTGCCTGAACGAGCGCCGAGAACCGATAGTCGCTGGCCGCCGCGCCGTGGACGATGCGTCGCACCGTCGGCATGTCGTGCGGTTCCAGCTTGCGCCCGGTCGCGTAGGTCAGCAGTCCCTCGGTAAACGTCTGCACGAACTGATCGGGCCGACGCAACAACGCATTCCGCAGATCGTCGGGCCCGTTGACCGGCGTGCCGTCGGGCAGGGTGCCGGACGAATCGATGGCCGCGCCCGCGTAACGATCGCGATCACGCCAGCGGCCGGTCGCATCGAAGTTCTCGAGCGCCAGACCGAGCGGATCCATCACCGCGTGACACGACGCGCACGTCGGGCTCGCCCGGTGCTTCGCCATCATCTGCCGCATCGTCAGCGCCTTCGTCGTGCCGATGTCCTTCTCGTCCAGGGTCGGAACGTTGGGCGGCGGGTTCGCAGGCGGCACGCCCTGAATGTGCCGGAGGATGAACGCGCCGCGCAGCACCGGCGACGTACGGTTCGGATACGCGGCGGCCATCAGCACCGCGCCCTTTCCCAGCAGACCCCACCGCGCCGATTGCTGAAGATCGACGCGGCGGAATCGATCGCCCTTCACGTCGGTGATGCCGTAATGCAGCGCCACTCGCTCGTTGAGGAAGGTGTGCTTCGCGCGCAGCAGATCGACGACGCTGCGATCGTCGCGGAAGATGCTGTCGGCGAAGAGCGTCAGCTCGGTGCGGAAGTCTTCTCGCGGATCGGATCGCCCAGACGCATACGGGAACACGGCAGAGTCCGGCACGATCTCGTCGAGCCGCTTCATGTCGAGCCACTGCTGCAGGAAGTTGCCCGCCAGCGTGATCGATCTCGGATCGGCGAGCATCCGCTTGACCTGCGCGTCGAGAACAGTCTGCTGCTTCAACTTCCCGTCGATCGCGACCTGCAGCAGCTCCTCGTCGGGAATCGTGTTCCAGAGGAAGAACGACAGATTCGATGCGAGCTCGAGATCGCTGATTGAATACGTATCGCCGGGCCGGAGACCCGTTGGAACGTGCTCGCCGCGATACAGGAAGAACGGGCTCGCCAGCAGCCCGGTAATCGCGCCGCGGATACCGCCCTCGAAGCCGCCGTCCTTCGCGGCTTCCTGGTAATACACGAACAGCTCGTTGACGTCTTCGGCGGACACCGAGCGTCGATACGCACGCTTCGCCAGCGACCCGATGATTTGCCTGGCACATCGCGCCTGCGCCTCCGTCGTCGCGTCAGACGCGGGACGGCAGGTGAAGATGCGGTCGCGGCTCGGCGTCGAGCTGAGACCCGTCGCATCGAACGGTCCGCGAATCTGGAACGAGTTGACGCGGTACAGGCGATCCTGCCCGCCACCGGGGGTAAACATCTGCAGCTGGTCGTCCGACTCGGCGAACGTGCGGCGTTTGAACGCGACGCCGACCTTGTGCGGTCCCGCCGTCGTCGTGAAGCGGATGTTCTTCAGGCGAGCGTTGACGCGATCGAGCGCGCCGTTCTGCACCTGATCGTAGAGCTTCATGTCCTCTTCGCCGCCGATCACCGTCTCGTAGATGACCTTGTTGTCCACGGTCACCACGAGCGGGTTCTCGAACTCCATCCCGTTGCCCCAGATGTGCGTGGCCATGTCGGCCACGTCGACCACGTATTCGCCGTCGGATGGAAGATCGACGTTGGCGAGGATGCCGCCGCGGGTGCCGAGCGGCAATCCTGGAACATGCGTCAGTTGCATGCCGGGGCCTGCCTTGAAGGTCCATCCACCGGCCCGCGCATCAGGGCGACCGAGGGCCTTCACGGCCACGCCACGCGCCGCAATCACGTACTGCTCGATGAACGATGGCGACACCTGCAGTGCGTCGGCGATGTTGTCGAACCCGTCGGCCACATCGTCGGGGGGCAGGACCTCGGTGGCGTCGAAGTCGACCGCAAGCAGATCGCGGATCGCGTGCGAATACTCCTTGCGATTCAGCCGATGGAGGACGATCCGGTTCGGGATGTGGGCCTGGCCTTCAGCGCGATCGAGGGTGTTTTCGAGGAACGCGACCAGCGAATCGACGGCGGCTGCATCCGGCTGTCGTGCGCCGGGCGGCGGCATGACGCGACCGCGCAGCTTGCGCACGGCCTTCTCGAACACGTCCGCATGTTGCCCGATGCTGTCGGCAGTCACGCCTTCGAGGCTGAGCCCGGCGACCTTGGCGCGATCGTTATGACAACCGACGCAGTATTGCTGAATAGTAGCGAGCTGGGGCGGCGCGGCCGCGGGCGACGCTTGCGCGGCCGGCGCGGTCTGGGAACCGCGGAGACCAAGTGTCAATGCAAAATTCAAAATGCAAAATGCAAACACAACCTGCTTACGGCGAGCCTGAGTGAGCAGCGCGGCGCTTCGCACCCCGTTGTCGCCCGGCGCACAGTGTTTGAATTTTGAATTTTGCATTTTGAATTACGCCGCCCGGGAGCTCATGCGTCGGGCGACAAATACGCCCACTGGCTTTCGAACGCGCGTCGCACGAACTCGTCCGGGTTCCCCATCTTCGCGTCGAATTCTTTGGTCGGTTTCGCGTCCACCGCTTCGCTCGGCCCGCGCCCTTTGTTCAGCAGCTGTGTCAGGCGCTCATAGATCACGCGATACATGTCGTACTGTGACTTGAGATCGGCAAGCCCCATCACTGGGCCGCGCGCAGGCACGATACGCGTCTCTGTATTCGCGATCGTCTGCAGTCGTTCCAGCGCGCCGACGATCCCGCCAATCCATCCTCCAGTCGTGTAGTCGACGACCGGCCATCCCTGTCCGCACACCGCGTCACCAACCGCGAGCACGTTCTGCTTCGGAAAGTACACGTAGAGATCGCCGTCGGTGTGAGCGGCATCCGGGAGGTACCCATAGCGGACACCGGATGGCAGCGACGCCGTCGTATAGAACGTCTTGTTGGGTTGCGCGATCTTCGGCAGGCGCTTGAATCGTTGTCCGTTCCACGGCCACGTGACATCGGTCGTGAGCCACAGGCGCGTATTCTCGTGCGCGATGATCGTGCGGCCCGCCTTCCCCAGCAACTCGTTGGACCCGGTCTGCTCGGGATGCCAGTGCGTATTGAAGATCGTGTGAACCGAACCGCTGCCGGGAAGATTGGCCACCGCCTTTAACAGCGCATCGGATCCGCGGGCCGACGCGCCGTCGACCAGCATGACTCCGTCAGTTCCCGTGTGCGCGATGACGTTCGCTTCGCCCGGCACGCTGACGACGAAGAGATCGTCGCTCAATCGCGTGACGGTGGCGGTTCCGGGATCGGCCTGTGGCGATGCCACGGCCAGACGCAGAAGGGGGGCCCCCAGCACCATGCCGGCGGCGCCGGCCATGGCCGTCATTATCTGCCTGCGGGTGTGGTGGTTGTGGTCCATCACCGGGGCTCAACATGGTACCAGACCGAGGGACGTCAGATGGAGGAATCCGCCGAAGCGGTCTTCCCCGTTGTCAGCATCTGTGAACGTGCCGCAGCGCCCGATCGGACTTGAATAGCTGCCCTATAATAGCTATTATGGCTCTATGAAAAAGGCCAGTATTACCGAGGCCAAGAACAACCTGAGCGCGCTGATCGACAGCGTCAAGGGAGGCTCCTCTGTTCTCATTGTCGACCGCGACCGCCCGGTCGCGAGACTCGAGCCCGTCAGCGGTGTGGTGTCTGAGAACGACCACCGCCTGGCGCGACTCGTGCGCGAAGGAGTCATCCGGGCGCCGCGGGAGCGAGCGTCGCAAGAGCTGTTCACGACGAGACCGCCACGGGCAAAGAAAGGTGCCTCCGTCGTGCGTGCACTTCTGGAAGAACGACAGGAAGGGCGATGAGGTTCTGGGATGCCTCGGCCGTCGTCCCTCTCCTCATCGCCGAGAGTTCCACGAGAGCGCTACAGCAGGTGGCGTCATCGGACCGCGCGATGGTCGTCTGGTGGGCGACCGAGGTGGAGTGCGCCTCCGCGATCACCCGCCTCGAACGAGAGGGCGCACTCGATCCTCCCGATCTCGTCGACGCATTCGCGCGGTTGAAGCGGCTCGCCA
>JGI25406J46586_10001089_pt1 | contig 12739 bp, 13 predicted proteins | sample TabmetS4T2R2_FD_46586 | JGI IMG/M metagenome (IMG submission 46586) | reverse complement strand
TTTTTTTTATGAGGTGAACAGCAGAATATGCATCAAAACCTGTTGTGTCACTCACTTGTACTGCAACAATTCTTATCATCAACCCTCCGATAAATTTATCACGTTAAAAAATGTGGCTTATGAAGGCCGTTATAGCAAAATCAAAAGGTTCATTTGATAATGTGGTTGTTGAAGAAGTTCCAAAACCATCTATTGCAGCAGATGAAATATTGGTAAAGGTGCACGCAGCAGGTGTTAATCCTGTTGATTGGAAAGCAGCGCTGAATGGATATTTTGGTTACCCGCTTATTTTAGGAAGCGACATTGCAGGTGTTGTAGAAAAAGTTGGCAACGAAATAAAAAATTATAAAGCCGGTGAGGAGATCATTGGTTCGCTTGAATGGCAAAAGCAAAGTGCATTTGCAGAATATGTTGCAACAAAAGAAAAATATATAACATATAAACCAAAAAATTTGTCGTGGCAGGAATCAGCTGCTGCTCCGCTTGCATCATTAACCGCATGGCAGGGTTTGTTTAATCACGGGCATTTAAAGGCAGGAGAAAAAGTTGTGGTGCATGCAGCGGCAGGTGGTGTTGGTTTATTTGCTGTGCAGTTTGCAAAATGGAAAGGCGCTTATGTTATAGGAACAGCATCAGAAAAAAATATTGATTTCTTAAAGTCAGTTGGCGTTGATGAAGTGATTGACTACACTAAATTTAAACTTACAGAAAAAGTAAACAATGTTGATCTCGTACTTGATACTGTTGGNACTCCTGAAGTTCAGGAAGAATCTTTCAAAGCATTAAAGGAAAGAGGAAGATATGTTTCTATTACTGCAGGACCGAGAGAGGAGTTATTGAAGAATTATGAAATATCAGCAACACGTTTTCTATTCCATTCAAGTCCCGAACAACTAAAACAAATTGTNCAACTGATAGAAGAAGGAAAAGTAAAAGTATTTATTGATAAAACATTCCCTTTGACAGAGGCAAGAGCAGCATTGGAATATGTACAGAAAGGACATACGAGAGGAAAGGTGGTGTTAGCCCCCATCNCCTAAAGGGAAGTAATTATTTGAACACTATAATGATAAGCAGATGACATTCTAATTTGTTGAAGAAAACTAAGTTGCAAACCTTATTGAAAGAATAAAAGTAAAATGGAAAATATAATTACAAAGAACATTAGAATCAAAAAAAGCGTTGATCTATCTTATGTTGAAAAAGGCATCAGTTATGAAGAATATCGAAGGATGATTGATGCATTTATTATGATTGGTAAATCNACCTCAAAAAAAGATTCGGAGAATTTGCTGGAATATTCAAAGCTGAATGTTNCACGCATGAGGCGGCTTGATAAAACAACAGAACTTATTCCTGAATTAAAAGAAGTTGTTGAAGAAATCAGCACACCTCAAACATGGCTTGTTCTTACAGAAGGTTGGTGTGGTGATGCCGCGCAAATTATTCCTGTGTTTGATAAAATTGCAAAATTGAATTCAAATATTGAGTTGAAATTTTTATTACGGGATGAAAATCTTGAGCTGATGGATCAATATCTCACCAATGGTAAAAGCCGCAGCATTCCCAAGCTGATTGTTGCTGATGAAAATTTGGAAGAGCTCTTCAACTGGGGACCAAGACCAAAAGTACTGCAGGAAATGTTTTATCACATGAAGGCAAATGCCATCAACAACGATACCATTAAAGAAGAAATGCATCGCTGGTATGCACACGATAAAACGATTACAACACAAAAAGAAATATTAGAATTATTGAAACAGGTTTGTATTAATTGCGAAGAAAAGAAAGTTGCATAGATAGGAATTGACCATAGGTTGAGTGAGTTTTTACATGGGCATTGAATACCGCTATCCTTGCTCCTTGTAGTCTCCCAACAAAATAATAACCGAGCTTACTGTTATCCGTATGTCTGCGACTACGGATATAAATAAAAGCCAGTCTCCGACTGAGGCGTGGGTTTGTGTTTAGCCTCCTGTCGGGTTATCGAAGCGAACGTTTAAGATGCAAGGCACAAAACTAAAGCCCTTCATAAAATTTTTTTCTACTACAAGCTCGTCATCAGCTGCATGTTTAGCCGAGGACGTTGCAGTTTTCAAGAATAAAATATAAGAGCCTTGCTTCACTCATACGAACTTTTGCGATTCCTGCCCAAAACCATAACTGCGTTACATTCCAATTACTTCTTTCATCAATTCTTCTCATAATTTTTTCAATCCATTACACAACATATTTTTTCTCTTTTTCAAGTGAAGCAATTTTACTGCTCTTAATTAACCTAAAAGAAAAAAACAATGAAAAGATTATTTGTGTTGTGCAGTGCAGTAATTGCTATAGTAACCATGTCATGTGAGAAATCAAGTTCTGCTCCCGGTATTCCTTCTGATATGCCCCGTACAGATGTTCCCGCAGAATTGCATGGTAACTGGCTTCATGGAGAATTTTCTCTTACAGAGTATTGGAGCACCGATCCATCTACTTACCTTGGCAATGCTTTAGAGTTGGCTTTTGCATTTACTTTTAACAGCGATGGAACCTACGTTCAATATTTTACTTCGAGCAGTGTAATGAATGGCGTAACAACTTATCACCAAAGCGTTACACACGGAACAGTTGAAGTTGACGAAGCAACAAAAACCATTAAGACGCATCCTTCTTCTTCTCACTATAGAAGAACAAGCAATGGCACAGTTGCGGAAGACAGAGACATGCGGCAAGATGAATTAAGTCTTAGCACTTACCAATACACTACAGGCAATGAATCTAACGGATCAAGTGCCTTATATCTTACACTTGATGGAACAAGCGAGCCGTTAACTTTTTTAAAGCAAGAATAATAAGTGCAGAAGAAAATTACTTTTAATATAAATGCAGCTTCTGTTCTTTTCAATAAATTCATAAAAAAGCCCTCGCTCAAATTGCAGGGCTTTTTTGCATAAGCATATCAAACTTCCCTTCTCCGAACGTCTCTCCAATGATTTATGTTAGCTGATAACGCTTCAAAATAGAATAAATTCCAAAATCTGATTCATCGCAACATATCATTTTTACTTGCCCACTTCCTTGATTACTGTACCAAGCAAATCAACTACCTCTTGAGAAATAATTCCAATTTGTTCAACTTCATCTCCCGTTCTCCAATGTTCTCCATCTCTGTCTTTTATCAAGGTAAAGCGCTGGGTGCCTTTGTCGGACTGAAGCAATACATCATAGGTTCCGGTAAGATGCCCTTCCCATGAAATTGTTTCAGCAAGAGCTGCTTTGTAAAAAACATTGTTGTGTGTGAACGTAGTGGTAAAAACCAGGTGGTCTGTTGTATCTGGCCTGCCAGCAATAAGTTGGAAGTCCATATTACTTTCGTTTTAGAATAGCAAGTTAGAAAAAACTCTTTTTTGTAGGAATCGTCGTTTATAAATGATTTCCGCTGTGGCGGAAATATTCGACATACGTTTCAATCTGTATGCCGAACAATTGATTTTTTTCGACATAAAAATTTCTATTCTTTTGAGAAACGCCGTTTCTTCATCTGTTTAGTGTGCAACACCAGAGTGGAAATAAATTAAGGCTTTATTTCATTTTAAGAATCGAGATGCAACCAAATTCATATTCAGAAGTTTCATAAAAATTATACGCAGCCAAAAAGCGTCCGTCTTTTGACATAGAAGGTTGAGTAAAACCTCCCGGACCAAAAGATAATTGTTGAATAGTTTCTCCCTCTTTGTCACTCATAAATATTTGAGAAGTGTTTGCAGGACCATTCCTATTAGAAGCAAATAAAATTTTTTTACCATCGCTTGACCAAACTGGCCAACCGTCAAAGGCAGCATTTTTACTAATATTTACAGGATTCGTTCCATCACTATTCATCACAAAAATTTCTGAATTTCTTTTTGAAATACTAAGATCCCAATTGAAGCCGGCTTCATTTGTAACTCTCCTGAAAACAATTTTGTCCCCAGCGGGAGAAAGCGCAGGAAAAGTAGAGATTGATTTAAAATATGAAACCTGCTGAACATTGCGGCCATCAATATCCATTATAAATATTTCAATCCATTGTTTACTCCAGTCAACACTCAAATCAGGAGTTGATCTCGCGGAACAGAAAATTATTTTGTTTCCATCCGGTGTAAATTTGGGATGACTGTCATCTCCTTTCGCATCAGTAATTCTCTTTTGTTGTGAACCGTCCGCATTCATAATATATATTTCCGGGTCATTATCGCGCTCTGATGCAAAAACAATAAACTTGCCGTCTGGCGACCATGCCGGTGTGCCATCGAACGCGGAATTATAAGTGAGTTGTTTAAGACCACTGCCATCCGCATTCATCGTGTAAATTTCGAAGTTGCCGCTCCTGTTTGATTCAAATGCTATTTGTTCGCCGTTTGGAGAAAACGCAGGATAAGAATCAATAACATTTGTGAGTCTTTTGAAAGCACTTATAGGCTGCGCAGTTATTTTTAAGAATATAAACACGGTGACTAATGTAAGAATGGTCTTCTGGTTCATTGTAATTGATAAAATTTAAAGCTCACTTAAATTTATCGCTTTCGATAATTGCTTTTTGCGGCAAAAGGATAAATGGTAATGCAAGGTTTATGAATTCCAAGCAGCTTGGTACCGTTTTTGAGTTACATCCAAAAAAATTTATGCGCAAGTACAGAATATTGTTTGAAAATAAGGTATTGAAATCCGTTACTCCAACAAAAGAGGAAACACCGGCAAACGACACATTTTTAGAAGAAACAATTGGTTCAACAATTTGGGCAATTATTGAAGCCGGATCAGATGAGGAGGCACGGGCAAAAAGCAGAGAGACTGGAAACAGAATTACAAACAGGCCAAACCAAAGAAACACTGCGTGATAAAGAAAATTCTGTCTGAACGGGATTTGAAATAATTAAAGGATGGAGAGCAAATCATACTTTCCTGTTCTCACTGTTTTCATATAAGAGATAGCATAAAAATGAAAGCCGGTTTAGAAATTTAGATGCCGGTTGATTTTTTAAAAAACCCTTTTGGAGGTACAACGAATATGCTTGCGTTAATAAGAGTTGCATCTGATAATTTATTCTTTAAAACAGCATCAGAATTTGCTTTAGGCCCATCCGTAACATTGAAAGTAAGACCATGTCTAACACCGCCTTCAATACCGAACCACAACCAATCATGAAGCTCTCTTTCATAGGTAATTGTAAATCTCAATTGTGAATGAAATAAATACAGTTTATTGAACATGCTAAAAACAGAATCTGAATTATCGAGTCTGTAAGAATTACCCTGCAGTTCAAGACCTGTATAAAAAAAGTTTTTTTCATTTTTCGTATAACGCAATTTTAAACTTATCGGCAGCAAACTTTCAATTCCCCAATTACAGTTAAAGTTTTTATTATAAGAAAGTACGGGATAAATAAGAGGGCGTCCAAAAGTATAACCATAAGAAAACCCAATAGCATAAGAAAGATTATCATTTTTTTTCCATCCAATTAAAGGAGTGACCGAGAATTTGAGAAACTCACGGGCATTAATTTTATCAGATGGATAATCTCCGTTAAAATCAGCTCCGGCTCTTACAATAAAGTATTTGCGACCTTTAGTTGGTTTAACAACATATAAATGCGCTCCTATGCTTTTAAGATCTCTGTTTTCAAGATTATTGTAAAATTTAGAACCCGTTGGATAGTCCTCAAAGCGAAATTCTTCTCTTGAATACTTTAAACCGGCGGCTATTGTTAATGATTGTTTATTTATTATGGGAAAACGCAGCCTGAAGTCAAGACGGCGATTTCTATTAATCTGCGCGTTGCTGTTTTCAAAATTTCCATCCTTGGCTGTAGAAGTTATTTTATAGTTTGGCTGTAATTCATATTTGAACACGAAAGCTTTTGGACGAGGTAAACCAACAACCGAAGGTGTACAATACCCTGTTTCTTTGCTCCACGAAAAAATTTCCTGTGCGCAAATGTTATAACTAATTACGCTTAACACAATTATTGAAATAGTGTGTTTATTCATTATTCAAATTTAATCTGTTGAGGAATATGAAAANNTAACAATCTGAAGTCGGTTGTTTACTATTTGTTTTGATACAAAACAATCTTCTTCCATCATAGTTAAATACGTAAACCGCGAATTACAAATAAAAAAATTATGTTGAATTCATGTGAGATTAAAAGCGACACTAAAAATTNTCTCATGTTTTCTTCATGCAACTTATTTTACCAAACTATTTGCCTTATGAGCATTGAAATTTTATACCGGCAGATTAGAGAATTAATCGCTGCTAAACAATTTGAAGCTTTGAAAGTTTTGCAACTATTTTAAAGTGTTCAAGATATTGTTTGCCGTTTTGGACAATTGATGCCTGAAGCAGTAATTGCCGATATTGATAATGCCGTTAAGATTGATGAAGCGGAAGTGCTATGTGGTAAAAATGTTTCTCTTAAAATTCTTGTGAACGGAGCAAAGATTTGATGGATTTCCTTCGAACAAATTTATAAGGAAAAAGTAGTACTATCTTACTCCATGCATCCACTTCTTTATTATTGGAGTTAATGCATATAATAACACCGCCGCACTTCCGCATAAAATAACAAATACCATAAAGAACTCATACAAATTATGAATTGTGAATCCTGCAAAATTGGGATAAGTGAGAGGAATTTTATTTTCGGTAAGAAAATTTAGTTGTTGTGCATCAGGTGTTACAGTTCCGCTAAGGATCGCATCTAAATTAATTCCGCTTTGAGCAGCCAGTTCAAACTTATCGCCTGTGGGTGGAAGTAAAGCACCCAGGGTTCCGGCTAAGGCATAACCTGCTGCGTTACCAATAAACCAAACACCCATCAGTAAGGAGGCAAAACGCTTGGGCGCCAACTTAGCCACAAGAGACAAACCGATGGGAGATAAACAGAGTTCACCAAATGTATGCAGCAAGTATAAAATAACTAACCAGATAATCCCTATTTTATCTTGAATACCTAAACCTTTTACCTGTGTTGCAATAATAAAATATCCAAGACCAATAAGGGCAAGACCAATCGCTTGCTTAACTGTTGATATAGGTTCAAGATTTCGCTTCTGCAATCGCAACCACATTGCGCTAAAAGGAAGCGCAAAAACTATAATAAAAAATCCATTGAAAATTTGCACCATGCTCGGCGGCATATTCCAACCAAGGATATTTGTGTCTGTTTGTTTGTCTGCAATAAAAGTGAGTGAAGATCCTGATTGCTCAAAAGCAGACCAAAAGAAAATTACAAAGAAAGCAACAATATACAGCACGAGTATTCTTTGCGTTTCAACTTTCGTAAGCGATTTATCGGTTAAAATAAAAATGCCGAGACTTAATGCGGCTGAATAAATAAACGGATATACATAAGTTTTAATGGGAGATAGTGCAAGCGCTTTAAAATAAGCTGCAATTGAACTTTCGCCTGCAACTGCGTTAAGGGGCATTTTTACAGAATCCCAAGCAAAATATTGGAAGAGGAAATAAAATATAACAAGGCAGCTGATAAGAATAGCAACTGATTTTCGNGTAAATTTTGCATGTGTAGCCTCATCTTCATGCACTGCCTCCTTATCAGGTCTGCCACCTATCGCTTTTCCTTCGGGAGTAACTACATATTTGTTTTTAAGAAAAAAGAAAGTAATTGTTCCGAGGCTCATGGCAATAGCTGCAGCNAGAAATCCCCATCTGAAGGTGCTAAGGTCTCTTACAAATTCTGTGTGACCGTTTGGCAAAGTTGTTTGGTGTTTTACNTCTCCNACCCATGGACAAATAAACTGACCAAGTGTGGCTCCAAGATTTATTCCCATGTAAAAAATGGTAAACGCAGAATCCAATTTGCTTTTTTGATTTTTGGGATACAACTGACCAACCATTGAGGAAATGTTNGGTTTAAAAAAACCGTTCCCAAAAATGAGCAGTAAAAGAGCAACCCACATTAACGTTGTCGCAAACCCTAAGTTTGTTGAAAATAGATTTGCGCTTGAAAACAAAACCAATTGTCCTATTGCCATAATAGANCCGCCGAGCAAAATGCAATTTCTGTTACCGAGATATTTGTCTGAAATATAACCGCCAAGCATAGGCGTTAAATAACAAAGACCAAGATAGCCCCCATAGATAATGGAGGCAGTCTCTTGCCCCATAAGAAGTGCCTCTGCAAGAAACAGTGCCAGAAGGGTTCGCATACCATAAAAATTAAAGCGCTCCCACATTTCGGTCGTAAACAGCACAGCCAACCCCTTCGGATGACCTTTCGGCACAACAGCTTTTTCAGCTGCAATTATTGTTTCTTCAGATGNCGTAATATTCATAAAAAAGATTTTCGTTTGTAGTTTTTATTATCTCAAAATACAGAGAAATTCCAAATACTGATTCTAATTTCTCATTCATGGTTTACTTTCGCCCAACTTTTATAATTTTTTATACCGAGAGTATGAATATCCTTTTGATCGGCTCCGGCGGACGCGAACATGCGCTTGCATGGAAGATTGCACAAAGCAAACACTGCACACAATTATACATAGCACCCGGTAACGCAGGTACCCTGCAATGCGGCACTAATGTAAACATAAGCGTGAATGATTTTGAGGCGATAAAAAACCTTTGTGAGACTAAGCAGATTGAAATGATTGTTGTTGGTCCCGAAGAACCTTTGGTGAAAGGTATTTATGATTATTTTGAAAGTTGGAATGGGCTCGTAATCGGTCCTTCTGCAAAAGGTGCGCAGCTTGAGGGAAGCAAGGCATTCTCAAAAAAATTTATGCAGCGGCATAATATTCCAACCGCTTCTTATGCTGAATTCACTTGGGAAAATTTTGAAGAGGGAAAAAAATATATTGCCGAACATTCTCGTCCTGTTGTTTTAAAAGCAGATGGTTTGGCAGCGGGTAAAGGTGTCGTTATTTGCAATTCGCATAAAGAAGCGTTAAGTGCTTTTGAAGACATGATTATCAATAAACAATTTGGCGAAGCAAGTTCTAAAGTGGTGATTGAAGAATATTTGCAAGGTATTGAAACAAGTGTGTTTGTTTTAACAGATGGAAAAGAGTATAAAATTATTGGTCATGCAAAAGATTATAAAAGAATTGGTGAAGGAGATACAGGATTAAACACAGGCGGTATGGGTTGTGTAAGTCCTGTACCTTTTGTTGATGAGTTGTTTATGAAGAAAGTTGAACAATTTATCATTAAGCCAACAGTTAAAGGACTTGCAGAAGAGAACATCGAGTATAAAGGTTTTGTATTTTTTGGTTTGATAAACGTGAATGGAGAACCTTTTGTAATTGAATACAACTGCCGTATGGGTGATCCTGAAACAGAGGTTGTGATGCCTCGCTTAAAAAATGATTTAGTTGAATTATTTATTGCACTGCACGAAGGAAAACTAAACAACACTACAATTGAATTTGATGAAAGGGCTTGTGCTGTTGTGGTTGCAGTGAGTGGTGGTTATCCGGGTGAGTATAAAAAGAATTTGAAAATTAGCGGATTTGAAAATTTGAAAATGAACGATACGATTGTATTTCATGCAGGCACAAAAAAAGTTGATGATTTAATTGTAACCAATGGCGGAAGAGTGATAGCAGTAACATCTTATGGAAACAATATTGCAGATGCCGTAAACAAATCGAAAAAAATTCTAGAGCAAATTCATTTTGATGGAATGTATTTCAGAAGAGATATTGGGTATGAGTTTAGTTAATGCCAATGACAAGTATCTCAGCTCGAAGCGCGTAGCTGATAAAAGTTCCGAACGTAGAAGTGAGTGACACAACCGGCGTTCTTCAGGATTGCTTCAGCTTGTTCCCAAAAAATTCATAAAACAATATTTCGGGCATTCTCTTTGCTTACTTTAGCCGAAATTTTTATTTAGAAATAATTTACGGTTTTATNCGTTAGTTTAGCAGACAGATTTATTTAATACGATTTTCTTTTGTATCTGGCAAAAAAACTTCTGCCCTACTTACAATCATCGGTGTTAATTCAGGTTTATACTCCGAAAAATGAATTGGTTGGCACTTTGTTAATTCGGTTTATTTACATGAATTTTGCACGCGATTCAAGAATATTACTAACATAGGAATCTTTGAAATAATGGGAATCTTTAACCTTTTTACACAAGAAATAGCGATTGACCTCGGTACCGCAAATACCCTTATTATACATAACGATGAGGTTGTTGTAAACGAACCTTCCATCGTGGCTTTGAACAGGAATAATCCGAAAGAAGTGCTGGCTGTCGGTAAACGTGCATTGATGATGCACGAGAAAACGCATGAAAGTATTCGAACTGTGCGTCCTTTGAAAGATGGTGTTATCGCCGACTTTAATGCTGCTGAATTGATGATTCGTGAGATGATCAAAATGATCTACAACAAGAAGCCTCTTTTCCCGCCAAGCTGGCGCATGATGATTTGTATTCCATCTTCTATTACGGAAGTGGAAAAACGGGCCGTGCGTGACAGCGCAGAACAAGCAGGTGCAAAAGAAGTTTACCTGTTGCACGAACCAATGGCTGCTGCACTTGGTATAGGCATTGATGTAGAAGAACCTGTCGGAAATATGATTATTGACATAGGCGGAGGTACAACAGGAATCACGGTAATTGCTCTTGCAGGTATTGTTTGCGATCAATCAATTCGTATTGCGGGGGATGAGTTTACGGCTGATATTATGGAGGCGCTTCGCCGTTATCATAGTTTGTTGATTGGTGAGAGAACGGCGGAACAAATCAAGATTCAGATTGGTGCTGCAATGAAAGATCTTGAAACACCACCTGATGATCTTCCTGTAAATGGTCGCGACCTTGTTACCGGTATTCCTAAACAAATTATGGTGAGTTACCAGGAAATTGCCGAAGCGCTGGATAAATCTATTTTTAAAATTGAAGAAGCAATTTTAAAAGCACTGGAAACAACGCCCCCCGAATTAGCAGCAGATATTTATCGCCGTGGTTTATACTTAACAGGCGGGGGAGCTTTATTGCGTGGATTGGATAGAAGATTAAGTCAAAAAATAAAATTGCCGGTTCATATTGCAGACGATCCTTTAAAGAGCGTAGTTCGTGGCACGGGTCTTGCCTTAAAGCACTATCAACGATATCCTTTTGTAATGAGATAAACCCTTCTAATCCTCCTTAAAGCTTGCCTGTCGGCAAACAGTGGGGGACTTTAATAAGCGATTATATTATTTAGTTCTTCGAAATTTCTTTTCTTGCTCCTCCCTTCAGGGGAGGCTGGGAGGGGTTTTATGCGTAACATTTTTCTTTTCATAAGACGGTTTTTTCATCTGCTGCTTTTCTTTGCTTTGGAAGGTGCTGCGATTTATACTTTGTACAGTTATAATAAAACGCATCAGGCATTTTTTGGAAACATTGCAAATGAAGTAACAGGTTCTATCAGCAAAAAATATAATGACGTAGAATATTATTTTCAACTCAAAAAAACAAATGAACAACTTGCTGCTGAAAATGCTAATCTCAGAAGAATGTTGCCNTCAGCTTTTGAAAGCGCCGATACAGGAAAAATATTTTATGTAGATTCTCTTGCAAAAGATACATTGGGCATACGCAAGTTTGAGTTTATTGTAGCAAAAGTTGTAAACAATTCGGTTACACAGGAAAACAATTACATCACTTTGCATCGCGGTTTAAAACAGGGAGTAAAGGTTAATATGGGTGTTATTGGTCCNGANGGAATTGTGGGCAAGGTAATTGACGCAAGTGATAACTACAGCCGTGTTATGAGTTTGCTCAACAGAAAAAGTAAAGTGAGCGCAATGACAAAGAAAGGTCTGTACATCGGAGAACTCGACTGGGATGGAAAAGATCCGAATTACCTAACGTTGCATGGCATTCCTAAAAGCGCAAAGGTGCAAAAAGGCGATACTGTACTTACAAGCAACATTTCGCAAAAGCTGAGTTTCCCGGCAGGTATTATGGTAGGCAGAATAGCGGACATAATTCTTGATCAATCTTCCAATTTCTATAATCTTAAAGTTAAATCTGCCACCAATTTTTTTACGTTACAATACGTTTATCTTACAGACAATTTACAACAGGCAGAACAGCAGGAACTCGAATCTAAAACCCCGAAAGATTAATGAGTGGCTTATTGAAAAATATTATCAGGTTTATTTTTTTCATTCTTGTGCAAGCATATGTGCTTGATAAGGTTCCACCCTTGCACGAATATGCAAAACCCATACTTTATTTTCTGTTTGTTTTGTGGTTGCCATTCAGCATAAACCGAAGCTGGCAAATGATCATCGCATTCATCTTTGGATTATGTATGGATTATTTTACAAGCACACCAGGCTTGCATGCAGCACCATGTGTACTCATCGCATACATCCGCCCATTTCTTTTAAACATTTTATTGCCGCAAGAAACAACAGAACTTAGTTATTCAGAGCCAAGTCCTCGAAGCCTCGGCACAATGCCCTACGCCATTTACGTGCTTATACTCACTTTTATGCACAACGCATGTCTTGTGCTAATTGAATGGCTGCAGTTTGGTGACTTTATTTTCTTCATTGGTAAAGTTGCAGCCGCAACCGCTATAAGCATGTTACTCATCTTCGTTACAGAAATTTTATTTCCACGAAAGGGGCGATACAGAACAAACGCTGCACTATAATTGCGTTTGATGATGGTCTAAAAATTTTTTATAAACCACGGCTTAACCGCTGCTATGAGACTTTTTTTCCGGCACATGCGGGACTTTT
>JGI25406J46586_10001077_pt1 | contig 12811 bp, 13 predicted proteins | sample TabmetS4T2R2_FD_46586 | JGI IMG/M metagenome (IMG submission 46586) | reverse complement strand
GTTTGGCGGGGGAGGGTGGCCGGGGGGCGGGGCGGTGGGGTGCCGCCGCCCATCATGAGCTCCGCGAACGTGGCCATGGCCTCGTCCAGGTGACCGCCGATCCGACGCTCGGACTCCTCGTTGCTCTTCTTGACCAGCGTGGCCACCGAGTCGGTGTCCGGCTGCTTGGTCAGCGTGCCCTCGACCTTCGCGAGGCTCTCGGCCAGCGTCGTGCCCATGTCGGCGATCTTCTGCTGGAAGCCGTCCTCCACCGCGTCCAGGCGGGTCGTCATGCCGTCCAGGCGGCCGGTGACCTGCTCCAGCCGGACGGCCAGCTCCTCGAGCCGCTCGGTGCCGTCGACCGTCGTCTTGGTGTCGTCGAGCGAGTCCTGCAGTGCCTTGCGCGCCGCCTCGACCTTCATCGACAGGGACGTCGACTTCTGGTCGATGTTGGTGTGCAGCCCCTCGGCCGTCTCGGCCAGCCGGTTCTGGACCGCGTCGGAAGCACCGGCCACCGACTGCTGGACGGCATCCGAGGACGACGCCACCTGCGCCGTCACCTTGTCCGTGGACTCGGCCAGCGACTGGCGCACGGTGTCGCGTGCCGCGTCCACCTGGCCGCCGACACCCTCGACCTTGCCGCGCACGCTGTCCAGCTGGCCACGCACACCCTTGTCGACCTCGTCGAGCCGGCCGCGGAGGTTGTTCTCCGTGGCCTCGGCGCGGTCGCGCAGTGTCTGCTCGGCCGCGTCGATCCGCTCCTTCACCGGGACGGTCACGTTCACCGGCAGGGCGTCGAGCTTCGCGTCCTGCTTGTCCAGGTGCTTGTCGATGCTCACGTCGAGCGCGTCGATGCGGCGGTGGATGTTCGCGAGCTTGTCCTCCAGCCCGTCCATCCGCCCGGCGACGCCCTCGAACCGGCCCGCCACGCCGTCGAGCCGGCCGTCCAGCTGCGCGAACGGCGTGGCCAGCTTGTCCACGATGCCCTCGACGGCACGGGTCAGGGCCGCGATCGCGTTGTCCTGCGCCTCCAGCTTCGCCATCGCGTCCTCGACCCGCGACGCCAGCGCCGTGACATCCGTGCGGTCCGGGATCTCCGACAGGCGCTTGCGCACCGCCCCGATGGACTCCAGCGGCGACAGCCTGGCGTGGATCTCGTCCAGCGTGTCGAAGATCTGCTGCTGTTCGCTCTCGCGGATTTCGGCCGCGCGCACCAGCATGTTGCGCATCCGGTCGAACGACACCGTCGAGTTGTTGTTCTCGTTCACGGAGGTGACCTTCGTCGTGGGGAGGGGCAGGGCCGACGTTGGGGAGCCTAGCCACTCCCAGAACGCGTCCATACACCACCCGTTAGTTCGTTGCAGGCCCAGACGCGAGAGGTTGGGCCATACGGAGGAAAGCCGTAGCGCGAATGCCACGACTGTCGATGACCTTACGTGGCGCTTTGGTTACTCGATCGAGTGACACCACCCTCCGAGTACCGTTGCACCATGTTGAGCACGAACCCCGTTCCGGTGACCCCGGAGGCCATCCGCAGCGCCCCGAAAGTTCTTCTCCACGATCACCTGGATGGTGGTCTCCGGCCGGCCACGGTCATTGAGCTGGCCGAAGCCAGCGGCTACCGCAATCTCCCCACGACTGACGTCGACGCCCTGGGGCGGTGGTTCACCGAGTCCGCGGACTCCGGCTCGCTCGTGCGCTACCTGGAGACGTTCGCCCACACCTGCGGTGTGATGCAATCCACTGACGCGCTCGTCCGGGTGGCTGCCGAATGCGCCGAGGACCTGGCCGCCGACGGGGTCGTCTACGCGGAGGTCCGCTACGCCCCGGAGTTGTTCTGCGAGACCGGGCTCAGTCTCGACACGATCGTGGAAGCCGTGCAGGAGGGCTTCCGGGTCGGCACGGCCAGGGCGCTCGAGGCCGGGCGCCGCATCCGGATCGGCACGCTGCTGTGCGCCATGCGCCAGAACGCCCGCTCGCTGGAGATCGCCGAGCTGGCCGTCCGGCACCGCGACACCGGCGTGGTCGGGTTCGACATCGCGGGCCCCGAGGCCGGGTTCCCGCCCACGCGCAACCTGGACGCGTTCGAGTACCTGCGGCAGCAGAACGCCCACTTCACCATCCACGCCGGCGAGGCGTTCGGGCTCCCGTCGATCTGGGAGGCCATCCAGCACTGCGGCGCCGAGCGGCTCGGCCACGGCGTGCGGATCGTCGACGACATCAAGGTCGACGGCGACGGCACCGTGCACCTCGGGCGGCTCGCCAGCTACGTGCGGGACCGCCGGATCCCCCTCGAGATGTGCCCGTCGTCGAACGTGCAGACCGGCGCCGCGCCGTCGATCGCCGAGCACCCGATCGGGCTACTCACGAAGCTGCGCTTCCGGGTGACGGTCAACACCGACAACCGGCTCATGTCGAACTGCCTGCCGTCGACCGAGATGGCCGCCCTCGTGGACGCGTTCGGCTACGACTGGGCCGACCTGCGGTGGTTCACGATCAACGCGATGAAGTCGGCGTTCATCGGCTTCGACGAGCGCCTGGCGATCATCAACGAGATCATCAAGCCCGGCTACGCGACGCTGACGGGCTGACGTGCCCTGAAGGACCCCTTCGAGACGTTGAACGTCCTGAAGGGGTCCTTCAGAGCATGGGTCACTACTGCAGGTCGAGGCGCTCCTCGAAGTCCTCCACCAGCTTCTGCCAGGCCTCGACCTCCGCGTCGAACGGCGGGCTCGGGGCCAGGCGGGTGGGGTCGGGCCGCAGCACGAACGAGACCAGCCAGCCCAGGCTCTCGGACTGCGCCAGCGCCTCGGCGACGCTCTTGTCGCCCGCCCAGTCGGCCGCGTCGTTCAGCAGCTCCACCGCCAGGTCGAGCTGGACCGGGTCCACGGTGTCCGGGCCGTCGCCGATGTCGTCCGCCAGGCCCTGCAGGACGTAGGTGTTGTCGGTCTCGACCTCGATCTCCAGGCTGCCGTCGGTCGCCTTGGCGGCGACGTCCTCCCAGGTCGACACCTCGGCGAGGTCGTTGTCCGCGTTGCCGTGCTGGGCGATGTACTTGGCCAGCGCACGCGTGGACTTCGTGACCTTGATCTTTCCCTTGGCGCCCAGGAAGATCGGCTCGTCGTCGAGGTAGCAGCGGAGGGTGTAGTACTCGGCCTCGGGCATGATGATCTTGATGGGGTCGATGCCCACCTCGGCCCAGAAACCGACCGGCTCCGGCTCTTCCTCGTCTTCCTCTTCGTCCTCGTCGTCGGCGTCGAGGTCGTCCTCGTCTTCGTCCTCGTCCTCTTCGTCGGAGTCATCCGAGTCCTTTGTGGACTCCTCGTCGGAGTCCACGTCCTCGGCGTCCTCGGCCTCCAGCGCGCTCTCCGCCTCCGCGGACTCCTTCTGGAACTCGGCCAGCTCGTCACTGGTCTCGTCGAGGACGGCCTTGTCGACCTCCGGGATGAAGACGACGTCGTCGATGGCGTCCAGGACCTCGTCCCAGCGCTCGGCGATGGTCTCCGCGAGGTCGGTCCACAGCTTCTCGCCCTCGCGGCCGGTGAACGGGAACGTGCCCTGCTCCAGCGCGGCGAAGCCGGCCGCCGAGTTCAGCACCTCGTGCACCTCGTCCAGCTCGCAGACGTCCGCGAGCGACCGGACGATCGCGATGATGTCGGCGAGCTCGCCGATCGTCCACGTGTCGGGCTCCTCGGCCGCCAGCTCCGGCACGCCGACCAGGTCGTAGGTGTGCTCCTCGTCCGGCAGCAGCTCCGGCACCGACAGCTGCGGCACGACGTCCCACGCGGGGTGGTCGGCCAGGTCGTGCTCGTCGACCGTGCGCACGAACGCGGCGAGGTGGGCGGCGTCCGGGAACGCGTACAGGTCGTCCTCGTGCCCGAGGAAGGCCTCCCACTCCTCGCCGTCCTCCCGCCAGCGCGGCGCCCACAGCGTGACGAGATCGCCCTGGGGCAGGCCGAGCTCGATCGAGACGATGTCCTGGGACATTGCTGGACCTCCAGTGAGGCAAATCCGTGGGCACTGCAAGAACCGGTGGGAAGCCTACGGGGTAGCAGGTAAGCGATCGATCACCGGTCGGACCGTAGCGACGCGGGGTCGAACGTGTCGAGGTCGAAATCCACCGGGGAACTCTCCGAAGAACTCTCAGCTTCGGCCGCCACCCGCTTGTCGCGGCGGGCCTGGAACTCCTCCGCGGTGATGCCGCCGTCGTCGGGCCGCCGCGCCGGGGCGGCCCGGCCGGACAGCTGCTCCAGCGCGTAGGTGAGGTTGTCGCCGAGCAGCAGCGCGACCTTGTTGTAGCCGGCCTGCGTCGCGTCGTCCATGGCGACGGCGGCGACCTTGACGATCAGCTGGGCGAGCCCGTCAGGCCCGTAACGTGCGGCTTCCGGGGCCAGCCACAGGTTCAGCAGCTTCCCGCGGCCGTCCACGGTGACCTCGACGGTGCCGTTGCGGTCGTGGGCGGTGCCCTTCACGTTCGCCAGAATGGCGTCCACTTTGGACAACGCCTCCTGGCGGGCACGGCCGTCGGAGATCATCTGCTTGGTCGTGCGCTCGATCGGCTCGCGCTCGATCATCTGCGGCCCCCGCGGAACTTCAGCGGGTCGGTGAAGTCGACCTGGGCCTCTTCCTCGTCGTCCACCGGGACGTAACCCAGCGACTCCAGATGTTTCTCGCCGCGTTCACCGAGCACGGGAGAAAGCGCCTTGTACATGTTGCTGCCGGCCCGGCGCGTGGCCCGGTCGGCGAGCGAGACGATGTTGCGGGCCAGGACCTCCATGTCCCCCGACACCGCGGCCGGGGACAGCTTGAGGCCGGTCAGCAGCCCGCCGGGCGCCACCTCGACCTCGATCCCGCCGTCCGGCGACGCGGCGTGCCCGCTGATCCGTCCCACCCGCGCCACCTGGGCCTGCGCCTGCTCGTCGGCCTGCGCGACCTTGCGGTCCAACACCGCCATCTCGTGGTCGATGTCGATCTCCACTAGTCCGCCTCCCCGGATTCAAGAGTGTTGGTCCCGACCCAGCGACACCGGCGGACCGCAGGCGGTTGGTGGCTGAGTACCGTCACGTTCCCCTGAGGTAACTGCTGATCAGGCACGGACTTCACGGCACTGATCCAGGGAGCGGGGCCGAGGCCGCTCATCCCGTTGGGCGGTAGAAGCCGACGAACGGCATGCCCGAGTTCGTCGTGCGGAGGGGGTTGATCTGGACGGGGTCGCCGGCCTCGATGATCTGGCCGTTGCCGATGTACATGGCCACGTGGCCCTCCCAGCAGACCAGGTCGCCGGGCAGCAGCTGGTCGGCCGAGCCGACCTCCGCGCCGATGTCCTGTTCGCGGGACGTGCGGGGGATGTCCAGGCCGCCCTCGCCGTAGGCGTACTGGGTCAGGCCGCTGCAGTCGAGGCCCGAGCCGGGCGCGGTGCCGCCCCACACGTAGGGGACACCCAGCTGGGTGAGGGCGGCTCGGACGGCCTTCGCGGCGGTCTCGTTGGGGGCCATGACGGTGCTGCCGTCGGGCAGGTTGATCGCCACGCCGGTGCCCGGTTGCGGTGGGATGGCCATCGGGAGGCGCTTCTTCGTGGCGACGCCACCACCGCCCCCGCCACCACCGCCGCCGTAGCCGCCGCCTCCACCACCGCCGCCGCCTCCGCCGCCACCGCCCGAGTTGTAGGACGCGGGCGGCTGGGTGTTGCCGCCGTCGGCACCCGACGGCGTGGTCGCGCCGCTGGTGTTGAGCTTGTCGACGACCCCGGTCAGCTGGGCCATCACGGCCTCGAGGTTCGTGCTGCTCTCGCCGCTGACCTGGGCGCCGAGGCGGATCAGCTCGGAGATCTTGGCCTGGGCGCCGGCGTTGTCCCCGGCGGCACGCAGGGCCGACGCGGCGGACAGCAGCTCGGCCGCCTTGTCCATGAAGTTGTCGATCAGCTGCTGGTTGCTGTTCTGGCCGACCTTCAGGATGCCGGCGGCCTCCCGCACGGCGGACTGGACCTGGGCGCTGTACTCGCTGATGTCCTTGGCCGAGCTGGTCATCCCGGCCGCGTCGGCGGCCTGGCGGTCGGCCGAGCCGCCTTTCCAGCCCTGCTGCAGCGACTGGACCTGAGTGCCCGCGTCCGTCTGGTAGGTGTACAGCGCGGTCTGCACGTTGCCGTGCGCCGTGCCGACGGTCTCGATTGCGCCGTCGTCGGTCGCGAGCTGGCGCTGGGCGTCGGCGGCGGGCTGGATGAGCGGGGTGACGAGCGCGGTGGCGGTCGGGCTCATGTCAGCTCACCCAGTGCCCGGCGCAGCTTGCGGTCGTGGTCGTCCTCCAGNTTCTGGTAGCTCGTCCACGTGTTGGCGACCGCGTCGGTCATGTCGGTCGTGTTGCCCGCGAGGCCNTGCACCCGGTCCAGCTGGCTCTGCGTCGCGTTGCGGATGGCCGAGGACAGCCCCACCTCGTTGCCGACCCGCGAGAACGCGTTGCCGTCCAGCGTCGTGTGCGCGCCGAGGTTCGTGCGCGTGACGTTGTGCAGGTCGTCGGCGAGCGGCCGGTACCCCCTGGTGAAGCTCGCGAACGCGGTCTCGTCCGCGTCGTAGCCGGGCGGTGGCGGCGGCAGTGGTGGCTCGTGCTTGGTCATCCCATATCCCCTCCTGCTCATTGCAAAGAGTAGGTCAAACCACCGCCGCCGCGGGGGTGAATCGACTGAGCGGGCCGCCGGTGTCTGGACTGACCGAGCAGCGGAGGCGACGGGAGCGAAGCGACCCCTCGCCGAGCAGCGCAGGGAGGGAAGACACCGGGTACAGGCCCGCGAACGCCGAGCGGAGCGAGGCCATGTCACCGCTCACACCCCTATTGGATGCCACACGGTCTTGGTCTCCAGGAAGGCACGCAGCCGCGAGATGTCCGGCTGGGCCGTCCAGTCCGGCTCGGTCGCCTTCGCCCGCACCACGCGCTTGACCGTGTCCGCGGCCGCGGCCTCCAGCTCGGTCCGCATGGACTCGGGCGCCCCGGTCAGGTCGAGCGCGTTCACGTCGGCGTGCGAGGCGAGCCACGGTGCCAGCTCGGCCGTGCGGCCCGTGATGATGTTGACGACGCCGCCCGGCACGTCGGAGGTCGCCAGCACCTCGGACAGCGTGATCGCCGGCAGCGGGCGGTCCTGCGAGGTGACCACCACCGCCGTGTTGCCGGTCGCGATCACCGGGGCGACCACGCTCACCAGGCCCAGCAACGAGGAGGCCTGCGGCGCGAGCACGCCCACCACGCCGGTCGGCTCCGGCACGGAGAACGAGAAGTACGGCCCCGCGACGGGGTTCGACGCGCCGAGCACCGAGGCCACCTTGTCCGCCCAGCCCGCGTACCAGACCCACCTGTCGACCGCGGCGTCCACTGTGGACTGCGCCTTCTTGGTCGCGATNCCCTCGCTGACGGCGGTTTCGGTGATGAACTGCTCGCGCCGGCCCTCCAGCAGCTCGGCCACCCGGTACAGCACCTGGCCGCGGTTGTACGCGGTCGCGCCGGACCAGCCGCCGAAAGCCTTGCGGGCGGCCACGACGGCCTCGCGGACGTCCTTGCGCGAGCCCTGCGCCGCGTTGGCGAGGAACCCGCCCTTGACGTCCTTCACCGGGTACGAGCGGCCGGACTCCGAACGCGGGAACTTGCCGCCGATGTAGAGCTTGTAGGTCTTGGCGACCGAGAGACGGTCAGACATCGAGGTATGCCTCCAGTCCCGCGCGGCCACCCTCCCGGCCGAAGCCGGACTCCTGGTAGCCGCCGAACGGCGCGGTCGGGTCGAACCGGTTGAACGTGTTGGCCCACACCACACCGGCGCGGAGCTTGTCGGCCATCCAGAGGATGCGTGAGCCCTTCTCGGTCCAGATGCCCGCGGACAGCCCGTACGGCGTGTTGTTGGCCTTCGCGACGGCCTCGTCGGGAGTACGGAAGGTCAGGACCGACAGCACAGGACCGAAGATCTCCTCGCGGGCGATCCGCATGGCCTGGCTGACACCGGAGAACACGGTCGGCGCGAAGAAGAAACCCTTGTCCGGCAACGGACACGGGCTCACCCACTTCTCGGCGCCCTCCTGCTCGCCGGCCTCGACCAGCGACGTGATCCTGGTGAGCTGCTCGCGGGAGTTGATGGCGCCCACGTCGGTGTTCTTGTCCAGCGGGTCGCCGATGCGCAGGGTCGAGATCCGCGCGTGCAGTTTCTCGATCAGCTCGTCGGCGACGGACTCCTGCACCAGCAACCGCGAACCGGCGCAGCAGACGTGGCCCTGGTTGAAGAAGATGCCGTTGACGATGCCCTCGACGGCCTGGTCCAGCGGCGCGTCGTCGAACACCACGTTGGCGGCCTTGCCACCCAGCTCGAGGGTGAGCTTCTTCCCCCGCCCGGCGAGCGAGCGCTGGATGAGCTTGCCGACCTCGGTCGAGCCGGTGAACGCGACCTTGTCGACGCCCGCGTGGCTGACCAGCTCGGCGCCGACGTCCCCGGCGCCGGGCAGGATGTTGACCACTCCCGGGGGCAACTCCGCCTGCTGGACGATCTCGGCCAGCACCAGCGCGGTCAGCGGCGTGGTCTCCGCCGGCTTCAGTACGACCGTATTGCCACAGGCGAGGGCCGGCGCGATCTTCCACGCGGCCATGAGCAGCGGGAAGTTCCACGGGATGACCTGGCCGGCCACGCCGAGCGGCTTCGGGTCGGGCCCGAGGCCCGCGTAGGCGAGCTTGTCGGCCCAACCGGCGTGGTAGAAGAAGTGCGCCGAGGCCGTCGGCACGTCGACGTCGCGGGACTCCCTGATCGGCTTGCCGTTGTCGAGGCTCTCCAGCACGGCCAGCTCGCGGGCGCGCTCGGCCATCATGCGGGCGATCCGGTAGATGTACTTGGCACGCTCGGCGCCCGGCATCCGGCCCCAGACCCGCTCGTAGGCGCGGCGGGCGGCCCGGACCGCGCGGTCGACGTCGTCCTTGCTGGCCGTGCTGACCTCGGCCAGCACCTCCTCGGTCGCCGGGTTGACGGTCTTCAGCGGCTCACCGGCGCCCTCGACGAACTCGCCGTCGACGAACATCCGGTAGCTGGGCTTGAGGTTCGCGATGTCCCGGGACTCGGGCGCCGGGGCGTACTCCCACATTTAGTCCACCGTCACATAGTCAGGGCCGCTGTAGTGGCCTTCGAGCTGGGCGCGGCGCTGCATGAGCAGGTCGTTGAGCAGGCTGGACGCGCCGAAGCGGAAGAGCCTGTTGGAAAGCCAGGCCTCGCCGGCGACCTCGTGCACGGCCACCAGGTAGCGGATGGCGTCCTTGGTCGTGCGGATGCCACCGGCCGGCTTGACGCCGCGGTGCTCGCCGGTCTCGGTGTGCCAGTCGCGGACGGCCTGGAGCATCACGTGCGTGACGGGCAGCGTGGCGGCCGGGCTGACCTTGCCGGTCGAGGTCTTGATGAAGTCGCCGCCGGCCAGCAGCGCGAGCCAGGACGCGCGGCGGACGTTGTCGTAGGTGGTCAGCTCGCCGGTCTCCAGGATGACCTTGAGGTGGGCGTTCCCGCAGGCCTGCTTGATGGTGACGATCTCGTCGAAGACCCGGCCGTACTGCCCGGAGAGGAACGCGCCCCGGTCGATGACCATGTCGACCTCGGTGGCGCCGCTCTCGACGGCCAGCTCGGTGTCGGCGATCTTGATCCGGAGCGAGGACCGGCCGCTGGGGAAGGCGGTGGCGACGCTCGCGATGTCGATGCCGGTGCCCTGCAGCTCCTTCGCGGCCGTCTCGACCATGTCCGGGTAGACGCACACCGCGGCGACCTGGGGCACGTCGGCCCGCTCGGGGTCGGGGCGGCGGGCCTTGGCGCAGAGGGAGCGGACCTTTCCGCCGGTGTCCGCGCCTTCGAGCGTGGTGAGGTCGACCATGCCGATCGCCGTGTCGATGGCCCAGAGTTTTGCGGCCTTCTTGATGCTGCGGGTGGCCAGGCCGGCCGCCCGCTGCTCGACCCCGACCTGGTCGACGCCGGGGAGGCCGTGGAGGAACCGGCGCAGGGAGGACTCGTCCCTGGTCGCGTCGGCGAGCGCGGGCGGTAACCCGGCACTCGCCATCGAGGGTGCTGCCATGCGCCCGAGTCTAGGCGGGCCGTTCCCCACCACCGGCCTGGCGATGCCCTGAAGGACCCCTTCAGGGCGTTGAACGTCTCGAAGGGGTCCTTCAGGGCGGCGGCGTCTTCGCAGGCGCGGGGCGCTCTAGTTGCCGGACGAGACGGGGACCTCGTCGGGGCCGTTGCGGAGCAGGGCGCGCCAGTGGTCCGGGTCGTGCTGGGCCGGTGGCGTGGAGGCGATGAAGTCGTCGAGCAGGGCGACGAACCGGTCCGGGTCGGTCTGGTGCGGGAAGTGGCCCGCGCCCTGGAAGATCTCCAGGCGGCTGCCCGGCATCGCGTCGTGGGCCTGGTGCGCGTGGTCGACCGGCACGATCCGGTCGGCCGAGCCCCAGACCAGCAGCGTGGGGATGCCGCGCGTGAGGTAGCACCGGTCGAGCATCGTCACGACCTGGCCGCGGACGTCGACCACCGACCGCAGGGTCCGCAGGAAGGCCGTCCGCGCGGCGCGGTTCCGCAGTGCCGTGTACCGCTCCCGCGCGTACTTCGCGTCCGGCCCGAAGTCCAGCACCGGCAGCAGCGCCGGCAGGCCGGGCAGGTGAGTGAGCAGCGGCAGCGCCAGCTCGGCGCCGGGTGCGGACGCCAGCCGCAGCAGCGGGTGCACGCCCCGGCCGACCCCGCCGCTCGCCACCAGCACCAGCCGCTCGCAGCGCTCCGGGAACTGGTACGCGAACTGCATGGCCACGCCGCCCCCGAGTGAGTGACCGACGACGGTCACCCGTTCGATGTCGAGGACGCCGAGGAGGTCACGCAGCCCGCAGGCGTAGGCCGCGGCGGCGTAGTCGGCGCGGGGCTTGTCGGAGCCGCCGTGCCCGAGCAGGTCCGGGGCGATGACCGTGTACCTCTCGGCCAGCGCCGGGAGCAGGTGCGCCCAGGTGCCGGAGTGGTCACTGATCCCGTGCACGAGCAGCAACGCGGGGCCGCTGCCCACCAGCCGGTACGCGCGGCGGTAGCCGTGGATGACGCGGTACTGCAGCTCTGCCACCCACCCATTCTGACCTGGGCAGATGACGCGCGCGTTACTCCTCGAGCTCCGCGCGCTTCTTCTTGCGGTGCTTGACGTCGACGCCGCCCCAGATGGCGAGGCCGGTGATCTTGACGAGCGGCGCGCCCGGGATCGGCTGTCCCTGGTTGCGGGCGTGGTTCTCGAACGCACCCATGAACCCGATGCCGTTGACCTGCACGGTGATGTCTTCCGGCACGTAGATGTCGATCCCGCCCATGAACGCGAACGCCTGGATGGTCGTCTCGGCTTCCTCGAACCGGGCCTGCGTCAGGTCGATCTCGATGCCGCCCATCAGCGCGAACGAGGTGAACGTCGGCGGCACCGTCCAGATGCCCTTGCGGTCCGTGCCGGACATGATCGCGACCGCGCCGGTGGAGGTGCCGCGGCCGCCGATCCGGCTGACCGGGGCAGGCATGGGCACCGGCGCCGCGCCGGCCGGTGGCGGGGCGAGCGGGTACTGGACCACCTGGTTGCCGACCGGCAGGTCCCGCAGCAGCGGTTCCAGGTCGCCGAACGTCTTCGCCGCGTACACCTTGTCGAGCCGTTCCTCCAGCTCGGTGACCGTCAGCCGACCCTCCGCCATGGCGTTGTTCAACACCTGCGCCACGCGCTCGCGGTCGTCGTTCGACACCCGCATCTCCCGCGGGTCTGGCACGGCTGGCGGTTCACTCACGCGAGTGAGGTTATCGTGCGCACATGCCTGACGGTCCCCGGCACGACCATTTGTCCACCGACGATTTCGCCAAGGCTGACCTGGAAGTCCAGATAGCCGCGCTGGATCTCCAGTCGCGGTTGGCCGGAATTCCGCGCCTACGCGCGTGGTCACTCGCGGTGCTGGGTTTGAAGCCCGGCGAGCGAGTTCTCGACATCGGCTCGGGGACCGGTGAGCACGCACGGTTACTGGCCGAGGCGGTCGGCGAGACCGGCGAGGCCATCGGCGTCGACCCGAACGACGGCATGCGTGCCGAGGCCGCCCGGCGTGCGCCGCGGGCGAGGTTCGTCCCCGGCAACGCCTACGACCTGCCCTTCCCGGACGGCTCGCTGGACGCGGTGACATGCGAACGCCTGTTCCAGCACCTCGAGGACCCCGACCGGGCGACCCAGGAGATCGCGCGGGTGCTGCGCCCGGGTGGCCGCGTGGTCATCACCGACACCGACTGGGGGACGGCGATCATCCATCCCGGTGACCCGGACATCGCGTCCGTGATCATCGAGGCCATGCGGGNTGGCATCGCGAACCCGTTCGCCGCGCGGCGGCTGCCCGGGCACGTCAAGCGGGCCGGGCTCACGCTCGACGACATCGGCTCGCAGGCGCTGGTCCAGTCCCCGTCGGCGGCGACGGGGCCGCTCGTGCGGATGCTGGGCCGGATGGCCGTGGACCGCGGGGTGATCGACGCCGAGGGCTGCGAGCAGTTCCTCGCCGCTCTCGCGGCCGCCGCGGAGAGCGGTGATTTTCACATGTCGGTGACGATGTTCGCGGTACTGGCCCACAGGTAATACCGTTCGGCCCCATGGATGTGCTCACCGTCGATCACCCGCTGGCCAAGTCGCGGTTGACGGTCATGCGGGACGCCCGCACCGACAACGCCGTGTTCCGCGCGGCGCTGCACGAGCTGACCGTCATGCTGATCTACGAGGCGACGCGGGAGGCGCCGGTGCGCACGGAGCGCATCCACACGCCGGTCGCACGCACCGAGGGGTACTGGCTGGCGAACCCG
>JGI25406J46586_10001052_pt1 | contig 12940 bp, 12 predicted proteins | sample TabmetS4T2R2_FD_46586 | JGI IMG/M metagenome (IMG submission 46586) | reverse complement strand
GCCGCGTTCACTCAAGTAAACTACCACCGCCAAAGGCGGTGGCTTTGGGACAGTGCGCCTGGAAGGCGCACGCTTTCAGGATAGCGTTTCTAATCGAATAACTTTCCTTGCACCATCTCAGCTTGCTTTTCTTGTTTCTCCTGCCATTGGACATATTTCCGTATCTTTTCTTCATCCAGTCCAATGGTACTCACGCAGTAACCTCTCGCCCACAGGTGTCTGCCCCAATATCGTCGCCCGAGACTTTCATACTGTTGGAACAAGCGCAGGGCCAGCTTGCCTTTCAGGTAGCCCATGAATTCGGAGACCGCATATTTCGGTGGGATCGAGACCACCAGATGCACGTGATCCGGCTGGACATTCATTTCCAGCACTTCGATTCCCTCTTTTTGCTTGCACAGTTGGTAGACTTGCTGCCGGACATATTCTTCGATCACTTCCTTCAGGATCCGATACCGATACTTCGGACAGAATACGACGTGATACTTGCACTCGTAGAGTGAATGTGATAGCCTTTTGAACCGTTGGGTCATGATGAGTTCTCCTTTTTGGTTGGTTGCACGCCTTCCAGGGAGAACCATCATACCCAACTTCTCTACTACTCTTCACGGTAGAACCTTTTCACTCCACTCACTGCCTGAGGCAGTGGTTTTGAAAGCTAATAAACAATTTGAAGAAACATCGCGTAAGTTTCGATGAAGCCGCGACCATCTTCAACGATCCTAGAATATCCACGATTTCTGACCCTGATCATTCAGAAGTCGAAGAACGATATATTTCACTGGGCAAATCTATACTCTTGCGTTTACTGAGTGTGGTACATACTTATCGAAAAGAAAGAATTCGTTTGATCAGTGCCAGAAAGGCAACACAAGCCGAAAAGAAAACTTATGAAAACGACTAAAAAAAAGAAAAATGGAGAAATGCGGGCAGAATATGATTTCAACAAGGGTGAACGGGGAAAATTTTATCGTCCGCTGGATAAAGGGTATACAGTCCACATTCATAAAAAGGACGGAACAGAAGTTGTCAATCATTATAAATTGGCAGAAGGCACAATATTGCTCGCACCTGATGTAGCAGAATACTTCCCGGATTCAGAATCTGTCAATGAGGCATTGCGTTCGCTCATCCAATTGTTGGATAAGGTTCCTGCTCGTAAATATAAAACACCTAGATCAACGACTTATCAAGTGGCGGAAAGAAAATAGAGTAGTTAACAATCACAAGCAGACACTATTCAGAGAGATCAATCTCTCCTCTCATACTTTGATCTCTACGTTTGTCCCCACAGGACCGTAAGCTAAGTACTTATCTGGAGCTACTGTTGGCGTCGTCCAGCGGTACAGCCATTTGGCGGCCTGCGGCGTCAGGTTGATGCAGCCGTGGCTGTGCGGACGGCCATAATCGTTATGCCAGTATGTTCCGTGAAATGAAATTCCGCTCTCTGTAATGTAAAGCACCCAGGGCACACCGGGCAGGTCGAAGCCATTCGAGGCGATGTCGCCAGCTGCCATGTGCCGTGTGGGACGTTTATGATATGTGATGAAATCTCCAATGGGCGTTGTATATTTTCCGCTTAGTCGCTTGCCGCCTGTGGATATACGCGTGGCGAAAACAAGTTGTCTGTATTCGTAAGCCAGAAGCAACTGCTCATCCAGGCGGACTTCGACGCGTTTGTTTTCGTCAGGGACATGCGGAGATAACGGAGCCAGTTCCAGGTCCGGTATGAGGCGGATGTGCTGCGCGGGGATATAGTAGTATCGATCAAATTTATCGTCCAGGAGGGCATACCACACACTATGATCCACAGGCTGAATCGTGCTTGCTGCAATCCAATGGACGGTTTCGTAGTACAAGCGATAAACAACGTCCGCGTTCACATCTGGTTCGAGGCGCGCCTCGGTGAACGGGACACTGATTTCCCCCAAGCCGCCTCCTGTTGGAATGGACTGCGGCTCGTTCAGAATCGTGCGAACAGGTTGGATGCTTCCAGAATAAACATATCCCTTATCTTCAACCTGATACCACACCCGGTTATAGGCGGATTCATCGTCACTGATCGTTGTATTTGTGATGGGAAGAATCAAATCATGCCAGTATATGTTAGCGCGTTTGGATTTGGAATTCGGCTCCTCATACGCCCACACGATTCGGTCAATGACTCGTGCTTGAAGATTTTCGAAGTCATCCTCTTGAGAGAGGTATGAAGAAAGATCGGGCAGGTACATCCCCATCAAGCCGTAACCACTTAACTTAAGAAAATCACGACGCGAGAAACTCGATTGGCTCATTATATGAACTTGAAGTTCACCCTCACCCTAACCCTCTCCCTCAGGGAGAGGGGACTCACGAGGGAATTAATAATGTACGTTTACCTCCGTGCCTTCGAATGCCCAGTTATATAGCCATTGGGCATCTGGGATCGAAAGGTTGACACAACCATGACTCATCGGCACACCGAAATTGTTGTGCCAATACGTTCCATGCAGGCCGTAGCCTTTATAAAAGTACATTGTATAGGGAACATTCGTCAAATGATAACCAGGACCAGACATAGTGGTAGATTTGAGTTTGATCCATATCTTGAATTTTCCAGTAACAGTTGGAGTCCTTGCTGTGCCGGTAGACACAATGAACGCGTTCACGATGATGTCACCTTCATACGCATAAACACGTTGTTCAGAAAGATTCACATCGATCCAGCGTTTGCCGTTGCCTTTCTCAGGATAAGGTCCACCCGCTACAGTCGACGCGGTGTATTCGCTTGTTGGTGTATCAGCAATGATCTCCATTGCCATGGTGCCAGGTGTTTCTGTCGCTGCGGGAGTCAATGTGAGCGCTTCGGTTGGGGTGGACTTGGGCTGATTTGTTGGGGATAGAACTGGTTTCTTGGTGGGCGCCAATGTCGCTGCGACTGTAGGAGTATCTGCAGGTTGAACCGCGGCGAAAGCGCCCACGCCAATAGGTGTAACTGTAGGCTTGGGCACTTCCACAGATGCCCAATGACTTTCCTGTTCCAATGCGGGCGCGGCCACACTCGTTATCAATGATGCAACAGAGGGTCGGGTCAATGCGAAGATTGCCGCCAAGGTAAAGATGACACAACCTGTTCCAACTACCAAAGCTGGTAGTAGCCAGTTTGGCCCTGTGCGCCTTAAGGTAGGGATGGCAACTGCTTCCCGGTACACGCGTTTAGGTTGAGTTGGAGTAACTACATCTCTGTGGCTCTTTACTTCAGCCGGGACTTGGACATTCAAAGCCTCGGCTTGTCTCAACCGACCAGTTGTCCATTGCACAGCCTGATGAGCGCGCGTGCTCTGAGGGTTGATCGATAGCGCTTTCTGGGCATAGGCAAGAGCATCCCCCGGATTGGGGTCAGAGGCGGCGAGTACTAGCCACACATCCTCCATACCTGGCGCGAGCAGCGCGGCCTGCTCACCCAATTGCCGGGCAGAGGCTTTATCACCACGGCGCAAGGCTTCACGTGCTTTGATGACGTGCTCATGGGCTTCGATGTATTTCATATCCATATAATTACCTAAAATAATTTATGTTTGCGGTATTCGCCGCCGGGGACGGCGGCTCAAGCAACAAATTACCATCTAATTTCCACGGGCGTGCCCAGGTCTGCCCAATCATATAATACCTGTGCTTCATACGTACCAAGGACTACACAGCCATAGGAAACGGGCCTGCCCAGGAAGCCCGCCCATAACGTAGCTCCATTCGAGAGGATCGGCAGCGCGTGGATTCCGTTTTCCAAACCGTGTGAGTAGTAAATGCCAAGCCAGTTTGGCATCCAGAGATTCCATGTGGAGGCATAGGCATTGGGCAGTTTGGTTTGCACAGCAAATGTGCCAACGCGTGTGGAATTTTCTATCCCAGTGGAGGCTACAAAACTATAAATGAGCGAATCATTTTCATACACATACATGTGCTGCTCTGAAAGATCGACCAAAATATATTTTGATCCGTTATAAGAAATCGCAGGTGCCTGTCCCTGGCTTACATCAGAGAATTGTGCATTGTTCACAATTTCCATTGCCATCGAGCCTGTTGTTTCGGTGGCTGCTGGTATGTTCGTTGGAACAGAAACAGGTATGGTCGTCGGTGTGTACGTAGGTTTGGGAATGCTTGCATACGCCCAGACGTTTTCCTCCGTCGGAGTTACCGTGCTAAATATCGAAGCACGGACAGGTGAGGACGAGAGGGCAAACGGGACAAGTCCCCCGCAGAGAAACAGACACAGGATGAGGAGAAGCTGGAGGCGATTGTGTCTGTTGGGTGACATAACGTTTAAGGAACGACATTGGGGATGGGCGTGGGTTCGACGTTCTCGTTATTGGCAAAACATAAAATGCCCGCTACTACCCCCGCGGCGACGCGATCTGTTTGTTGTGTCAGGAGCTCACGATCGAGGTTTAGAAAACCTGTCTCGATGATCGCGGCAACTGTACTTGGGTCGATTTCGCGGAAGGCGTGATACTCGCGCATATCGGATGTGATACTCCCCGCGTGGAAGGTGAGGTCCGTCGCGCTTTGATAACGATCCACCAGGCAGGCCGTGAGGCGGTTAGCGCGGTTGACGTCATAGGTGTTCAGTGCCGCGGCGACCTTGAAGCCCGTTGCTTCATCATTGACATAATCACATGAGTCATTGTGAATGGAGACAATTGCAAGCGCGCGATACCCATTCAAGCGAGTATCGAACTCGCGCAGTAAATCCACTTGATATCCAATTTGGGTTAATTGCTCCTGAACCAGGGCAGCAATCTCTAAGTTCACATCTGCTTCCGTGAGTGTGACATTTCCATTGCCATCGACGCAGACTGTACCAGAGTCGTTGCCCGAATGCCCGGCGACGATGCCCACGCGTAATTGCGGCTGTGAGGAGAGCGGAGCACTCTGTGGGGCTTGCGGTGTGAGTATAAGACTCAACCGTTCATAAAAACCACCCGCTACTAGTCCACGTGAGGGCAGCGCTGTAAAGAGCGTTGCCAGCAAAACAGCAATGCCAAGTGTGGATTGCACTGCACGAAATGGGCGTGTACGCCGAGTCGAACTGCGAGGAGTAGATTCCATATCGATTTCGTGTAATAGTACCTTAGGAGGGAATTAACGCGCAAGGGTTTAAGTATGTCAGGATGAGCACAATTTTTATCTTGACGCCCCTACCCCTCGCCGTTATGATGAAATTTCACTGGAGAAAACGCACATGACATTAGATTCTGAAACTCTCCGCCATGCGATGCGCGCCTGGACGACCGGTGTGGCTGTCGTCACTGCAAAATATGAAGATCAACAATATGGCATGACGGTCAACTCATTCAACTCTGTTTCGCTCGAACCTCCAGTGATTTCAGTTGCATTGAAACAATTAACCCATACCCATGCCCTGGTTGAGAAATCAAGGTTGTTTGCAGTGACCATACTCAATTCCGAACAGAAGGAACTGTCTGATCGTTTTGCCGGGAAGATTCCCGGTATTCTAGATCGCTTCGAAGGAGTACAAACGGACAGGCTTTCCATCGATGTGCCTGTTATCAAAAACGGGCTGGCCTATTTTAATTGTCGTGTGATGAATTCAATGCCGATTGGGGAAAACACTTTGTTTATTGCTGAAGTCATTGATGCCAGTGGTGAAGGTGAGGGCGACCCACTGGTATATCATAATCGCGTGTATTGGAAGTTAACGTTACCCTCACCCTAGCCTCTCCTTCCGGAGCGCTGCGCAGTCTCCCAAAGGGAAAGGGGATGTTCTTATGGAAGACAAACTGACCATTGAAGAACAACAAACGTTGCTGCGTCTGGCGCGTGATGCAATGGAACGCGGAGTTAAGGGCGAGAAGTTATTCCCTCTTGACGAAACCACTCTGACTCCTCATTTGCGTGAACACGGATCCTCCTTCATCACATTGACCGTGCGCGGGGAACTACGCGGCTGCATCGGCGCGCTGGAACCGTATCAGTCGCTGGCCGAAGATGTTCGTGAACACGCGGTCGCTGCCGCGCTCAAGGACCCGCGCTTTCCGGCCGTGAGCAAAGATGAGTTAAACGGGATCCGGATCGAGGTCTCGCGATTGACGCGCCCGATTCTGCTTGACTATAAAGATGCGAATGACCTTCTGTCCAAATTACGACCTCTGGTCGATGGAGTCATCCTGCGTGATGAATATCGCCGCAGCACATTCCTCCCTCAAGTATGGGAGAAAATTTCAGATCCCGCAGAATTCCTGAACAATCTTTGTTACAAGATGGGCGTGAACGAACATCTTTGGCGAATCAGGCATTTGGAGGTGTACACATATCAAGTGGAGGAATTTCACGAGTGATGCGTTTCACGAGTAGGGTAAAATCAGCGCATGGCTGACCCAGCTCGTATTACTGACGATAGCAGCTTTCAGGAAGCAGTAGAAGCCCTGCGGGAGGGAAATAAAACCAAAGCCCGTGAGTTGCTCACGGGTTTACTTAAAGAGGATCAGAACAACGCAACGTATTGGGTGTGGATGAGCGCCGCGATGGACACCGTCAAGGAGCGCATCTATTGCCTGCAAACCGCGTTCAAACTGGACCCTGAAAATGGGGCAGCCAAACGGGGCTTGATCCTGCACGGCGCGTTGCCTGCCGATGAATCCATTCAGCCGTTCTCACTAAACCGTCCGCGCACCTGGGAGGAGAAACTTTTACTTGCGCATGAAAAGCCCAAGCCGAAAGGATGGGCAGCAGTAAAAGCGAGTCCGGTCTTCCGTTTTGGAGGAGTCGTTTTACTGGGCGCGGTGATCATCGGCGCGGTGATATTCGGGTTTATCATCCCAGGGTTCAATCAGGTAACTATTCAGCCGACTCGAACGCTGGGACCCTCGCCAACGTTTTCGCGCACTCCCACATCCGTAAATTCGACCGGCCTGCCCACTGCACAAGGGACACCCGCGCCGCTTTCTGATTTGCTTTCNGAGCCNTACACACCCACNCCGTTATATGTNGCGATCGANCGTTCGCCGCTCACCGGTGATTATAGACTTCGGTTTGAAGCTGCCTTTCGGACAGGCAAATGGGATGAAGCCATCGCAGCACTGGATGAGATCATCAAACTCGACTCGAGCGCGCTCTACGCGTATTACTATAAAGGTGAAGCCTATCGCTTCAAAGGGGATGCGGGCAGTGCAGTTGCCGCGTATCAATCCGCATTGGGTGTAGACCAAAGTTTTGGCCCTGGCTATGTAGGTTGGGCGCGGGCACAATTGATGAACAACCCCAATGCGGATGTGCTTTCCATATTGGATGAAGCGATTCGGTCCGACCCGAACTTTGGTGAGGCATACATCGAACGCGCCGCCATGAAACTAAGACAGAACGACATTCAGGGCGCCCTCGCTGACCTGGACAGCGCGAACGAACTGCTGCCAAATTCACCCTTGGTCTTTTTCCAACTCGCGCAGGCGCGGTTAAAAGCAGGTGAGACCGATCTGGCAATCGGTGCCGCGCGACGCGCCAATGAATTAGATGTGACCATGCTGCCCACGTATCTCTTACTGGGGCAATTGTATGCTGATACTGGCGAAGATGAAGCCGCTCTACAGGCTTTGAATATTTACTTGAAATACCAGCAGAATGATCCTGAGGCGCATTTGCTCGTGGGATACATTCACTTTGACAATGGCGATTACCAGGAAGCCATTCACGCGATGAATCGTGTCATCACGCTGGATCCAAACCGGCGGGAAGCATATCTGCATCGGTTCTTATCCAATGTGGAATTGGGCAACGGGGATGCAGCAGATGAAGACATCGATCGGGTTCTATCGTTCTACCGTGACCTATTTGAAGCTAATATCGCGATGATCCGTTTGCATCTGCTTCAAGATCGAGTCGGAAGCGCCCTGCTGCTCTTGGACAGAACCGAAGCACTCGCAGAGACGGATGAACAAAAAGCGCTGGCGTATTATTGGAGCGCAAAGGTGTATGAAACGCGCAAAGATTTGAAGAATGAAGCGCAAGCCTGGACAAACCTGCTCGACCTGCCCGCCCGCGCCATGACCTCTGAAATGCGCACAGAAGCAGAAGAACGCCTGGCAGAGGTCAGCACACCGACGGCCACAGTTACGCCATCGCGAACACCTACGGCTACGCCTTCGCGAACGCGCACGCCAACAAGAAGACCGACGACACCAACCAGAACTCCGACACCTACAAGAACACGGACTCCTACGCCCACACGAACGCCAACTCCGACGCCATAATTCTTTCGCCATTGATGTAGGCGGGAAATAAACTTTAGGCGAATGTACTTATTATATAATTCAAGAAGTTATGACTAAGATAACGAGCCCATTACGTTACCCTGGTGGAAAATCACGTGCTGTACAGCAAATGAAATTCCTCTTACCTAAAGAGTTTGAGGAATATAGAGAACCATTTGTTGGCGGTGGGTCTTTCTTTATATACCTGCGGCAAAAGCAACCGGATCTCAAAATTTGGATCAATGATTTGAATCCGGAGTTATATTATTTTTGGAAATATGCTCAAGTTGATTCGGAAAAATTGGCGCGTGAAGTATTAATAGTGAAAAAAGAAAGAAAAGATGGGCAGGACTTGTTCAATGAGTTGGTCAACGTCAATATTGACTCGTTAACCGAATTTGAGCGCGCGGTCCGCTTTTTTGTTCTAAATCGTATCACATTCTCAGGTGTGGTTGAATCTGGTGGCTATTCGAAGCAGGCATTTCAAAGCAGGTTTACGGAGTCATCCATCGAGCGCCTTTCGAAAATGGGTTCAATTTTGGAAGGTGTCAAGATCACTCATTTAGATTATCGCGAGCTTTTAGTTGATGGTAACGAAAAAGTGTTTACGTTTCTTGATCCTCCCTATTTCAAAGCAACCAAATCAAAGCTCTACGGAAAAAACGGCGTTTTGCATACAGGTTTTAACCATACTGAATTTGCAGAGGAAATGAAAAAATGTAAACATTCATGGCTGATCACGTACGATGATTCTCCAGTGGTTCGGAAGAACTTTTCCTTCGCGAAAATCTATGAGTGGGAATTGCAATATGGGATGAATAATTACAAACAGGGGAAAGCTGAAAAGGGTAGTGAACTCTTTATTACAAATTACGATTTGCCGAGATTATCCAAACCTAAGTTTGATACAGAAAGTGCTTCCATACAGTTGCATTTGCTCTGAGCATAGCTAAAAGTAGGGACACAGTGGGACGATCAATCGTCAAATGCCTACACGCTTTTCGCTGTGTCTCTACACTACAAGAGATTGCTTCGTCGCCTGCGTTTCGTCTTCGCTCGTTATCACTCGCTCCGCTCAACGCGAGGCTCCTCGCAATGACATATCCCACTCAAACAAAAACTTCCAAGACCATCATCTCGGAAGTTTTATTTACCAATTACAAATTACCAATCATCCCCATCTCCACGTCGTCCCATCCTTTGTATCTTCAATCGTCACGCCCATCTCTCGTAGTTGGTCGCGGATCTCATCCGAACGCGCCCACTGTTTTTGCCTGCGCGCTTCATTACGCTCTGCGATCAATGCATTGACCTGCGCGTCCTGCTCGTTCGAGCCTTTCTTTTCGGCGAGACGGAGTCCAAGCACGTTTGTCAATTCACGCAACGTGGATTGTGCAGGCTTGAGTTGCTCATCATTCGCACCTCCGTCGCGGGCGGTGTTGATGGCTTTGACGAGTTCATACAACGCGGCCAGGGCCAGCGGTGTGTTGAAGTCATCGTCCATCGCGTTAATAAAGGATTGCTTTGTTGTTTCAGCCTGTACCGCGAGGGCAGAGGCGGCTTCGGAGGAGAGTCCTTTTGCAGATGGAGAAGCAGGGCGCAGGGCACCCTTGAGGCGCTCCAGCGATTTTGCTGCCGCGTCCTGAGTCTCATCGTTGAAGATCAGCGGTGCGCGGTAATAGCTATTCAAGACCAGCATCCGCATCACATCGGCATCGCGCTGCGATAAAAAGTCCTTGATGCGGACGATATTCCCCAGCGATTTGGACATTTTCTCACCGCCCATCTGCAGCATGCCGTTGTGGACCCAATAGCGCGCAAAGGGCTTGTCTGTAAAAGATTCTGTCTGGGCGATCTCATTTTCATGATGCGGGAAGATCAAGTCATTGCCGCCGCCGTGGATGTCGATCTGTTCACCAAGTTCCGCCAGGTTCATCGCCGAGCACTCAATGTGCCAACCCGGGCGTCCCTTGCCCCACGGACTGTCCCATGAAATTTCGCCGGGCTTGGCGGCTTTCCACAAGGCGAAATCCATCGGGTGATCTTTGGCTTCTCCAACTTCGATGCGCGCGCCAGCTTGCATATCATCCAGCTTCCGATTGGAGAGTTTGCCATAATCGCCGTCACCCGTGACACTGAAATATACGTCGCCGTTTGGCGCGGCGTAGGCGGCTTCCTTCTGGATCAAACCCTGGATGAATTCGATGATGAGCGGCATGGTCTTACTGACTTGTGGATAGGACGTTGCAGGAAGAACGTTGAGACCTGCAAGTTCTTTTGCATACTCGTCGATATATCTTTGTGATAATTTGAGCGGCTCTTCACCGAGTTCCTTGGCGCGGTTGATGATCTTGTCGTCCACGTCGGTATAGTTCATCACATATTTGACGTTGTAGCCGCGGTATTCAAGATAACGGCGGATGATATCAAACACAATCGCAGACATGGCGTGACCCACATGCGCGTCGTTATACACCGTCACACCGCAGACGTACATCTTGACCGTGTTTGGCTCGAGGGTTTGGAATTCTTCTTTCTTGCGGGTGAGGGTGTTGTAAAGACGGATCATTTTTTCACCACAAAGTACACTAAGGACTCAAAGAATACCCACGGAAAGAAGATCGGCTCATCGAACTTCCAACCTTAGAGCTCTTCGTGTCCTTTGTGTTTAATTTATTTTTTCTTTTTCCCGTTTTCATCTTCCACGCGGGCGAAGATCATACGTCCCGCGGCGGTTTGCAAGACTTTGGTGACAACTACTTCTTTGTATTCGCCGATGTATTCATGCCCGTTCTCGACGACGACCATCGTGCCATCGTCCATGTAGCCCACGCCCTGACCAAACTCCTTGCCTTCCTGGAAGATATTCAGGGTCATATGTTCACTGGGCAATACAACCGATTTGACCGCGTTCGCCAGTTCATTGATATTCAGAATCGTGACGCCCTGCAATTCCGCCACACGGTTGAGATTAAAATCGTTCGTCAGGATCGGACATTTCAACTGCCGCGCCAGCACGACGAGCTTATCGTCCACTTCGCGCACGCCCTCCGCGTTGATGTCGCTAATGCGTACGAGGATATTGGGAAGCTTTTGCAGTTCGGCAAGCACTTCCATGCCGCGGCGTCCGCGCTGGCGGCGTAACCCGTCAGGTGAATCTGCAATATATTGAAGCTCGTTCAGCACAAAGCGCGGGATGAGAAGCGTGCCAGGCAGGAATCCCGTTTTGGCGATGTCAGCCACGCGCCCGTCGATGATGACGCTTGTGTCCAGTAAGATCGTCCGGTTGAGATTTGTCCAGGAGGAGGAAGAGCCGCCCTCACCGCGTCCGCTCAAAGCGCTGAACAGACCCATGATGTCTCCCTGCCGCATGACGAACAGCGAAATGCCAAGATAGGAAAACGCGATCACGCCGATGAACGGAAGGATCTGTCCGAACGGCCTGGGAAGCTGAGCGAACGGAAACGACAGCAGCGCGGCCGTCAGCAATCCGACGATTAACCCAATCAGGCCTGCGAACAGCGTTTCCGCGGAAAGATGTCCGAGTTTTATTCGAATAGCGCGTGCAGGACGAGTAGTGAAGTAGGGCGTCAAGATGAACCCGCCCAGCCCNCCAAGAAGGAGAAACAGCCATCTGTATAAATATACCTGAGTGGACCCGGGTAGTTCAAAAAGGCTTGCAAGCCACCCTCCAAATGCCACCCCAACATAGCTGAAAATGATGAGACCAATAACCCGGAAAATAAATTCAACAATACGAAAACCAATCGTGCTCTTCATAAATAACTCCTGAATAAATGCATTGTAACCTTTTGTAAGGTTCAGAATAATATCTGCATCATAGCACGGCTGGGATGCCTAGTCAAATGCTCATATAACCCTCATATATAACAGTTATACAAAGTAGTTATAATGAATAACCCGAGTTCTTGAAGCAGTTGAACTGCTTCAAGACAGGCGACGAACCGTCGCCATAACCTCTGATAAAGCTATGTTAACGAGTAACACCTCGATACTAACCGATACTCTTAACCGCCCCCTGCGCGACCTGCGGATCTCCGTTACCGATCGCTGCAACTTCCGCTGCACGTATTGCATGCCCAAGGAAATCTTCGGGTCAGATTATCAATTCCTGGAACGGAGCCAGATCCTTACCTTCGAGGAGATCACGCGTCTCGCCCGGATCTTCGTCCGGCATGGCGTTCGGAAGATTCGTCTTACTGGCGGCGAGCCGCTCGTCCGTCGCGACGTGCCCCGCCTGGTCTCGATGTTATCTACGATCTCCGATTTGGACCTGACTCTCACTACGAACGGATCACTCCTCGCCAGGCAGGCACAGGCATTGAAAGATGCCGGGTTGAAGCGCGTGACTGTGAGCCTCGACTCGCTCGACGATAAAACATTCAAAGTGATGAATGATGTGGATTTCCCCGTGCAAAAAGTGTTGGAGGCAATGGACGTCGCTGCCAACGTCGGTTTGGGACCGGTCAAAGTGAACATGGTGGTCAAGCGCGGCCTCAATGAGTCCAGCATTCTGCCAATGGCGCGTTACTTCCGTGAGAAAGGGTATATCCTGCGCTTCATCGAATACATGGATGTTGGTCACACGAATGGCTGGCGGATGGATGATGTGGTACCAGCAGCAGAAATCATCAAATTGATTGATTCCGAAATGCCGCTCGAGCCGCTCGATCCAA
>JGI25406J46586_10001013_pt1 | contig 13171 bp, 8 predicted proteins | sample TabmetS4T2R2_FD_46586 | JGI IMG/M metagenome (IMG submission 46586) | reverse complement strand
ATATTAATTACGTAAAAAAACACTCCTATATATAGCTGCATTTTAAAAAACTTGTTAATCAGTACCTTCTTATCTTCAGTGTTCATTAGCTCGCGGATAAACCATTGACCGAGACCCAATGACGAAAAAGCTACCACAAATGCATAGAGTGTATTTGCCAAAACATAGCTCCCAAAGTCATCTGTAGAATATTTTCTTGCTATAATTACAAAAACAGCACTAAATAAGAGGTTTTGGGAAACGTTTGAAGTGATGCCCCAAAAGCTATTTTTGATTAAAGGAGTTTTTGACTTTTTCAGAAAAAATGCAAATAGTTTATTCAGCATAATCTTGTAAAATTGTTCTGTCACCCGTAATCAGTAAGCAAATGACAGTTATGATCAATATTTCCATTCGTACGTCTGCAAAGGAATAAACAGTGTAAAATCCCACCATCCAACTGGTGATTGTTGCAATAAGAAACAAAAACGACATGTCGTGTGATTTTATAAAAAGCTTAATTCCTTTAAATACAGGCAAAAGAATTATCAACATTAGAGGAATAAATCCTATCAAACCTATCTCTGTGAGAAATTTGAGATACCCGCTTTCGGGATGATCAAAATAAGCGGGCTCTCCATCAATAACAGTCCAAACCTGATCGGGAAAATGAATGGATATATAATTACGATAGTTACCCAATCCAATGCCAAATAACGAATGTCCATAAAAGATTTCTAAAGCTTCCAGCCAAATTACATATCGGAAATCATAAGAGTCCGTTAGGGACGAACGTTGTAGAATAACAAGACTGTCTGCATACGAGTAAATAACAAAATATAAAACTATACCTCCCACAATTGCTGCAAAGCGGTAACTTGAATTACCCAGTAGCAGAATAATCAATAATCCCAATCCCCAACCGCCAAAGCCTGCCCGCCCGCCTGTGCAAAGTATGGCTACTCCGGCTAAAAGAAAAAACAAGTAATTATATATGGGAAGCTTTGAAGCGCTTTTTTCTTTTATTAGAAATAAAAAACTCACTGCACCAAGATATTGAGAGTATAATTGAGGATCATTGAAGTAGCTAAAATATCGGGTTCCCTGACTAAGGATATTAACATTTTGCACCTTGGCAAGGGTAAATGAAACTCCAAATATAAACTGGCATATTAAGAATAGCAATGATAAAACAAAACTCACTTTAAAGCAGTTTATAATTGTATAAATAAAACTTGTATCTTCTAAACATTCTTCAACTACAATTTTTGCAAAAATGAAAATAGAACCAAGAGTCATAAACGCTTTGGGCGTGTAAATCATGTCCATGCTCCCTGCTTTAACACATCCAATAATTGAAGACAGCAAAACAAAAAGAAAAAGAAGTAAATAAATATTTCTCGTTTTTAATTTTTCATACCTGCGCTTATATAAACTAAAGAAAAATAAGTAGGTTATTATATTGAAAATTGTAAAGCCGATGTTTTGTACATTTATAGTTATTTGCATCAAGGGGAAAACGATTAAGATAAATTTTATATAGACGCGGTTTTTTTCTTCTCTTGTAAAAAGCATAAAGAGAATAAATACAATAATCGCCATAAACCCCAGACTCGAAATGAAAGTGGTAGACATCTAGTTCTGTTTGTTATTCATTGAAACCGCATGTATGCTTGCCGCAATAACCCCCTATAGTATGTTATAACAGGAATATTTGAACGAAAATTATTTGTCGTAGTTTTTTTAAAATTTCGCTTTACCCCATACGCCTGTCATTCTGCATATATTTTCTGCCAGTGTAGCATCCTCATAAATATAAAACCTTGGCAAATGGTAATTAAAACCAATCTTTTCTTTGGTTAAATAAGTTTCTTCGGTGGTAAAACCTAATTTAAAATTTAACTGATGTAAATAATTTACTTCTCTAAGCGAAAAATCTCCGTTTGGATAGGCAAAAACATTTACTTCTGTTTGCAACCAGTCTTCTAATTCCCGTTTTGAATCTTTTATTTCATTGAAAGATTCATCGTCCTCACAGTTTATAAGAATGGGATGTGTTACTGTATGCCCACCAATAGTTACATACTTTGAAACGGCAATTCTTTTTATTTGCTCAACAGTCATCGCCTGTCTTCTGAGATGTACATTCCCCATCAAGACTTTAACTATTTTTAGCCGCTCATCGTTCGACAATTTTTTAAGATGCTCCGGTTTATAGACAGTTAATTTTTGCCTTCTCGCTATATCAACATACGACCACCAAAAGGATCCATTTTCAACAGGTTCCGTTGAAACAAATATGGTTACAGGAATTTCATATTTATTTGCAATAGCAACTACATTTTCTTCATTACTTAACCAACCGTCATCTATTGTCAAAATCACTGCTCCCCGAGGAAAAGGTTTATTTCCCTTCATAATTAGTTCTATGTCTTTAACCGAAATAAAGTGAAAACCGTTTTTCAGAAACCATTTTATAATGCCTTCAAACAATTTTTTGCTTGGGGAATGAAAATAGAGAGAGAGTATATATTCACCTTCTAAGGCCTTTCGTTTTGCTCTGGTTACAAAACCTAAGGCAATTAATATAATTGCATAAATAAAAGCAAGCAGATTCCTTAAAGTTAATTTCATGGAAATGGATTTATAGAAGCAATTTGTTAACTGTATTTAAATAAGAGCAGCAGTTTTAGTAACGATTTTTATAGTAATTTTTTCTAAATTTTCTTTTTCTACTTCANCATACATCATATATCCTAATGAGGGCAAAGCCACTTTTACAGTTTTGCTCTTAACAGCAATGACGCTTCCTTCATACTCCGTTAAAGGACCTTTCATAATTCGCACTGTGTCATTGAGACCTACGGCAGACTTCTCAAGTTGAACATTAATATAATTCGTCAAGAATTCTTTTACGCATACAATTTCTTCGTCTCTTATTACGGCAGGTTTATTCAACCAATACACAAAATTTATTACCCCTACTATCTTTCTAATTTCTAAAAGCTGTTTTTCAGTTACGCGTACAAACACATAAGAAGTAAAGAGAGGTTCATAAACAATTTTTTTCCGATCGCTCCATTGGCGCAAAACTCTATTCAAAGGACAATAATTCTCATACTTTTTTTCAGTTAGGATTTCAGCCACCTTTTTCTCCCACCTTGGCCTGGTATATAATGCATACCACTTCAGCTCGGTTAATTTTGGTTCCATAGAGTAATTTAACGGTTTAAAATTTGCTGTTTTCTTTTGTATGGCTTCGCCAGTATCCAGTCACAATCCCTTTTTGACTGAATAATTTTATATAAGTACGGATGTAACTTCCTGCCTCTTTCTTTCTGCCTCCCTTAACTGATGTTCTACTGTCAACTGAATCAAATGTTATAAATCACCTTTAGCAGTAATTTATATTAGGTATTAATAAACCAATCCTTTTTAGCAGTACTTAACTTAATGCTTTTTTCTTTTTACGCTTTTGATTATACTTATATTCATAACTAAACCCATAACCATAGCCATAACTTTGTTTAACAAATCCCCTCGGTCTTAAAGCATTAAACACAATAGCTACATTTTTGAGTGCCTTTATTTTGTTATTTTCATCAAGTAAACGAACGATTGTCTTAGGGGTATATCCATGCTTTATTACATACAAAGCACAGTCACAATATTCTGACAATATGTAAGCGTCGCTTATGGGCTCCATGGGAGGTGTATCAATTATTATAAAATCAAAAACATCTTCCATGTAGCAAAAAAATTCTCTTAACCTCTCACTTAAAAGAAGCTCACTTGTTTTTTCTAACGGTATCGTACCTGCGCTACATACAAATAAATTGTCCTTGTCTGTGCTTTTGATTATTTCGTACGGTTCTTTTTCCCCCTCAAGAAAATTAGCAATGCCAACTTCATCGTTTATGGCAAATGTTCGCGAAGTATTAGGGTTTCTGAAATCAAAATCAAGTAAAACAACTTTCTTTCCCGACATGGCAAGACAAGACGAGAGATTGTAGCTGACAAAACTTTTACCTTCGCCTGTAATGCTTGATGTTATAAGTATTTTCTTTTTTACTGTATTTCTTCCATATAGCCCCATACCTGCCGCTAATTGGCGAAACTGTTCATTAGTGAGAGTGTTTTTTTCCTTTTCTGTAAGACGTTTCTTCTTAATATTAAAAATCTCTGCCACTACAGGAATACTCGTATGTTTATTAATATCAGAACGAAATAAAATTTTGCCACTGAAGACTTCTTTCCACAAAACAATCAAACACCCGGCTCCCAATGCCGCAAAAACCGCTATCGCTAAAACAATCATTTTTTGAGGGCTTGTAGGCCACAAAGATGATTGAGCCTTATCTATGATTCTGCTATTACCAAGCGTGGAGGCATTGGATAAGGAAGCCTCTTCCTTCTTCTGAAGAAGAAAGTCATAAGTACTGTTCAATGCAGCAAGTTGGCGGCTAATCTCAATGAGGTCTCGTTCTTTGTCAGGGATATTCTTAAGCTTAGAAGAGTAATTGGCAAGAGTTGAAGAGAGATTATCCCGGCTTGTACTTAAACTTATTCTCTGCACCCTTGTATTTTCCAATATGTTCTTTTTTGTTTTTTCAATATCATTTGCCAACGAAACAAGCTGCGGGTTGTTTTCAGTTGCGGTCATTTTTAATCTTTGCGAGTTAATCTCAAGGTCGTATAGACGTTGCAGCAAATTCACCAAAACAGGATCATTAATTCCTAAGGTACTTGGAATTACACCTTCGGTGCGACTTGAATTAACATACTTTTCCACTTCATCCAATATGGCGATTTGCCTGTTTACATCAGCTATTTTTTGATCATTGCTGCCAACATTCTGAAGAAATAAAGTACTTTGTTCGCTTAAGTTTACTATCCCGTTTTTTTCCTTATATTCATTAACAAGTCTCTGGATAGAATCTACCTGATGTTGCACATCGGCTATTTTCTCTGTAACAATTGANAGNGTTTTAGCAGAAAATTCATTTTTATCATCTATAGATGCNGCATTATAAGTGTTTATCAATTCGTTTAAAATATCTTCTCCGCGCTTGGGGCTTTCATCCTGCAGTACTAACTTTACCACACTCGAAAGTTTATTGGGTTGGCTTACACTAAGTCTTCCTGCTAACGAGGCTGCAACTATTTTTGGAGAAACAAGAGAAAAATAGAATGGTTTGGAATCAGCCCTCTTGTAATTGGGATTCGCTGTAAATTTTAATACTCCGTATGGAGTATTCACCCATTCATCAACAGGGTATTTTTTATTTTCTAAATTCACTGTTCTTTTTAGAGAGTCATAGCGAAAGTATACTTTACTTGCTCCTCTAGAAGTATCAAGGTCATCCGCATTTTTGAAATATATGCTCAGAGGAGAGGAAGTATATGCAGAAATAGCGTTCACCCTTCCCTCCGTAGATACAGGAGCATATAAACCAAGCTTTGTTACAACTTCTTTCATCAATTGCTGCGAGTGCAAAACCTCCATTTCATTTTCCACGATGTCATTCGAGGTAAATATATTTAACGATTGCATCGCTTTGGAATCTGAAGAGCCTTTCTTTTCATCCTTTATCATCAATGTTGCTGATATGTCATAAAGGGGAGGTGCATATCTTAAATACACATAAGCACAAGCCACGCTTACTATACCAAAAAACAGAAAGATAGGCCAATAAGGGAAAAATCTATGCATAATCTGCGTAATCAGATTATCTTCCTCCTGTTGTATTCTTTTTTTAGTTGTTTCCATAAAACTTTACCATTTGTCATGCAAATTTTTCTTTACAATGGCCATACTTAATGTACTTTACAAAAAGTTATATTCCCGTCGGTATAATTCGTCGGTTTGCATGTAGCATTTGTAAATGAAATAATAAAATCAAAATCAGTCGTGCGACAGGAAATCTTAAGCCACTGTATGTTGGATTTTCAGGTATTAGGATTCCGTTCTGAATTTTTTATCACATAGCTTGAACTCGAATAGAGAATATACGGTGACACTTACTTGGTAAGGGTGCTTACTTGGGTAAGGATGGCATAAAATTACTCTGCTCAAGGTAACTAAAAAATTAAATTTTCATTAGTTCAAAAATAGAAATATAAAGTGCTCTCAGATCGCAAAATTCGATGACTCAACAATTATTATCGTTAAATAGAAAAAATTATCAGTCAGCTAATTAAATAAAGTTGAAATTAAGCTGGCGGGCAATCACGAGATCAGTAACAGGAGTACAAAAGCAGTTTCAAGAACTTGNTTTGTTTGANATTTATCAAAGTTAACTGATGTGACACCTAGCTATTTCCGGTTTATCCGCATTCGTACACTATACCGTTCATTTTCGTACACTTTTTCTTTCCTAAATATTGCGAAAAGCCTCACGTGCAAAGCTTTTCATACATTGGCATAACCGTTGAGCACATTTTATGTGAGCCCAACGTGTGTCCTTAAAACCTAAAGCGAAAAATCTAAAACGTCTCTCATGTCTAAAAAATTATTTCAAAACCGTATGGCACATGTGGTAAAGAATAAAGAGTTTTCGCTTACCAAATATTGCAGGCTTATCAATCGGCATAAACGCATCGTTGGTGATCTTTCTTATTGCTCGGTATGATTACGGCTTTGACAAAAATTGCAATTGCAAATCATTGCAAACAGTAAGCAACACGGAAATCCNCTCTTTAGCGGGATGAAGAGTTTAAGAACGGAATGAGATGGTGAATTGTGATACGATCAATTGGTGAATTATCGCATTGAATCCAAATCCGAAATCGTGAATCATAAATTAAGACATATGTTTCGTAATTATCTCAAAACCGCGTTTCGGTTTTTGCTCAAAAACAAAACTTTCAGCTTCATTAACATCAGTGGCCTTGCCATTGGAACATTGTGCTGTTTATATATTTTGCTTTATGTGGAAGACCAGTACAGTTATGACAAGCATGAAAGCAATGCCGCAGATATCTATCGCATTACTGCATCATTATCGCTGCCAGGCGATAAGCATAATATTCCCCACTGTTCGCCACCGATAGCCCCTGCTATGAAACGGGATTTTCCGGAAGTACTGCAATTCACCCGTGTAGTAACTGATTTTAATGCAGGAAAACATCTGCTTCGTTATAAAGAGAAACTGGTTTATGAAGACAAACCGGTCTATGTGGACTCCACCTTTTTTGATGTTTTTACCTATCACTTCACAAACGGAAATGCGAAAGACGTATTATCGCAGCCCTATTCTTTAGTACTGTTAAAAACTACGGCAACGAAACTGTTTGGCAGCGAAGATCCTGTTGGTAAGGTTATAGAGATTGATGATAACAACGGCAAGAATGACTACAAAGTAACAGGTGTTGTTGATGAAAGTCTTGGCAAATCGCACCTTCATGCGAACATGTTTATNACCATGAACAGCGGTGGCATGGGCGAATATATTCGGCAGAACAATATGTGGGCAGGAAATAATCTCACCTATTCCTATATTAAGCTGCGTCCTCATGCTGATGCTGCTGCGCTTGAAAAAAAATTACCCGCTTTTTTGAACAAGTATGGTGGTCAGCAACTAAAAGACCTTGGCATGGAAAAAATATTGCATCTTCAACCTCTCGGCTCCATACACACTACTACCGGTTATGAGGGAGAGCTTTCAAAAAGTGTTGATCCTTCTTTCCTATATGTTTTATTGTTGATAGCGATACTTATACAAGTAATAGCGTGCATCAACTTCATGAACCTTTCTACTGCACGNGCATCTAAAAGAGCAAAAGAAGTTGGCGTAAGAAAGGTAGTTGGCGCAGAAAGATCGGATCTCATGAAACAATTTATGAGTGAATCGTTTTTATTGTCTTTTATCAGTGTATTACTTGCATTGCCTTTATTGTTGCTGACGCTGCCTTTCCTCAACCAGCTGACCCAGGCAGACATTCATGTGTCCATGTTTGCTAACTACCGCATACTGTTATTGCTCGGAGGAATTATTGCGATCACGGGAGTGGTTGCAGGCAGTTATCCGGCATTCTATTTATCAGCGTTTGAAGCCATTAAAGTGATCAAGGGAAATTTCACCAGCCACATTTCTGCCACGGGTATTCGTCGTTCATTGGTCGTATTCCAATTCGCCCTCTCAATCGTCCTCATAGGAGGCATCATTGTGATCTATAGTCAATTAAATTATATCCAACATAAAGACCTGGGCTTTGATAAGAAACAGAAACTCGTCTTTAGTTTTTATACTCAGGATACGCGAAATAATATTGATGCGTTTTCTAACGATCTGCGGCAACTGGCAGAAGTGAAGATAGTGGGCAGGGCAAATAATTATCTCAGCCAGAGAGTGTTTAGTGACATGCCTGTTTATCCTGCTGGAGGAAACGCGGCTAATGCCACCGACGTGCAATTCATGATAACAGATGAAAATTTTGTAAAGGCAAATGGTATTAAAATAATCAGCGGCAGAGATTTTCATTTATACGATTCAGGAAAAGTGCTGGTGAACGAAACAGTACTAAGGCGTGTGGGATTAAAACCTGAAGAAGCGCCGGGAAAAAAGTTATATACACAGTTCCCCGGAGTGCCGGAATTTTATCGTGAGATAGCAGGTGTAATGAAAGATTTCAATTTCAATTCTCTTCACGATGAAGTAAAACCATTGATGTTTATATATGTAAACCCACAGCCCGACATGTCAAATCTTACTGTCGCGACAGACAGTAAAAATTACCAGTCACTGTTATCAAAGATAGAAGCATTGTGGCACAAGGATTTCCCATCAGCACCGTTCGACTACAAGTTTCTTGATCAGGAAGTTCAAAAACAGTACGAAACGGAGATCACCCTATCAAGGATCATCAATTCATTCACGATAATGGCTATCCTGATCTCATGTCTTGGTTTATTCGGCTTGGCTGCTTTCAGTGCAGAACAAAGAAAAAAAGAAATAGGTGTGCGAAAAGTCTTGGGTGCAAGTGTATCAGGAGTTGTTGGCTTGTTGTCAAAGGATTTCTTAAAACTGGTTGGCATTGCAATACTGATAGCAACGCCCGTGGCATGGTGGGCGATGAGCAAATGGCTGCAGGCGTTTGCTTACAGGGTTGAGATCAGCTGGTGGATGTTCGCGCTGGCTGGTTGTGTCGCAATTATTATTGCAATGATCACGGTAAGCTTCCAGGCAATCAAAGCAGCAATTGCAAACCCTGTGAAAAGTTTGAGAACGGAATGAAAAATAGATCACAGCTCAATAGAAAATGATTCGGGGTTGCGAATGAAACGCATTAAATTTAAATGTTGAAGTATTTTTTTTGATACCAGCTTTTGTTTCTTGTAGCATCTTTGTTGCGTCGCAATCCTTTCATCTGCAGAATAGGTATTGGGCAAATCGTTATTGAAGTTCTTTTGTTCCGAGAAATCCTCGGCTTCACAAGTTGGGCAGCTTGGGGCACTCTGTACTTTTATAATATGGATGCTTTTTTTATACGTTCTTAATGTTTTGTTTAGAGCCTCTAAAATTTCGAAAACGTTGCATTAACAAAATTACAGCCAACGTCAAGGGCTTTGTGCAGGTGTGGCATTGAAAAAGGTCAAGCCCAGACTGAAGCCAATGATCGTTTATTGTTGAAAAATAGATTAAATGCTGATTAGTATTCCGTCAAGCCCAGAACTAAATCTGAACAGAGATTTGTTGCCAATGCTACTTCCGTCGCGCCACACTTGCACAAAACCCAATGTTAGCGGTTCGTTGCTTTTTTAGATATCGGTTCATAGTAAAGTACTGTGGCACCCGAATTTAGAGATTTTGTCTTAGCAAGCTTTAAAACAGTCCTGTTCTTTATTTGGTCAAACAATTGCAGTCCTTTTCCTTCTATGACAGGGTGAATACAAAGTTGAAATTCGTCAATGAGATTACTGTTTAATAATTGAATAATCAAATTCCGACTTCCGACCAAAATGTCTTTTCCTGATTGTTGTTTTAATTCCAAAACTTCTTCGTCAAGAGGTCTGTTTGCAAGTTTTGCAGTGTCCCAACCTGTGTCTTTTAGTGTGGTGGAGAAAACAAGTTTTTCAATTTTGTCTATAGAAATCGCAAAATCATTCAATGATTTTTCGTCTGAGGGATTTTTCAACAATGTTTGCCAAAATTGCATAAGTAGGTAGGTTGTCCGTCCATATAATATAACTCCTGCATTATTCAACAAGTCAGCATAATGATAATGTAGTTCCTCATCAGCAACAAGTCCGGCAGTATGATCGCAAAATCCGTCAAGCGTCATGTTTATAGCTGCAATTACTTTTCTCATATTCAAATTTTTAGTCGTCTGTCTGTTTTTGAACAATTATCAAACGGCATGCAAATAAAATTGCCAATGCAAAATATTTTTTTGGAGAGTATTTTGGTATGTTCACAGATAAGTTTGGCATTAACCTGATAACAAGTTAATAAGAATGAAGAATAATATGCAAATCAATATTGAGCTTTTGTGCTAAACATACTGCGGGGTCTCACTCAAAACATAAGGCTATGCGGTGAAGACCGTGTACCGGCATTGAATTTAAATATCTTAAAAGAATCATTTTGCAAGTATCATTTGTTTAGTATCAATTATCCTTCCATTTACAATAAGACTGTATTGATAGGAACCTGCTGCAAATTCACCCTTAGTTAAAGTAATACTTCCTATGTCTGAATTCCTTAACTGTATTGATTTCATTAAAGTTCCGCTGGAGGAATAGATATTTATATAAGCGCTGCTAAACTTTTTTGGCACACTATAGCCTATCGTTGTGGTTGAGCGAAATGGATTCGGCATGTTTTGTTCGAGTCTTCCTGCAGAACTTAATTTCAAACTATTTGAAGCATCAGTATTTCCTTTAAGTGATAATGCCGCTTCTATTTTATCAAGCCTTGAACGCAGTGTTTTAAGTTCTTGTTGTTGGTAACTGGTTACCTGTTTGAGGCTATCATTAAGCTCTTGTAATGCTTTAATAATAGGCACCACAAACTCAGCGTATCTCAAACCCCATATCCTGCCACTCTTATCTACACCGCTGAAATCATAATTAACGCTCTTTGCTGCTGCATCTACTTCTTGTGCAAGAAAACCGGTGAACTGTATTTTTTCAATGTCATATTTTCCCTTGGATTGTGCAGTATCTTTTCTTCCCATCAACTCGTTTTCTTTTGTAATGTTATAATGATATGTAACAGCTCGCAGTGCGTTTATAAACTTAAGCCCCGGTACATTTTCCTTTATATCTTTCTTTACCCTTTCATCGGAAAAGTTTGTCCAGCCCACTTGTCCACCGATACTTGTTACAGACGTGTTACCGATGCGAACTTTATTGCTTGCATCAACAACTGCATTGTACCCTATTACTGTAGCATTGGTAAGATTTTCAAAAGCTACATTTGCATTAAATCCAAGTGCTGTACAGTTGTTTCCATGCAGTGGAAGATAGAGTGCGCTGTTACCTACCGCAGTATTGTTGCTTCCGTCTAAGTTATTGAACATTGCCCCCGAACCAAGAGCAGTATTATTGTTGCCGCTTGTGCTGCGATACAAAGAATATAATCCTGCAGCGGTATTATCATGCCCTGTTGTGTTATCGTAAAGAGAATTAGAACCAAGCGCTGTATTATAATCTGCCGTATTAAAATATAATGCAAGAGATCCCAAAGCAACATTATCATGTCCAATTTTATTTTGAGAAAGTGTTTGATTGCCTACACCCGTGTTGGCTTCACCGGTAGTATTACCGATTAATGCATTTTCGCCAACAGCTGTATTGAAGCTTCCCGTAGTGTTACTCACCAATGAGACCGCACCTACAGCAGTATTTCCCAAACCTGTTGTATTCGCCAAAAGGTTGAATGAACCCACCGCAACATTGTATTGCCCGTTGGTATTTGCGGTAAGAGTATTGTAACCAAAAGCAGTATTGTTAACGCTTGTATTTGCTTTCAGTGCCTGATAACCGAAACTCGTATTTGCTTTTGAAAAATCTAATTCAATGAAGCCCGAGGATTGGTTATTTACCCTGAACACAAGTGGCTGTGCATCTTTTGTTCCAAGAAAATTTATCGCGGGATTGGTTCCTTTATTTCCTGTTAAAAGCCATGGGCGCACTGTAGTTTGTGCGTGCATGCGCAGAGAAATAAGAATGAAACAGGCTAAGTAAAAATGTGTTTTCATAACTGTGATCGTTTAAGAAGTCAAAATAAGAAAATACCAATACGCAGAATACAGTTGAATGATTGAGCGAGAATATAATGCAGCTAAACAGGAAAAAATAATTCATGAAATAGATTTCGCTCTTATGTAAATATGGGTGCTTGAATTACTCCATCGAAGTAACATTTGTTGTTACGATTATTTTTCTCATGTTTCTGTTTTTATGTTATGTGTAATTATCAGATTCACTTCATGGCAATTATTTTTAAAATTACCGACGCAAAATATTTTTTGGAGGGAGTATTTGGTATGTTCATAGATAAGCATGGCATTAACCTGATGATAAGTTATAACCTTTTTCTATTCTTTACTTTGCCTTATTGAAACCTATCTTCCTCACTTCACTTATCTGGATAATAGGCTGAGTATTTGTATAGTTTTTAAAGTCACTGATTATTGCATCTCTGTTTTCACCTATCGCTTTATTATATTCGGCAACACCCGTCACATAAAAATAACCTACAGCCAAATAAGGCACTTTATCATTTGGTGTCCTGCCGGCTATGCCCTTATCAATTTCATAAAATTTTAAGTTTTTACCTAAAAATCCAGCCACCATAGGCATATGCTTGCTTTCATAATAGTCCATGTTAAATGTTTTTCCCTCGCCGTTTGGATATAGAATTGCTACTTTAAACAATTCATTTCCTGGTGTTGAAGCGTGTATCAATTGACTGGTCTTACAACTTAAAAAGCCTGTAAAAGCAAAGATTAATAAGAAGAATTTAATTTTCATTGTCAGTTTTTAGTTTTAAATAATTGTTGTTACATCTGTCTGCATAATTGCCACCAACGAACCGGTATTTGCGATTCCAAATCGTTCCTCTCGAGACGGGTGGCAGGGTATTCTTTGGAAAGATAATATTTTGTTGCTCATCTGCTTTTAAATGTTTTCGCACCGGATGCAAAAATTTATAGACGTTCTCGCCAAAGGGAGTTTGTTGTCTCA
>JGI25406J46586_10000970_pt1 | contig 13494 bp, 18 predicted proteins | sample TabmetS4T2R2_FD_46586 | JGI IMG/M metagenome (IMG submission 46586) | reverse complement strand
CCTTCGATCCGTTCCATCTGGAGCCAAGGCTTGCCCGCGTTCAGGCCGAAGTGAATCGGCTGAGGAGCAAGAATGTAAAAACCATTTTTGTCATAGGACATGATGGTGCAACAGCAGGTACGCTCACCAATCCAACTGGTCCATTGATTGACCTGGCTGACACCTTGACTGGCGTAGATGCAGTCATTGGTGACCATAGCAACTTTCAGGTATTGACCACGCGCCCGAATGGAATCCTCGTGGTGGAGAATCTGAGCAAGGGTGCGCGCTTTACAAGAGTTCGGCTGGTGTTTGATACAACTACCAAGAAAGTTACTTACAAGACTGCGGATTTCCACAAGCCCTGGACGATTGGCGTTACACCCGATCCCGCAATCCAAACCCGGATTAATGATCTCACTACCCAACTGACACCGATCTTGGGTACGACCATTGGCACGTCAACGGTTGAAATACTACGCTCGGATGTCTGCGGTCGCTCGGACGGCCGTTTGTGCGAATCACTGGTTGGTGATGTAACAACCGATGCAATGCGAACTACTTACAGTTCGATTGGTGTGGAATTTGCCATTACCAACTCTGGTGGTCTGCGCGATCGGCTCACTTGTCCTCCCGCTGGCGGCGGCACAGGTTTTTGCCCATCTTTCACCCCTCCACCCTATCTGATCACACGTGGACAGGTGCTGGCTGTTCTGCCATTTGGAAATGTTGTAGCCACTGTAGAGGTGAATGGGGCAGAACTGAAGGCATTTCTGGAGAATGGTGTGTCCACCGCAGTAAATCTATCATCTCCATTCGGGTTGGGTGCCAATGGGCGCTTCCCGCAGGTCTCTGGCTTGTGCTTTACCTATAATATTGAAGCTGCGGCTGGTAGCCGGGTGACTGGTGCCGTGCGACAGGCTCCAGATGGTAGCTGCACGGGTGCGGCCATTGATCTGACTTCGGCCTCCACTTATAAGATTGCCGAGAATGACTTCATGGCATCAGGCGGCGATGGTTATCCGGTCACCACGGCTAAGCCGACCTACGCTACACAAAACATTATGGACCAGGTGCTGGCAGATTACATCGCTGCTAACACACCGATAAGCCCGTCGATCCAAGGCCGAATCCATTGTTTCGATCCAAACCCTGGTTCCGGTCCTGCCTGTACGACTGGTTCCCCGTAAGAGATTCGATTCGTTTTGCACAATGAGGGCCCGGCAGGTCTTTCTGGCCTGCCGGGTGTTCCATGAAGAGATTGGATGATCTTTCGAGTTTTTCCTACTGTAATAATCGTCATAATACTTTCATTATTTATTGTCCCGGCCGCCTCAGCTCATAGCTCAGTGCCGCGTGTCGAAATTAGCCTGGAGCGTCTCAATCCGGGCGGAGTATTGGATGTGCGCGGCGTCAGCTTTGGGACGGATGATACCGTTACACTGTCACTCATTGGGACGGGTGTTGATATTTCCTTTGGGGAGATCCTTTCCAATGGTGAGGGAGAATTTAAATACATTGCAACCTTACCTTCTGACCTGATCGAGGGAACCTATTATTTCCGTGCAGTTACCAGTCATCATTATGTGCTCAGCTCGCCTTTAACGGTGTGGGGAACAGCGCTTATGGAAGGAGGCGGTCAGGGAGAAAGAGGCGAAGATGACAATTTGCTGGCACCCATGCCGACCTTTCCGCCGGCTGTGGCGACTGCGCCACCGCCCCAAGTACCGGAAGAGCAGCCCGCTTCTGGATGGGACCCCATCATCCTTATGCTGATGGCTTTAATCGTGATCGGAATTGCAATAGGATTGGGCATANGGCGGAAAAGTAATCAATAGGGGAAATATACCTGGATTTCCCCGAGAGATGTGCAACAGCATATCGAAACTGGACAGATCTTTCGATATATTGCCGACCGCGGAAAAGCCGATATCGACCTGAGTTTTCTCGATGGGAATGGTGAGGCAGAAATTGCTGCTGAACTAAAAATTCTTCTGACCGGCGATTCCGGGGTAAGACTCGGAAAATGGGGAGTGGCAAACACTGGTTTGAGTTTTCTACTAGCTTGTATCACAGAATTGATTCAATCCGGACTTTGGATCCAGTGTCCTGAATAAGGGCTATTTTCTTTTTAAAGGCATTGATTGGGGCGGGTAACTATTACCTTGAACCTCAAGAGAATAAGTAGATATGACCTCAAAACCCGCCACCTATGGCGAAGTAACACTGGAGGAACTGGCTTATTCAGTCCTGNGGACACCGATTATGATCTTGAACCTCTGGGCATGGATAGAGCCAGAGATCATCGAGTTTTATTTTCTTGGCGTGAAACATCAGGACAACCCATAATGCTTGCCTAAATAGAGATTCTGTTGTATCTTTATTTTGACAGGCAATATAAATGTAACTCCCTCCATCAAAAGTCTACGAATGAACAAGGCAGCAATTCAATGTATTTAGCAGTTATTGCGATAGGTGTCATTGTATTGTCACTCACGGCAGTATGGTCGATCTCTAAAGCGATATCTCTGGTATTGCGCAATCAGGTGAGAGAGGGAATCCCCTATCTGCTTGCGTTTTTTCTTCTTATCTATTTTGATTTTTACTTGATGCGGTTGTTGCCCTTCGGATGACCAAGGGGTATGACAGCACTTGCAACAAATTTTATGGGTCGAAGGTCCATTGGGGGCTTGCATTTCGCAGCGTTTTCCTGTATGCTTATATANGTTATCAGGTGGGGAACAAATTCATAAAATGTGGAGTTTGCACAACTGTGCACCCACGTAGTATCTATAGNTAGTGTTCTGTGGAATCCTGTTCGTAAGACCTGGAAACCGCCAATGTGTTAGGAGTGTGAAATATGTCCACGTCTTTNGATCATGGAATTCGTTGGACTAGAANAACCCCAAAAAGCCCTCCAGCGGAAAAAGTATTGTATGAATATGGAAATGTCCGTATCACCAACCTGCTTGCCATCTTCGGCGAAAATATCTATTCGATATGGACCATCGCCTCTGCNCGCACTCTTAAAAGACTCTCGGAAAGCTGGGTACCGCTGGTTGTTATCACCTTTGCGGCCATCTTCGCAGGGGAGGGATGGGATAACGGCGTGGAACAGCCAATGGACGATGGCATAAAGTGGTCACTCGTACTCCTTGGGCTCCTCCTCGCAGCTTATGGACTTTACTTCAATGAACAGACAAGACCCGAATACATCGTTCAACTGGGGTTGCCCGGCGGTGAAGTGCAGGCATATACCTCTTATAGCGAAGAGGAATCTACAAAAATCATCGAGGCTTTGAATCAGGCGATCGCAGAAAAAGATCAGTTGTAATACCACTTTGAAGAAAATCATGAGGAACGCCCGCAGTCATCTCAAATAAAAGGGCGAGGCAACGCTGAAGCTGTCTCGCTCTTTTATTTTCTTGCCTCACTACATTTGCCGGATTGTCATAATTACTCCGCCAACGACTCTCAACGCGCTGCCAGGGCCTGAACAGGATAACCAGGGGTCAAGATATTCGTTAATCAGCGTGAAAATGAAGGGATTGAATATATCATACGGAAACTGGTTTCATCTTTGTCGCCCCTCCAGACTATGCCCTATTCGATGACGATAGTTATGTGGCGTTCGAAAGTTAACTGAGCAGTCAAAAGCAATGGGCAACATGGAAACAGCAATCAGCAGAGAGTCTTGAACCCATTAAATAGTATGCAAACCATTTTGGAAATCTTCTATTTGCGAGTCATAGATGATAAAGTACATTANCAGCGGAAACAGGCCAACCTGAGCAAAAAGGGTAGNGACCCAAATAGNATGATTCAATCTCTTATCCAGGAGAAACGCAAGAACACGGCTGGTGATATCGAAAAAAAGGAGTTCGTCATCCATTCCACCAGTTGGCGTTATATGCAGCCGGGCAAGATTGTATTGACCTACGTCGCTTACTCTGATGCACTGGAGTTCGAAAACGGCAAATCGAAACGTTTACCGCTGAAGAAACTAAAGACGATTACCAAGAAGAGTCGAAAACCGCGTTCTCGTGTTGAGCTTGAAAGGCAGGTTGTCTCTCATGCAATGCGGCACATTGCCTTTTTGATCAAAACGGATAAGCAAAGTAATTTCGAAAGTGCCCTTAGTCCCGAGACGAAAAAAGTCTTCAAATCATTGTGGGTGAGTCTGGCTGGACGAGTCTATTAAGATGCACGGCTTTATTGATTTTGCAGGTCATCCTTCCTGCTTCTTATACTCCACAAGTTTCGACCAACTCACAACGTCCCAGCTTTGGGCAATAGCTTCTTATCAATCAGTTGATGCGGCTGGAACCAATCAGCATATCAAATGCGGTGATCTCTGTGGTGATGACGCTGTTGTTTCAATGGGGATCACGCTGATCGCTATTCGATCATGTAACCGCGAGCAGATCGCATCGGCGTGGATTCGTTGACTCATCGACCTTAATCATCTGAGGTTCCTCAGGAATTGCCGTGAACCACCCCTAGATCTGGCGGCAGTTGCACTGCCGCCCGCCAGCAGTGCAACTGCTGGCGTAACTTTCCCGTCAAAAACCAGAGAGCCAGGAACTTCTGTGTGTCAAATCCGACTAGAATGGAATATAATAGCGCATTAACAAATTTGTAAGGCAATCTATATTCCAGGCAAGATGGGAGCCCAACATGAGACAAAGATTTTTGAATCGAATTAATTTCACAGATATTGCTCTTGGGATTATTGGTGTATCGCTGGTCGGCTTAATCGTTGTCGGCTCCATTAAGACCTTAATTGCCGGAAATTACACAACCAGACAATGGCTTGACTTTGTGATTTTTGGGATTGCACAGGGAAGTATTTATGCGCTGATCGCATTGGGCTATACACTCGTTTATGGAATCTTAAGAATGATCAACTTTGCCCATAGTGAGGTTTTTATGGGCGGCGCATTTACAGCATACTTTGCAGCCGATGCAATGGCAAAAGCTGGTTTTATCAGATCTAATCCATTTATCGCAATTCTCATACTCTTTGGAATCTCCATGCTCACCTCGGTCACTCTAGGTGTTCTCGTTGAGCGAATTGCCTATCGTCCCTTGCGACGTGCACCTCGGTTGGTTCCTCTCATTACGGCAATTGGTGCATCCTTTTTCCTTCAATACACGTTCAAGGGGTTGTATGGCTCACAGTTTAAAGCGTATCCTGAAGTCGCTGCTCTAAAAGGAAGTTACACTTGGGGTGATCTTAATATTACAAAAATCCAAGTGGTCGTTATTATTTCGGCTGCACTGCTCATGCTTGGTCTATATCTTTATGTTCAATATACAAAGACAGGTAAGGCAATGCGTGCGGTATCTGAAGATAAGGATGTAGCTGCCCTGATGGGCATCGATGTAGACGCGATCATCGTCCGGACCTTTATCCTGGGCGCGGCGTTGGCGGGAGCGGCGGGTATCCTTTATGCGTTGACGTTTCGACAGGTAAACTTTTTCATGGGATTCATTCCTGGGATTAAAGCTTTTACAGCCGCAGTGCTGGGAGGAATTGGCAATATTCCTGGAGCGATGCTTGGGGGTATCTTCCTCGGGCTTTTTGAGTCCGTTGGACCGATATTATTCCTTGATGGTCTAAATGTCCCAGCACCTTATCAGCTCAAGGATGTGATCGCGTTTACGATGCTTGTTTTAGTGTTGCTCTTCCGTCCGAGTGGCATACTGGGTGAAAGACTCTCACGGAGTAAAGCGTAAAAACGTAGTAACGACTTCAGTCGTTCAGACTGGATGCGACTAAAGTTGCCACTACGAATCAGTGAAGGCAGGCTTACCATGGAATATGAATCAAAAACAACTTGGTGGTTACAGGCTTTACGAAGCGGTCTAATTGGTGGAGTAGTCGCCGTTCTGGTGAGCCTGGTAGGCATGGTTGGAACCTTCCATGAAAGGGATATCATCGCTGGACAGATCACCATGGGGCAAACTGTACTTCTCCTGATCGTAATTGCATTTACTTACTATTCATCCCGAGGGGATGAGTCCACCACTCCCTCAACCCGCCTGACCAGCGGAGCTCTGACCGGTCTGGTTACGGCAAGTTTCATCGTTGGCCTTATCCTCCTGGGGAAAGCGGTTAATTTGCGTGAGGTTTTCGTAAACGCCTCTCCAGCGTTATACAAAATACTGACGTTTGATATGGAAAACTTAACCGCAGCATATCTTTATTTATTGCTGGGTGGAACAGTCGTCGGTTTGTTGACCGCCATGGTTCATCTTATTCCTTCTGCATGGAGAAGTGCTGTTATTAATGGATTGGGGTTGGTTTTCTTGATCGCCCTCCTTCAAGATTTGATTCGCGTGACCCTAACTCCCTTTCCGGCTGTCACAAAGGCACTTGCCTGGATGTTTGGCTCGAGAGGTCAAGAGGGTTTGTCTGTCGTCGGGGCAATTATTGTTTTCCTCGTGGTTACACTTGTTAACTATTTCTTTACCAAACGAGGAAACGACATGCGGAAACGAATACAATCACTGCCAAAAGCGACACAACAGAGTTTGCGTTGGATAACATGGATCATCCTTATTGCCTTTTTGCTGATCTGGCCTCGCGTGGCAGGAACCTACTTGAGTGAGGTTACGAACACTGTGGGACTATTCATACTCATGGGGCTTGGCTTGAATATCGTGGTGGGATACGCAGGATTGCTGGACTTAGGATATGTGGCATTCTTTGCTCTAGGTGCCTATACAATGGCCGTTCTAACCACCACTGGGGGAGAGATTACATCCAATTTTCAATGGACGTTTTGGGAGGCGTTGCCAGTAGCAATATTTATTGCCGTGCTTGCAGGCGTTGTTCTGGGCATTCCAGTGCTCAAGATACGCGGAGATTATCTTGCAATCATCACCCTCGGATTTGGCGAAATCATTCGCATTCTGTTCCTCTCGGATTTTCTCAAACCGCATTTCGGCGGATCATTTGGAATTGTAGAGATTGCCGCACCAACGGTCGGAAGTTTGACCCTGAACACGCCTCAGAAGCTCTATTACGTGATCCTGGCAGGCTGTATGCTGGTACTCTTCGTTGCCTACCGTTTACGCGATTCGCGCATCGGGCGCGCTTGGAAGGCAATCCGTGAAGATGAGGATGTGGCGCAGGCCATGGGCATCAATCTCACGTCGACAAAATTGCTGGCGTTCGCAACAGGTGCAGCATTTGGAGGATTGAGTGGCGCGATTTTTGCAGCCAAATTATCCACGGTGTATCCGCACAGTTTCGTCTTATTGGTTTCCATCAATGTCCTTGCCCTCATCATCGTCGGTGGGATGGGAAGTCTTCCCGGAGTGATTGTAGGTGCGCTTTTGCTGGTGGGCCTGCCGGAGCTTTTGCGAGAGTTTTCCGAGTTTCGCCTGATGATCTATGGTGCCATCCTGATCGCTATGATGCTCAACAAACCTGAGGGATTTATTCCTGAGGCTGTTCACAGACGTGAATTGCATGAGGTAGAAGAAGAAGATAATGTAACACAGACTGCTACCGCGTAGGCAGAATTCCACACAAGGATATCACTTATGTCCAACATACTCACCGCAGAAAATGTCACAAAACGATTTGGCGGCCTCACCGCTGTGGGCAGACTAAGTATTGAAATCCCGGAAAAATCGATTTACAGCGTAATTGGCCCGAACGGAGCTGGGAAAACGACCTTCTTCAACTGCATCACTGGCTTTTATCACCCTGAGGAAGGCGATATTATCTTCGATGGTCGCTCGATTCTGGGACTCTTATCCGATCAGATCAGCCAGCGAGGCATTTCGAGAACTTATCAAAATATCCGTCTTTTTTCAAACCTGACAGCGCTGGAAAACATTCTCGTGGGCCAACATGCGCTGCTTAAATCAACTCTATTAGGTCCGATCTTCGGTATGGCTGGCACAAAACGTGAAGAAGCAGAGGCCCTTAAGGAAGCAAAACGCCTTTTGGCTTTTGTATCCCTTGCGCGCAAGGGAGATCTATTGGCCAAGAATCTGCCATATGGTGATCAGCGACGCCTTGAGATCGCGCGCGCGTTAGCCAGCAAGCCAAAGCTATTGTTACTCGATGAACCAACGGCAGGCATGAATCCGAATGAGACCGAGGACATGACTAAATTCATTCGTCGCCTGCGCGATGAACTGGGAATTACCATCCTGCTTATCGAGCATGACATGCGAGTGGTTATGGGAATCTCCGAAAAGATCACAGTGCTGGATTACGGCGAAAAGATCGCCGANGGCACACCCAAAGATATTCAGGGCAATGAGCGCGTCATTGAAGCGTATCTGGGCCGCGGCAGTGCTGCACAGATCACCGCCTAAACTCAGAGGAGACATCAACCATGCCCATGCTTGAGCTCGAAAACATCCATACATACTACGGAAATATTCACGCGCTAAAAGGCATTTCGCTTACTGTTGACAAAGGTGAAATCGTCACATTGATCGGTGCGAATGGCGCGGGAAAATCCACCACATTGCGTACCATCACTGGATTACTAAAACCCCGTGTCGGAGCAGTGAAGCTTGAGGGTGAAGACCTAGACAAATACAAAGCACATGACATTGTATATAAAGGGATTGCCATGGTGCCTGAAGGTCGCGGGATATTTGCGCGTCTAACCGTAACTGAAAACCTGGATATGGGCGCTTACAGTCGAACATCGAAAGCCGAGTACGAGAAGGATGTTGAACGGGTCTTTGCATTGTTTCCGCGTCTTAAAGAACGTCGCAATCAGGTTGCAGGAACTCTCTCTGGTGGTGAGCAGCAAATGCTCGCAACTGGTCGCGCCCTGATGGCACACCCAACGATTCTCCTCATGGATGAACCCTCAATGGGACTCGCGCCTGTGCTGGTAGAACTCATATTTTCTACAATCGAACAGATCAACAAGGAAGGCGTGACCGTTCTACTTGTGGAACAGAATGCCTTGATGGCTCTTTCAGTTGCAAACCGCGGTTATGTATTGCAGTCAGGAACAATTGTGCTCCACGATTCAGCCTCAAATTTGAAAAAGGACCCAACAGTTCAAAAGGCTTATCTTGGAATGGAATGAATGAGAACAAATCAAAACAAGGGAAGCGCAGAGGAGAAATCATGCCTCTGCGCTTTTTTATAATTGTTACCGTCATTGCGAGCGAAGCGAAGCAATCTCCTCGTACAAATAAGGAATTAACCTAACCATGCTCATCCTCAATGCAGATGAAGTCCGGCAGGCCCTGCCGATGAAGCAAGTTATCGAGGCGATGAAAGGTGCCTATGCTTCTCTTTCTAACGGAACGGCCGTTGTCCCGCTTCGGACGCGTTTACAAATCCCGAGTCACAATGCGCTCAGCCTCTTCATGCCTGCGTACATGAAATCGGATAAAGGCGAGGCATTAGCGATCAAAGTCGTATCACTTTTTCCAAGAAATCCAGCTCGTGGACTTGCTTATATCCAGGCTGCTGTGTTAGTCCTCGAATCGAATACAGGCCGGGCGATTGCCTTACTGGAAGGAAGCACGCTCACTGCCATCCGCACAGGCGCGGGAAGCGGTGCTGCTATTGACCTGTTAGCGCGCAAAGATAGCAGGGTTGTAGCCATTTTTGGCGCCGGCGCACAGGGACGGACTCAACTTGAAGCCGCATGCAACGTCCGAAATACAGAAAGAGTTTATTTATTCAACCCCAGTGTGGATAAAGCCGAAGCATTTGCAAAAGAAATGGCCGGTAGTAATTCCATCCCCAAAGATATTCGTGTTGCGAAGACTCCCAAAGAAGCAATCGAGAACGCAGATATTATTTGTACAGCCACCACATCATCAAAACCTGTATTCGAGGATAAGGATGTAAAAACAGGCACACATATCTCCGCTATCGGCGCGTACACACCAGAGATGCAGGAGCTGCCTGTTGAAACGGTCGCCCGCGCTCGTATTGTCGTTGATTCGTATGCTACAGTAATGGATGAGGCGGGCGACATTGTGCAAGCCATTCGAGCAGGAGTTATAAATGAATCTGGTATCCATGCAGAACTTGGAGAAATTGTTCTAGGGGAAAAACCTGGTAGAGAGTCTGATAATGAAATCACGTTCTTCAAATCAGTCGGTAATGCAGTACAGGATGCAGTGGCTGCCCAACTCGCGCTTCAAAACGCACGAAACATGAACCTCGGCACAGAAGTGAATTTTTAGAATATACTCGCGCTGAGCGGAGGCTGAGCGACAGCGAAGCCATAGTCGAAGCGCGAATAATATACTTATGCCCTCAGCAGAAATCATAACTATCGGAACCGAGATCTTGCTCGGTGAAATTGTTGACACGAATACCCGTCATATCGCTCGGACATTGCGCGGCATGGGTGTGGATTTGTTTCGCACGATTACCATTGGGGATAACACGGCCAGAATTGCCGAAGCCATACATAATTCAATGAACCGCGCGGAGATCGTCATTACCACCGGCGGGCTCGGACCCACCGTCGATGACCCGACGCGCGAGGCAGTGGCCCGCGCGGCCGGTGTCGAACTTGAGTTTCGTGAAGACCTGTGGGAAGAGGTAGTTGCGATCATTTCACGGTATGGAAGAAAACCCTCCGAGAATCAGAAACGACAGGCTTATATCCCGAAGGGCGCGATTGGAATTTCAAATCCTGTAGGCACAGCGCCATGTTTTATCCTCGAGAGTCCCCTTCTCCCTGTGGGAGAGGGGCCAGGGGCGAGGGAAAGTGTCGTCATCTCCCTCCCTGGTGTGCCGAATGAAATGGAATATATTTTGCACGAATCGATCGTCCCATATCTTCAAAAGCGATTCAACCTGGACCAGGTCATCAAGATTCGCGTGCTGCATTGTGCCGGACTTGGGGAGGGGCTGATTGATGAAAAAATTGCAGATCTTGAAACCCTTAGTAACCCAACCGTTGGTCTTGCAGCGCATACCGGTGTGGTCGATATTCGTATTGCGGCAAAGGCCAAAAATGAAACTGAAGCAGATGAGATGATCGCCAGCATCGAATCAGAAATTCGGGAACGACTTGGCGATGTCGTATTTGGAGCGGATGAGGATAGACTTGAAGCAATTACGCTGAATGAAATTGCCAAGCGCGGTTGGACTCTGACTGCCCTCGAATCAGGGCTGGATGGATTACTCGCGCGCAAGATCCCTCACGCGGTAGCAATCACAGACCTCTCTCCCATCTCTCTTATGGATTCCTTACGGGCCGCCCGCGCGGACACAAATGCAGATGTTGCATTGGGTGTGGTCCTGATTCCTGATGAACGAGCAGCGGAAATCGCGCTCATCACTCCTAAAGGCGAAAAGTCTCACCACATCACGTACGGCGGCCCCCCGCGTAGTCTGCCGCGTTGGTCTGTGAATCTCGCGCTTGATTGGCTACGGCGACGCGCGATGGAGACCGACTGAATGGCACGTCGAAAAAAGAAATCACATACCTGGGTATATTTTCTTTGGGGAATCAATGGAATCGTTATCGTTGGTTTGCTGAGTGCGTTTGCTTTCTTTGTAACGAACCAGCGCTCATCTGGCTCAAATGAATCGGTTGAAACGCCTCTTCTTAATCCAACTCGGAAATTGCCGCCAACCAGTTATTTCCTGCCGACGCTCACGCCAAACCCACTTTACACACCACCTGTATTTGAAACATCTACACCGTTCATTCTCGAAAACGGACCGCGCCCCACAGTCATAGGCTTTTCACTGGCCGGTCGTCCGATTGATGTTTATACATTTGGAGCTGGAGAAAGAGAATATCTTATTGTGGCAGGTATCCATGGTGGATATGAATGGAACACGATCGCGCTGGCTAATGAATTAATCATACACATAAATGAACATCCAGAAGTGATTGCAACGGATGCAACGCTATATATCATTCGCAATATGAATCCGGATGGTGAAGCGCGCGCACATGATGTAGATGGCAGAGTCAATAACAACGGCGTGGACTTGAATCGCAATTTTCCGTCCGAAAATTGGAAAACCGAATGGGATCGCAATGGATGCTGGATTTATCGTCCCACCACAGCTGGTCTGTATGCAGGTTCAGAGTCTGAAACACGTACTGTCATGAGTTTTGTGAAGGCTCATAAGATCAAAGCCCTGATCAGCTATCACAGCGCGGCGCTTGGGATTTTCCCTGGTGGCGTGCCGTGGGGGGAATCATCCAAACAACTCGCCAAGGCGCTCTCGAAAGTTACCAGATACCCCTATCCCCCCGTAGATACAGGCTGTGAATATACAGGTACTCTCGCAGATTGGGCCGCGGAAAATGGCGTCGGCGCTGCGGTTGATATGGAATTAAGCAATCACCGCGATACCGATTTTGACGAGAACTTAAAGGCCCTAAAAGTGTTGATGGGTTATGTTCCGTAACGGGTGCTATAATTTGTATGGCAGATTTAATGAAACCCATTCGCATCTCCAATCATGCACGCAAACGAATGGCTGGACGTGGCGCGACAGAATCAGAAGTCATTGACGCAGTTCGATCTGAAAAATGGAATCCTGCGCTGGAAAATAAAATGCAGGTGCGCAAAATCTTCCAGTACGGAAAGGCTTCACCAGTAAACCAAAAGATTTATGCCTTCAAAACGATTCATGCAATCTTTGCCGACGAAGAAAATGAAATTATCGTAGTTACTGTCATGGTCTATTATGGAGACAAGGAGAAATCCTCATGAAAATAACTTATGATCCCAAAGTAGATGCTCTCTATCTTGAGTTTCAGCCTGTTGAAGATGGCATGGTTGAAACACGTCAATTGACCGAAGAGATCTTTGCAGACTATGCTCCCGATGGTAGTTTGGCTGGCTTGGAGATCCTGGATGCCCGTCGTGTTCTAGCACAAACTGCCGGTCGTGTTACCTTTGAAATCGAACCTGCGCTGGCGATAAGTTCTGCAAATAAATAAAAACCATGGAAATTAATCTTCTAATGAAGAAACTTTATCCTCTCTTTAAGAAACATCAATTTCAAAAAGCAATCCTCTTTGGTTCGTTGGCGCGGGGCGAGGCATCTAGCCATAGTGACATCGATCTCATCCTCGTCAAAAATACCAATCTCAGATTTTTAGATCGATACGATGGGGTTCTCCAAGAATTTAGCCAGGCACTTCCTCATTGGGACGTGGATCTTCTCATTTACACACCTAAAGAATTAGGTGCAATTTCTCATCGAAAGTTTATTCAGCGGGTATTGAAGGAGGGAATCATTCTATATGAGGCAAAATCTATCAAAAAAGAATAAAACAGGCGGCCTGATAAGCCGCCTGTTTCAAAACAAGGAGCATCAATGACCCAGGCGGATACTCTTTTTATAAACGGCCACATCCTTACCATGGATGACCAGCTTACTCAATTTTCTCCCGGCGCGGTCGCGGTGAGTGGTGATAGCATCGTCGCTGTTGGACTCGAAGATGAGATTAAGAAAGAATATTTAGCGGATGAAACATTTGATTGCAAGGGCAAAGTCCTCATGCCTGGATTGATCAACGCGCACAC
>JGI25406J46586_10000961_pt1 | contig 13530 bp, 7 predicted proteins | sample TabmetS4T2R2_FD_46586 | JGI IMG/M metagenome (IMG submission 46586) | reverse complement strand
CTCGTGCCGAGCGACTGGATGACCAGTAATCCCCAAGTACTGCCTGACGGCTGGAGTCTCGGCCTCGGCTCGGCTGGTGGGGCTGGGTATGAGCGTATACAAGTCAACTCGAACAACGCCGTTCTTACCGACAGTAGCGGCGACACCCACGAGTACACCTGGACCGGCAGCGGCTTTACGCCGCCGGAGAACGAAGATGGGCAGCTGGTGCGCAATGCCGACGGCACCTTCACGCTTCAAGATTCTGACGGCAGTACCTATGTATTCGGTACGGATGGCTCACTCACCAGCATGACGAATGCGACCGATGACCAGAGACCTGCGGCGCTTCAATATAGTTACGCCAGCGTTAGCAGTGGCCCTATGACTCTTAGGCAAATTATAGATAGCGTAAATACGAACCGTTGGGCAAAGCTCTGGTACAGCGGCGAGAGCCAATGCGGCAGCACGCCAAGCGGCTTTGATACCAACGCACCCACCAACAATCTGTGTGCGGTAGAAACGAACGATGGACGCAAGACCTACTTCTACTATGTGTCCGGCAACCTCTCCCGCATCGCCAAGCCCGGCAGCGAGCTTACGGATTATGGCTACGAGTCAGTCACCAACGGCAGCGTAACTATTGGTTACCGCTTGAGTTCCATCCGTGATCCTTTGGCAATGGATGCGGTGGGCGCGAGCGTCCGCAGCAACGACGACACGGTTAAAACCCAGCTGGGCTACGACGTACTGGGCAGGGTAACGAGCGTTAAGCAGCCCGGCGCTACGGCAAGCGCTACACGCATCGAGCACACCATAGAGTACTTGCCCGGCCAAAAAGAGTATGTAGACTCCGGCGGCAATATCGTGCCGGGCTACGAGGGCATGACCAAGCAACACGTAGCCGGGGCAACTGAGCCTAATGGCTTTAGCCGCCGGGTCAAGTATGACGACAAGTTCCGCACGATTGAAGACACCGACATTGCCAACCTCAGCACCACTACAGAATGGGACAGTGCCAAGGATCTGGTGCTCAGCTCCACTGACCCCGCCGGCCAGAAGAGCACCACGATCTACGACGACGAGGACCGGGCAACCGACGAATACGGCCCGGCTCCAGCCTCCTACTACCAGGCCGACCGCACACCCTCCAGCACCTATGCCAGCCAGGTACCGCACACCCAGACCGGCTACGACGAAAGCATCGTTGGACCAGAGGTCGCTTGGTACGACTACACCAAGCAAACAAGCAATCCGGAAGGCGTGCTATCTGGCGCTCCTAAGTTACACGCCACTGGCATAAACAGTACGCCGGGAACACTGAGTTATGACTTTAGCAGCCCGCCTATTACAGCCAGCTCGGGCGCACAAGGCATCGGCTTTAGCGCCACCGGCAAACTCCGGCTACCGACCGGCACCTACACCATTAGCTCCGACACCAGCGATGGCATACGGGTATGGGTGGATGATGATCTAAAGGTAGACAGCTGGATAGACAGCAGTTACCGCACAGTCACAGGCACAAGCTTTACACTCAGTGCCACGGCAGCACAACGCTTACGCATAGACGTGTACCGAAAGACGGGCAGCAGCGGCACGCTCAATGTAAAGATTGCTCAATCCGGCGGCTTTAGCGCCACCACAAACTGGAGCAGCTACCTAAAGCCGGATTACAGTCTTACTACCTCCACGAAGACGTTTGACAGCACCTTTGGCGACAGCACGAGCACAACGAGCTACGGCAACAATCCGGAGCTTGGGTTGGCCGCCAGCAGTAGCGAGGATTCTACGGGCTTGAACCTTTCAACGGCCAACACGTATGAAACTCAAGGCGGCAGTGGTAGCTATCTGCGGCAGCTGACGAAGAACTTGCCGGGCAACCCGACCGGCAACCCCTCGTTTAGCTACAGCTACTACGGAGCAACCGAGACTAAGGACAATCCATGTACCAGCGGTACCACAGAGGCATATAAGCAAGCCGGCTTCCCGAAGCTCAAGACCGAGGCCGATCCTGACGGCACAGGCAGCCAAACCGCTAGAACGAGCGAGGTTATCTACGACGATGCCGGGAGGGTAGTTGCCAGTCGCTACAACAGCGACTCCTGGACCTGCAATTACTATGACTCGCGTGGACGGATAAGCGAAACCGATGTGCCCGCCTACAACGGCAACAGTGCCCGCACCGTTAGCAACGACTATGCTGTTGGTGGTGACCCGCTGGAAACCACAAGCTGGGACGACCAGGGCTGGATTGTCGTGTGGCACGACCTGTTAGGCCGCACCACCAAATACCGCGACGTCCACGACGACGAAACGACTACTACTTACGACAGCCTGGGCCGTATGACCCAGCGGGTAAGCCCGGTAGGCACCGAAACGTTTGTATATGACAGCTATAACCGCCTTACCGACCAAAAGCTGGACAGCACTACTTACGCCACCGTTACTTATGACAGTTACAGTCGCATCGACAAAGTGGACTATCCGAACGGTAATTCCCTCCGGCTTACAATGGGCTATGACAGCCTGGGCCGGAACAACAGCTACACCTACCGGATGGGCAATGGCACCACAACCATTTCTGACACCGTAACGAAATCCCAGGGCAACTTAACTCAGTATGATGTGGTTGCTTCGGGCAGCTCCAGCCTGTGGTACACGTATGGTTACGACCATGCCGGACGGCTGACCTCTGCCGACATCGGCCCGCACAGCTACAGCTATGGCTACGGTAGCCAGAACAGTGCTTGCGGCACCGCCAACAACAAGAACGACAACAGCGGCAAGAACGGTAACCGCACTACCCAAACAATTGACGGTACGACCACAACCTTCTGCTATGACTATGCCGACCGGCTCATTAGCAGCAGCAACTCGCTTCTCAACGGCGGCGACTACGACTCCCACGGCAATATGACCAGTGTCGGCACCGGCACAACCCCTCTCCGCCTCTGCTTCGACTCCAGCGACCGCAACAGCTGCATGACCCAGCGCAACAGCAGCGGCACGGGCATTGCCATGTATTACGAGCGGGACGTTGCAGGACGCATTGTTGCCCGTTACAAGAACACGCTCACTAACTGGACTGCTACTGCGGCTGGCGACTACTGGTATGGCTATACAGGAGATGGAGACGGCCCGAGCTTTGTCCGAAGTACCGGGTGGAGCATTGTTGAGAAGACACTGATGCTGCCTGGAGGAGTTAACCTCACCATAAAGCCGCCACTATCCGGCAACAGCCAAAAGCAGTACAACATGCCAAATATCCACGGAGATGTACTACTAACTGCCGATGCAAGCGGAGCAAACACATCCAACGGCAATGGCCCGGCCAATGCCTTCACCTACGATCCGTTTGGGAATGTTGTTAGCGGCAGTGTACTGCCGGCCAACACGGCCCTGGCATCCTACGGCTGGGAAGGGCAGCACGAGAAGCTGACGGAGTCCGAGTATGCCGTTACGCCAATACAGATGGGAGCGAGGGTCTACATCCCGCAGTTAGGGAGGTTCTTGCAGACTGATCCTGTTGAGGGAGGCGTAGATAACAACTACGTATATCCGACAGACCCGATTAACGCCTTTGACTTGAGCGGTGAGTTTTCACTACTTGGAGCAGGCTACTTCACTTACCTGTCCCCAGTATCCATGACGAGATTCCGAAGGCTCGTCTGTGGAAGTGGGTGGTGGATGCTTACTTGCCTGCCAGGTCTGAGCGGTCTCAGAATAGCTAGAGAAGGAGCATGGCTACTACGAGCAATGGAGGCTGCCAGAGGGGCAAGGGCAAAAAGCCTAGCTCAGCAACTAGTAGTCAAGGTAGTTATGGCAAACCCAAAGGTGGGAACTCGAATAATGAAGGGACTAATCAAGGATCCTGCCTTCAAAGAAATATTCGGATGGCGCAAAATGGAGTACACCTACTACGGTAGAGGATTTAAGGTCACAATACACTACTTCTATAACATCTACACTCGCGCAATAAGGCAGATGAAGTTTAAGTAGATCGACCAAGGAGTAAAAGTGATAGTAAAATGCAAAACCAACAAGCTTGCTACGTTGCCAAAGAGATTGCAGAAATTTGCGTTTACTCAGAACGAGCAAGGCATATTGGATCTAACACCCGGCAAATTTTATACGGTCTTTGGAGTAAGAAGATCGCGGAACGAGACTTTCTATCTCACCCTAACGGATTCGATCAATACAAAGCTGCCATGGTGGATGCCAGGTAGGTTGTTTTCTAATCCTGACACTGATCCGCCTCAACACTGGGTGAGGCGACGACGACGTGGATGGTTCCATACTGATGAAATTCTGGCCCCGGCGCCTTATCACGGTCACGAGAACGATGTAGAAGACGGCACGCCAGCAGGCTACGAAGCATTCGAGAAGATGAAGCAGGCACTATAGAGAGACTGCTATGGAAACAATCTGTCGAGCTATGAAGCGACGTACAATAAAGTTCTATCATGACGAAATCAATCGTCAAACAACCTAAATATATAGTCATACTATTAGTTGCAGTACTATTATCGCTGACACTTAATCTGTATCAGTTTTCCCACAGAGACCACCTAAATGGATATCAATTGCATCAGGCTGCTTACGCATACATTGCTAAAGATTGTCACGAGAAGGTAAGAACTGAAGGTCCTAATCTTGACTGTTCTCACATAGATGTAGGAGAGCCAAGCTATATAGAGGGTGGACTTTTTGATCCCAATTTATGGACCGTAAGTGCTGTAGCAAGCTACAAAGGAGGTGAGTTGGTCTGGTTTATAGAACTTAACCCAACCGGTAAAATAGTCAAATCAGAACTAATGTATACTGACTCAACGGGAAAAGAAATTGAGTCTAAAATGAACTAAAGATCCTTGAGGAATTTCGTATAAGCCCTAGCACTCGAAGCCTTAGAGGTGCCTGGGGCATCGAATAACTATTTAGCTATACTTTACATCGTGCGTAAATTTAAGTCACTCGAAAAAATCTATACTGGCGCGCCGGTAGTAGCAGGAGCACTCATCCTTGCCTTCATCGCCTATTCACTATGGTCAACTTTCAAACCTCTGTCCGAAAAGACGGCATACTCAATAGCGCTTCATGCTGCCAGGAATGCATGTCAGAACAATGCAAATAGAGAACCGAAGCTTGACTGCTCAAGTCTGAAGCTGGCACATAAAGAATACGTGTCTCCTGGTCCTAACGATGGAAGCGACGTGCCATCGTGGACGTTCGAGTTTGTTACTGATAAAGATTCAACCCCTTGGGAATATCGGATACTTCTCAACAGCCATGGAGAGGTAATCTCCTCCTCAAGAGGAGTGCAGGGAGAGTAAGTAGGTCGCCTGGGCCAAGGCTAAAAATGGAACTCAATCCCTCACGACCCACCACCGATGAGCTATTCATAGCCGCAGGAATCTCCGAAGCCAGGGAAGGGGACCAGGAGGTAAGCGACGCCGTTGCCCGCCGGATCGCTGCCCAGCTGCACGGTGGCCAAGCCACGGCCCTCTACAGCTTCGCCAGTACCGGTGCTATCCCAAACTATGAACGGCTGAGAGACGAGCTGCTGGACGGGTACGAGCAACATCTACCAGCGGTGCGGGACTGGATCGACTGCCTCGGCACCTACGCCCTCCATGCTGGCGAACGCGGGCCGGTTGAGGGCTGGGCCGAACTCTAGCCCAGGTAATTGACGATCCGCCAGGTGATCCGGTCTCGAAATTCGAGATAAACGGTCGTGGCGGTAAGCACGTTGAAGGCAAGGCTACCGAGGTCTTGAGGCATGCACTCCAACGGAGACGCGGCTTGACGGCTAGCACCGAAGTACTTGGGCTCCAAACTTGCATGATTAGCGAACACCAGCAGCCGCCCGATCTGGTGCTCATCACGAAGCCGCTGGCCAAGCTCGCTGAACCCGCTCCCACTGCCGGGCAGCGTTCCGACCTGTTCGTGAATCAGAACAACGCACGGCCCCTGTACGAAGAAGGGCTCGCCTTCAATCCGAAACGTCTCGCCAGGGCCGTAACCGAACTCGGTAAACAGCGGGTTGGTCCACTCGTACGTATAGTGCATCCGCCCGCGTGTCAGGCTGGCACGGTCGGTGCCATCGCCTACTCCCCCCAGCAGGGAACCGGCATCGAGAGTCTCTTGCAACTCATAACGATGTACTTCCAGGAGACGTTCGACTAAGGCCCGGAAGTCGTCTGGCGGCATAGGACTCATCTCAGACCGAAGGGGATCGATCCTATGGCCGAGTGGTCGCCCACGCCACTGCTGCCTATCGATGCGCATCGATTGGTGAGACAGCATGCTCTTAATACGTCCTTCGTCAAGAACGGCGCTCGCACGCAGGTGAACCCGTACCTCCACCTGTCCCGGTCGGAAAGCTGCTGAACTGAAAACCGCGTCTCCCCACTCGCGGTCAACGATGTCCCGCACATCCTCAGCCAGGAAGACATCCGCACTCTCCACATACAGAACTAGATAGATCGCTTCTGGGGAGGCGTACCAGAACCTCAACTGATCGAGCCTGATGTCAAGAGACACCGTTTCCGCAGCTTCGAAGTCCGGAAGCGGAAGCGTGATTGAATGCACGCCCTTGAGTTGGAACCACACCTTGGTAGTTGTCAGTCTCTTGGCTCCGGCGGCATCAGCCTTCGCCAGATGCACACCAATATCTAACGCAGCGCGGTCCCGGTCATACTGGACGATGACTCCGTGCCCGGCGAGCATCTGGCGCAGCTTGGCCGTGTACCTATCTTCAAAGTCGTCTTGCTGAGGAAGATTGAGCGTGCTCACGTGGGCTCTATCCTTCTATCGCCCCTTCAGGCTTCCTCATCTGCTCTGGGCGCTCCCGGCGGCTACAGGCAACAGCTCGCCACGGAAGGCCTTGGCGAGGACGGCTTGTGAGCTGCGCTCGACGCGAGTCGTGGCGGCCTCGATCGCGGCCTCAACCTTTGCGCTCAGTTCGTACAGCGCTTCGACCCGTCTGACGATCTCCCGTTGCTCTTCAATAGGTGGCAGAGCTACTGCAACCTCCGAGAGGATCGCAAGGTTTATATTCGCTTGAGCTGTGGCCGGAGCGAATGCTGCCAGATCCCGCCGGGCCGTACGGATGAAGAGCTCAACGTACTCCGGAAAAGCAACGGTTTCGTCTGCTATCAGGCCCACTACGCTATCCGGGAAGCACGCCTCATAGGTTAGAAGGCTCGAATCAGCAATGTTCGCTGCAATTGTGATACAGACCGTTCGCTCCGGCCACAAACGACTCTGCGCAAGGCCGGCCTCATTATATGTCTGTGAGTGGACCCTTATCTTGCCGCCGGACCTCGCCACATCGCCAGTTTGAATGAAGGGATACGGGCCGCCGTACAGCCGCGGATCGTTCCGAGGCCGGTGCTTCGACTTGCCCCGCCCAAGTTCGCCAAGCTCCGGCAACGCTGCCCAGGTCCAAGTCTCAGGTAGCTCGGGCAGCTCGGCAGGGTCCGGGAGTCGATGCTGCTTGTAGCGGTGGCCGAGTTTCTCTCTTTCTGCATCACGGCGTTGCTCGATTATGACATGAGCAGACGCGAGGTCCGCATGCCTGGCTCGCCAATCGGCCGTAAGGCGGCCTGTGCAGGCGGCGGCGAGAATGGCTTGTTGCAGACGGTGGATTACTCGTTGTGCCGCGATTAGGTGTCGTGTGGCCGCATCCTGCCTAGCGTGCGCGTCGTCGATGGCCTGAGCAATTGCTGCCTGAGCCTGTTTGTTCTCCGGAATCGCAACCGGGATGCTCTCGAAGATCCCCTTGGTTACATGGACCATGCCAGAGCCGTGGGCATTTCGCTCTAGTTCAGCGATGCGCTCGCGCACCAGGTGGTAATGGAATCGCTTATTGATGTTGGACTCGACTTTGAAGATGTGCTGGTTGAGTACCGCTTCTGGCCCATCCCAGATGTATGCCCCTAGCGTTGCGGACCACGAGATCAAAAAGTCCCCAGGGCGAACGACGTGGCGATCCTCGACCTTACCCTGAAAGTAGTTTGGGTTCTTGTTCGAGCCGGTCAGGTCTTGAATTCGGATGATTGGTCGGCCCGCCTTACCCCACTCCGTTGTCTTGAAGGCGCGGCCGTTGAGATACCGTCCCAGCGCACCCAGCGTTGTCTCTGTCCAGCCTTCAGGCACTAGGGCGTCGTTAGACACTGTTGCCTCCGTTGCCTTCAAGAAGGCGCTGGACATCTGAAAGGTCGTCGAGGGCAAGCTGCAGCTCCTCCATCGCTTCCGTGACCAGCTCCTCCGGCTCAGGCAGCTCGTCGGGGTCGTCGACCTCCTCGTCACGCAGCCACTTGAAGCTGTCGAGCTTGTAGTGCCGCTCCTTCACCTTGTCGAGCGTGAAGCTGCGCCAGCGACCATCAGGCGAGTCGCTCTCTTGCCGGTTGCTGCGCCCGTAGGGGTCGCTGCCGAAGCACTGCTCGAACTCGGCGAAGTGTGCCGGTGTGAGCGGCCGGCTCTTCTTGGTGATCTTCGGAACGTTGGCGCGGGCATCGTAGATCCAGACGCGCTCAGTCGGCCGGCCCTTGGTGAAGAAGAGAACGTTGGTCCTTGTGCCTTCGCTGTACGGGCTGAAGGCTCCGCGCGGGCACCGTAGGACGGTGTGCAGGTCGCAGTCCTCCATCAGGACCTGAAACACCTCGCCCGCTTGGGTGGCGAAGAGCACATTGTCCGGCACGACAACGGCGGCACGGCCCCCCGGCTTGAGTATCGTCACCACGTGCTGGAGAAAGTTGAGCTGCTTGTTGCTGGTGGATACCACGAAGTCATCTCGGGCTGGAGCCTGGTTGGCACCCTTGGTGCCGAAGGGAGGGTTGGTGAGGACGACATCGAACCGTTCTGCCGCCGGTACCTCATAAATGGAGTCGCCCAACGTGATGTGCGGCTCGACCTGGTGCAGGTAGAGGTTCATAAGGGCGAGACGGCGTGGACGCGCAACGAGATCTTGCCCGTAGTAGGTCTGCTTCCGGATTCGTTGGGCCGTCTCTCGGTCGAATGCGCCGCCGGTCCGATCCTTGAGCCACTCGTAGGCGGCCACTAGGAAGCCGCCAGTACCGCATGCCGGGTCGCCTATCTTGAAGTTCTTGCTCACGCGGGGATCAGGCTGTATGCGCCGGACCATGCTTTGGATGAGCGGGCGGGGGGTGAAGTACTGGCCGGCACCTTTCTTGCCCTCAGCGGCGGCCTTCTCGAGGAGGCCTTCGAAGGCAGCAGCCTTCACATCGGTATCGAGTGCAGTCCACTCGGTCTCGTCGATGATGCCGATGAGCTTCTGGAGATTGACCGGGTTAGTGAAGCGGCTCTGGGCGCCGCTGAAGATGTCGCCCAGCATGCCGTGATGCCTGCCGAGGGTACGTAGCGCCTCTATGTAGGAGTCGAGCAGGTCAGTGCCGCTCTGCTTGCGTAAGTACGGCCAGTCCGTCTCCTCGGGTAGCTCGATGCCGCGCTCATCGGCCATCTTGAGGAACAGAAGATAGGTGAGCTGCTCGATGTAGTCGCCGTAGTCGATACCGTCGTGGCGCAACACATGGCAGAAGCCCCAGAGTTTCCCAACGACATCGGTCATACGGCGGCAAGCTCCTTGTTAAGGTGTTCTAGCAGCTCGGACAGTTCACCTTCGAAGGCACGGTTGGCCCGACCCCAGCCGCCGTGATCCGAGAGCACCGGGATGGCCTCGAAGTCGTTGCGCTCGATCGAGAGGTTCTGAACAAGGTGCTGGCGGATGTACTCCATCCACTTCGCCTGAGCTTCCGTCAGCTCTCGGCCGGCAACTACCCGGTCGACAGCAGCGTTGACGCGTTCCTCAGCAGTCAGCAGCGGGGAAGTGTCCAGCGCCGCCCGCTTCACCATCGAGATGATGTCGATCAGCGCTTTATGGTGGGCAGCCTGGAAGGCACGCTCTAGGTTCGCTTCGGTGAAGTGTTCCGGTGCCTGGGCGAGCGCCTGGCGCAGCTCAGTCAGCGGTGCCGCTCCCCACTCCCTTGGGCGCGACAGGAGGATGGCGACGGCGCGGACCTCTTCTTGGTGCTCAAGGATGAACTGTGCGAAGGCCTCCAGGTACTCGCTTGGCTTGTACTCCTGGCCGGTGCCGCCCTTGATGAGCCACTCCGACGACACCTCATCTGACACGCCCGGCGCGACGATAAAGAGGCGCTGCGCCTTTGGGTAGTCGATCAGCTGCTTCTGGAAATCCGGATCACGTAAGAGGTTCATGGTGGCCGTGAAGTTGCCCAGCAGCATGCCGGGCAGCTCCTCAGCGAAGCGGCCCATGTCGCCGTCCGCGATGAACCGGGCAAATAGCTCCCGGGCCTCGCCGGTCATCTGCTTGTCGATGCGCCGCAGCCGCTTCACGAGCCGCCGGACGTTGTAGTCCCGGTCCTTGTTCTGCCAGATCTCCTCGACGATCTGGGTAATGCTCTTGCCGTCGCCCTCTGGCGGCTCGACCGTCATGCCGGTGGACTTGCGGAAGTACTCCAGGAGCGTGCCGTCGAAGCAGTCGAAGACCGTGAAGTGCGACTTGTCGGCGTGCCGCTCACCCTTGCGGGTACCGCGGCCGAGCATCTGCTCGAACAGGATGCGCGACTTCACCGGCCGCAGGAACACGATGAACTCAAGGTCGGGGATGTCCACACCGGTCGTCAGCAGGTCAACGGTAACGACGATGCCGGGGTTAGGGCGGTTGCGGAACTCACGGATGCGCTGAAGCGGCCGGTCAACGCGGCCGGTGATCTTGGCCACAAACGAATCGCCGCGACCGAAGATGTCGCGGGCCAGGTCGACGAGCTGGTCGGCGTGCGAGGTGTGGGATAGGTCGTTGGCCGCAAAGATCAGCGTCTTGGGAAAGCGCCCGAACTCCTGCTCGTGCTTGTCGGCGTAGGCCTTGAGCTCTTCCAGAATCTTGCGGTTGGAGTCTGGTGCAGTGATCTTCTGCTCAACCTCAGTGGCGTCGAACACCCGCTCGTCCTCTAGCAGATCGAGTTGGCGCGTCCCGGTCTCGGGGTCCACCTGGTCGACCTGCTCGCCTTCTTGGAGGAACACACCGTTCATCCGCACGTTGGAGCGCACCCGAACCACGTCGTAGTCGACGAGGTAGCCCTCGCGTACCGCCCGGTCGTACTCGTAACGGAAGACCAGATTCTCGAAGTAGGACATCGTGTGTAGCGCCGGCGTGGCGGTCAGGCCCACCTTGATGGCGTCGAAGTAGTCGAGCGTCCGGCGCCAGACCGACAGATCCTTGGCCGAGTAGCCTCGGTGGCATTCGTCGGCAATGATGAGGTCGAAGGCATGGATCGGGATGTCGAGCTGCGGCACGTCGGCATCGACGGCCTCATCCCCGATGGTCAGCGCACCCTCTCCCCCAAAGAGGTTCATCGCCAGGCGCTGGATGGTGCAGACGTAGACGAAGGCGTCTCCCAGCTTCGGCTTGGTAAGCAAGGAGTTGGGCATGAGGTTGGGGTCCCATTCGCCGCCCTCACCGAGGTCGGACTGCTGGAACCGCTGTGAGTAGACGGGGTAGATCTTGTCGAACTTGAGGCCTGGCTCGGCCTCGAAGGAGGCGTAGGCACGTACTGCCTGCGCCGCGAGCGCCCGGCGGTCAACAAGGAATAGCACTCGCCGCGCTACCCCAGACTTCATCAAGCGGTAGGTCTGGTTGACCATCACCAGCGTCTTGCCGGTACCGGTCGCCATGGTGACGAGCATCTTGCGCCTGCGCTCGCGGACGGCCTGTTCAACAGCGGTATTGGCCTCCACCTGGTACGGCCGCATCCGCAGGTTCTGCGGCAGCATTGCTAAGGCGTTCAGCTCGGAGTCGAAGTCGCGTGTAAGCAGCTCGTTGAGCGCCGTGGGCGTGTGAAAGCCAGATACGACGCGCGAGCGGTTGAGCGGGTTCCGAACGTCGTGGAACCAGACTTGTTCGCCGTTGGTTGAGTAAAGGAAGGGAACGCCGAACTCACCTTGGTACCTAGGAGTCTGGTCAATGCCTTTGGCGTAGCGCTCTGCTTGGACGAGCACGCCCTGCGGCCCAAGCGTTACCTTCTTGGCTTCGACAACGCCGCGAATCTGGCCTTGATCGCACAGCGCATAATCTGTTGGCCCGTTGCGCGTCTCGTACTCTTCGATGGCTGAATGCGTATAGGAGGTCAGGGAAGCACCGGGGTTGAAAGCCACCGGTCGCCAACCCGCCGTCTCAAGCCGCGGGTCGATACGCCGTTTTCGTGTGTGGGCTTCCAGCTCTGGTGTCACCTCAACATCCTATCATGGTTTGAGACGATCGAGGTCTGTGTCGGAATAGTTACTTCCATACCTCCTGGCCGAGGGCTATCGGCGCGGCCCGTAGCTCCCATCCTGGAGCTTCAGTCTTTCATACCAACAAGCGTGAGCCGACATCCCTGTGCTGGCCGAGCCTACGATAGGATCAGGCCGCTACGAGTAGAAATCAGGCTGAGGAGACTCGAGAGGTGGGTACCACTAGATCGAATCGCGGTCGTTCATGGTCCCGATCTGAGTACTTAACCATTGCCGGCTTAGCTCTAGCTGTCATTTCCGTCCTCCTTGCTATTGCAGTACCGGAAGTCCGTTGCGCTGTACACTTGGATGAGTGTAGGACTGGTCAATCGAGTGCGTTTGTTGATGCGCCCCGAGATCCTAACTTGCCTTTCGACGTTCCGACACCAGCACCGTACCGTTTAGAAGGCAAGGAGCCACGTCTATTCTTCGGTCCTCAGACTATTCTGAACCGAGGCAAGCCTGTAGTTCTTCTGGTCCGAGGATCAGGTTTTTCACCATACAGTGAAGCGAATATTAGTCTGTATTTCCCTAATGGTGGCACATCCGTCGCGGCGAACATCGAGGTTAGCGATGGGGGCTACTTCAAGACTCATCTTCTCTGGCGCCCTGTGCGCGAATACGGCACGGAGTGGAATAACGGCAATTGGATGCTTTCAGTACATGACGCTATAACTGGCGCAAGCTTTGTCGGACATATATCTGTTAGGAGTGACGAAAGAACGCCATCAGCTGATCAGTGGTCTCCGGTCCCGCAACTGAAGCCATATAAGGAACCGGATGTCTCGGCCTCGACGGCAGGCAGATTATGTACCGCACCAGGCGCACGGTCGACACTTCATGTTTCGGGATTTACTCCAAACGCTCTTGTAGAGATTAACTATTTGCGGCCTGACGGCAAGCGTGTCACCGATAGTAGCTTTTGGACAGATGCGATCGGCGAAGAGGAGATTCAGGACTTCTGGCAGACAAAGAACTGCCGGCGTAGAACCGAGTTCACGTATAGGGTTGTGCTCATCGAACCGAAAACTGGACGCCGGGCAGAGGCCATGATATTACTGCGAACTAAATAGCCTGGTTCGGATATATGCTCCCGGCTCATTGCGACAAGCGCCGCCGGTCGGTCAGGGGATCGGCATGACCGTCGCAGGCTTCGACCCTATACAACCGGCCGTTGTTCGCCCGGAATCTGCCACGCCACACAGGTTGCTCCGGACAGTGGGTAGGTCCGGCCTGGCCGTC